>Ga0074045_10003338_pt1 | contig 14467 bp, 8 predicted proteins | sample BogForMeECP23OM2_FD_94442 | JGI IMG/M metagenome (GOLD analysis project Ga0074045, IMG submission 94442) | Bog forest soil microbial communities from Calvert Island, British Columbia, Canada - Bog Forest MetaG ECP23OM2 | ecosystem: Environmental > Terrestrial > Soil > Wetlands ... | reverse complement strand
CGAGAGGTTCATGTCCGGATCTGTGAGCGGCTCGGGGTGAAACTCCCCGGGCCGACTCGGCAAATCCGCACGTCCGGGTCTGTGAGGGGTGGGGGCGGCAACGTCCCCACCTACTCGGCAGACTTGGCGTGGCAAGCCGCTGACCAGCCGTCTGGCCGTGGTCGAACTGATCGCGGCAACCACCACCACGACCGGTCTGAAGGCGCACTGCGAACTTGACCCACGATCTTATCCGAAAGGGATCAAGGTCACCGACGACGAGATGTCCAGCCTGAACATTACGCGCGACAAGTTCCACCCGGAATGGAATTACACTATCGCCCCCAGAGTGCAGACCTGAAGCGGTTATTGTTGGGCCTCGCCTTAGGGTCCGCCTGCAGCATCATCGCGACGATGGCGCTGACCGTCGGTGCCGAGTACGAGGTGCCGCTGCCGTACGCATAGCCGCCGCTGGGCGGCGACACCGTCACGTTCACGCCGAGCGCGGAGACCAGCAGCCCGGCGCCGGGATTGCTGAACGAGGCGACGGTGCCGTTGAGGTTGGTGGCGGCCACCGCGATGACGCGCGGATCGTCGTCGATCGGCTGCAGCCCGATGTCGTTGCCGTCGGCACGGTCGTTGCCGGCGGCGAAGACGATCGCGTCGCCCAGCCCGCCGCGATCCCGCGCCACCGCGGTCTGCAGTGCCGCATACCAGGCGGCGAATTGCGGGTTGGACGGACTGCCGCCGTCGAAACCGCCGAAGCCCCAGGAGTTGTTGACGACGCTGGAGGCGGCCGCGGCGTCGGTCAGCGCATTGACGAATTCGCTGAACGGCGCGTTGCCCATATCGACCTTGAACAGCGCCATCGTCGCGTTCGGCGCGATGCCGATGGGCTCGCCGTTCGCGCCCGACCCGCCGATCTCGGCCGATGTCGTGGTGCCGTGAAACCCGCCGGAGGGCTCCTGCAATCCCGGCGCGCCGAGGCTGCGGCTGACGGCCGAATTGAAGTTGGTCAGCAGGCTTGGCGTGAACCCGTCGTCGATCATCCCGACGGTGACGCCGAGCCCGGTCGCATAGGCCCAGGCGGCCGGGATGTTGCTGCCGTAGGTCGTCGCCGTCGGCGAATAGGTGTACGAGTCGAGTTGCGCTTCGGGGATCATCGGCACTTGCGGCACGATCGCCGTGCCGCTGGCCCGCTGGCTGGAAACCATGTGTGCTCTCCCGCCGTCTCACGCGTCTCACGAATAGAGACGAGCCGTTACGGCGGGTTTCGGGAGGCTGCGCTCCGGGCTGGTGCGAAGCGGGGGTAGGCCGGCCCGACGTAGATCAAGGCCGGCGCTCGATCCCCGACGTAGCGTCGGCTGCAGGACTGCCTCCGGGGAGACTGCGATGGATGCGGATTCGGTTCAGGTCGATCCATCGACGGTGGAGCCGCCATCGAAGACGCGGCCCTGGTTGCGGTGGTACGGCGATGTGCCGGCAACGCTCTCCTACCCTGCTGTCACGCTCTACGAGGCGGTCGCCGCGACGGCGCAGCGCGTTCCCGGCAACGTGGCCTGGGACTTCTTCGACACGACCGAGACGTACGCGCAGCTGCTGCGCTCGATCGACACCTGCGCCGCCGCGCTTGCCGCGCTGGGGCTGACGGCGGGGGCGCGCATCCTGATCGCGATGCCGACCGCGCCGCAGGCGATCATCGCGTTCTATGCGGCGAACAAGCTCGGCGCAGTGCCGGCGTTCGTGCATCCGCTCGCCACCACGCCGGAACTCGAAGCCTATCTGAACGCGACCGGTGCCACCGTCGCACTGACGCTCGATGCGTTCTACGGGCGGCTGGCCGCGGCAAAGCCGCGCGTGCCGCTGCGGACGATCATCCTGGCGCGCATCCCAGACTACCTGCCGACGCTGAAGGCGCTCGGCTTCGGGCTGACCAAGGGGCGCCATATCCGCGTCCCGGCCGATGCGCGCGTGCGCTGGTGGAAAGCGCTGATGCGCGGGCGCCATCCGCTGACGGTTTCAACCGGGAGCACCGACGATCCGGCCGCGATCCTGTTCTCCGGCGGCACCACCGGCATGCCGAAGGGCATCGTGCTGTCGAGCCGGAACTTCATCGCTGAAGGCATGGCGGTCGTCGCATTCGGCGGCGGCATGCTGCCGGGCGACTCCATCCTCGCCATCCTGCCGATCTTCCACGGCTTCGGCCTCGGCGTGTGCGTCAACACGGCGTTCATGGCCGGGGCGAAGTCGATCCTGGCGCCGACCTTCAGCGCGGAGATCGCCGCCAAGCTCATCCATCGCAAGCGGCCGACGCTGCTCGCCGGGGTGCCGACGCTGTACGACGCCCTCGCGCGCGACAAGTCGCTGGCGAAGGCCGACCTCGCCAGCATCCGCGGCGCGTACTGCGGCGGCGACACCTTGGCGCCGTCGGTGAAGGAGAAATTCGACGGCTTGGTCGCGCGGCGCGGCGGCAGCGCCACCCTGCGCCAGGGCTACGGCCTGACCGAGGCGGTCACCGGGGTGATGGCGCCGCCGAGGGAGCACCCGCGCGACGGCAGCATCGGCATTCCGATCCCCGATGTGCTGGCCACGATCTGCCGGCCGGGCACGACGGAGGAACTGTTGCCCGGTGAGGAAGGCGAGATCTGCATCTCCGGCCCGGCGGTGATGCTCGGCTACCTTGACGACGTCGAGGCGACGAACGAGACGCTGCGGCGGCACGAGGACGGCCGCATCTGGCTGCACACCGGCGACCTCGGCCGCATGGACGCCGACGGGTATTTCTACTTCACCGACCGTCTGAAGCGGATGATCAAGTCGTCCGGCTTCAACGTCTTCCCCGCCCAGGTCGAGGCGGTGCTGCGCCGCCATCCGCTGGTGCGCGAGGCGTGCGTCGTCGGCGTGCCCGACCCGGCGCAGGTGGAGCGGGTGAAGGCGTTCGTCGTGCTCAACGACAAGGCGAAGGCATCGCCTGCGACGGAGCAGGAGCTGATCGAGTGGTGCCGCTCGCAGCTGATCAAGTGGTCGTGCCCGCGCGAGGTGGCGTTTCGCACCGAGTTGCCGAAGACTCGCGTCGGCAAGATCGACTACAAGGCGCTGATGGCAGCGGACAAGGCACGGCTCGAGGACACGGCGAGGATCGCAGATCACGGCGGCGACCGGATCGCGGCTGTGCTGCGCGCGCATGGCATCTCCGCGCTGTTTACGCTGTGCGGCGGGCATATCTCGCCGATCCTGGCGGCCGCGAAGGCGCGCGGCCTTCGCGTGATCGACGTGCGCGGCGAGGCGACGGCAGTGTTCGCCGCCGATGCCGCCGCACGGCTGACCGGCACGCCCGGCGTCGCCGCCGTCACCGCCGGTCCCGGCGTCACGAACACCGTCACGGCGCTGAAGAACGCGCAGCTCGCGCAGTCGCCGGTGCTGGTGCTGGGCGGTGCGGTGCCGACGCTGCTGCGCGGGCGCGGCGCGCTGCAGGACATCGACCAGCGCGTCGTGACCGAACCCCACGTGAAGTTCTTCCGGCGCGTCGGGCGCGTGCGCGAGATCGGTACGGCGGTGGAAGACGCGCTCGCGTCGGTTCGCGACGGCGTGCAGGGGCCCGGCTTCATCGAGGTGGCGGTTGACCTGCTCTATCCCCGCGAGCTCATACGCACCTGGTATCGCGAGGCGGCGGGCAAGGGCAGGTCGCTCGGCGCGCTGGCGCGCCGCCTGTATCTGCACCGGCATCTCGCCCGTTTGTTCGCCGGCTCCGGCACTGCATCGCCGCCGCAGGTCCGCGCTGCTGCCGCACCGGCGGCGCGGGACCCCGACATCGCTGCCGCGGCAGCCGCGCTTGCCCGCGCGTCGCGTCCGGTCGCCATCATCGGCAGCCAGACGCTCGCGTCCGGCACCGACGCGGCGCGGGTGGTGAAAGCGATCACCCGGCTCGGCGTGCCGGTGTACCTGTCGGGCATGGCGCGCGGGCTGCTGGGCCGGGATCATCCGTTGCAGCTGTATCACCAGCGCCGACAGGCGCTGCGCGAGGCGGACTGCGTCATCCTCGCGGGTGTGCCGTGCGACTTCCGGCTCGACTACGGACGGCATCTGAGCCGTGCGGAAACCGTGATCGCCGTCAACCGCAGCAGCGCCGAGGCGCGCCTGAACCGCAAGCCCACCATCGCAGCGATCGGCGATGTCGGCGGATCCCTGGAGCGATTGGCCGCGCAGTCGGGGGGCGTCCCGACGCGCTGGCAGGACTGGCTGCGAACGCTGCATGCGCGCGACGCGGAACGCGAGGCCGAGATCGACGCCCAGGCGGCTGCGGCGGGCGACTACGTCAACCCGATCGCTCTGCTGCGGGCGATCGACCGTGAGGCGGGCGACAATGCGATCTTCGTCGCCGACGGCGGCGATTTCGTCGCGACCGCGTCCTACGTGCTGCGGCCGAGGGGACCGCGCATGTGGCTCGATCCGGGGCCGTTCGGCACCCTCGGCGTGGGCGCCGGTTTCGGGCTCGGCGCGGCGTTGTCGCGGCCCGATGCCGAAGTGTGGATCCTGTTCGGCGACGGCGCGTGCGGCTACAGCCTCGCGGAGTTCGACACCTTCGTGCGCCACGGCATCCCGGTGATCGCGGTGGTCGGCAACGACGCCGGCTGGACGCAGATCGCGCGCGAACAGGTCAAGCTGCTGCACGACGATGTTGGTACCGTGCTGGCGCGGACCGCGTACCACGACGTCGCCGCCGGGTTCGGCGCGGAGGGCATCCTGGTCAAGACGGCGGCCGAGGTGCCGCAGGCGCTGGCGCGCGTCCGCGCGGCCGCGCAGTCGGGCAAGCCCGTTCTCGTCAACGTCTGGCTCGACCGGACCGCGTTCCGCGAAGGCGCGATCTCGATGTGAGGTCGATCGCGGTGTCTCAGCCCGGCAGTTCCGCCGCCGAGGTGAAGTCCGACGCCGCCTGCGGTTCGGCCGGGTCGCCGCGGTAGAGCCGCGAGAGCAATGCGGGCAGCGTGAGTCCCTGCACGATGATGCTGAACAGCACGACAGTGTAGCAGATCACCAGCAGCTGGCCGCGGAAGATGGTGACCGGCATGGTGAGCGCGAGCGCGATCGATACGCCGCCGCGCATGCCTGCCCATGTCAGCACCGTCGTCTGGCGTGTCACCACGCGCAGGCTGCGGCCGGAGATCGCCGACGGCACGCCCACGCTGATCGCGCGCGCGGCGAGCGACAACGGCACGCAAGCGGCTGCGACGGCCAGCTCGCGGCTGTTGACGATCAGCGCCAGCACCTCCACGCCGATCAGCAGGAACAGCCCGAGATTGAGGACGCGGTCGAGCAGCGACCAGAACGCGACGATCGGGCCTTGTGCGGCGGCCGCGGGCACGCCGTCCGGACCGGCGCTGGCGGCGAAGCCGGAACGCAGCAGATATCCCAGCAGCAGTCCGGCGCTGACGACCGCGACCGGGCCGGACACCTCGCAGGCATCGGCGAGTCGGTAGCAGCCGACCACCAGGGCGAGCGAGACGATCATGCGGACGGCATCGTCGGCGACGCGCCGCATGGTCCATCCGGCGAGCGCGCCGCAGGCGCAGCCCAGTGCTGCGCCGCCGATCAGCTGCTCGGCCATCGCCAGCCCGATGCGGCCGTGTCCGAGCAGTCCGGTCTCGCCGTGCGCCACGCGCAGCGCGACCAGGAACAGCACGACGCCCGCGCCGTCGTTGAACAGGCTCTCGCCGACGATGGCCGCGCGCGTGGACGCCGGCATCTTGCTGCGGCCGAGCAGCGTCTCGACCACCACCGCGTCGGTGGGCGCCAGGATCGCGCCCAGCACGAAGCACCATGCGATGGGCACCCGGATGCCGATGGCGACCAGCAGCAGCCACAGTCCGACGCAGAACACCGTCGTGGAGATCACCACGCCGGCAGTCGCGAGCACCGTGATGATGCCGACATGCCGGCGCAGAGCCGGCAGGTCGACATGCAGGCTGCCGGCGAACAGCAGCAGCGCCAGCACCCAGTCGAGGAACACATGCGGCAGGTCGGCGGCCGACAGCGCATCGCGGATGGGCCCGAGCAGATGCAGACTCAGCGCCACATCGGCGCCGGCGAGCAGCAGGGCGAGCACGAGCGATCCGAGCAGCATGCCGATCGGCGCGGGCAGGCGGACGTAGCGGTCGTTGATCGCGCCGAGCAGCGCGGCCAGCACCAGGACCACCGCCACGATATCGATCGAGGCCATCGCCCTCCGTCAGGCCGGCGTCATGGGACGCCCGCGGCTCGCGCTGTCAGGTACCGCCGGACATGCTGGCCGGCTGCAGCGTGCGCTCGGTTCCGTGCACGAGCACGGTCAGCGGATCGCCTGCCTCGAGAGTCGCGTTTACCTCTCCGTCGCGCAAGATGCGGAAGTGCACGCGGCGGCCCCGCCAGCACACACGAAAGCTGAGGCCGAGCCACTGCGGCGGCAACTGCGGCACGATCGACAGATGCTCCCCGGTCAGGGACAGCCCGCCGAAGCCCATCACCACGGCCTGCCAGAGCCCGCCGAGCGAAGCGACATGCACGCCGCCGGCGCTGTCGGCGACGTTGGGCGACAGATCGATCTCCGCCGTCTCCCGGAAGTAGCGATAGGCCGCCGATGTCTCGCCAAGGCGAGCGGCCACGATCGCATGCATCGCCCGGCTGAGTGAGCTGCCGTGCCCGCAGCGCGGCTCGTAGGTCCGGAAATTGACCCGCTGGACGGTCTGGTCGAATTCCTCCGGCAGCAACGCCAACAATGCGACGACGTCGGCCTGCTTGACCACCTGCGTGCGTTTGACCCGCTCGTACCCGAGCTGCACGTCCATCGGCGTGCTGTGGTCGGAATACTTCGTGAGGTCGATCGGTTCCAGCGCGAAGAAGCCGGCGAACTGCTCGATGATCCCGGTCGTCGGATCGAGGCCAGTCACCAGCGTTTCGGCCACCTCGCGCCAGTGCGCGAGTTCGGCGTCGCGCAGGTCAAGCCGGGCCGACAGGTCGGTCCACCGGTCCGGCCAGCGTTCGCGCAGCAACGCGCAGACGTCCAGCCCTCGCGCGATGTTCCAGCGCGCCATCAAGTTGGTGTAGGCGTTGTCGTCGACGCCCTCGTGGTATTCGTCGGGCCCCATCACAAGGCGAATGTGCCGCTTGCCGTCCGCTCCGCGCGTAGCGCGGCTCGCCCAGAACCGCGCCGTCTCCAGCACGATTTCGGCTCCCGCCTCGAGCAGGAACGTGTCGTCGCCGCTCACGTGCCAGTACTGCCAGACGGCGTAGGCGACGTCGGCGGTGATGTGATGCTCCTGCTTGCCCGACAGCACGTCGATGAATTGGCCGCCCGGGGTGAGCACGCGGTCGGGCGTGGTCTCCTCGCCGGTGTCGGCCGATTCCCAGGCATACTGCGCGCCGCGCCAGCCGTTCTTCGCCGCGTTCGCCCGCGCGCCGGCCAGCGTGTGAAAGCGGTACATCAGCAGCGCCCGCGCCGCTTCCGGCCACGTGGCGATGTAGAACGGAAGCAGGTAGATCTCGGTGTCCCAGAAGACGTGGCCGAGATAGGCATCGCCCGTCAGCGCGCGCGCGCCGATCGAGACGCGCGGATCATTCGGATTGGCAGCGCTGTTGAGGTGATAGACGGCGAAGCGCAACTCCCGCTCGAGTTCCGGTGCGCCCTCGATCGTGACGTCGCTTGCCTCCCAGCGTGCGGCCCAAGCCGCCGCATGCGCAGCGAGCATCGCCGCCCCGCCCGCGTTCCGCGCCCGCTGCAACGCGGCAGTTGCGGCTTGGCCGGGATCGCGATCCGGCTCGTCGCTGCGCACCACGGCAATCAAGCGCTCAAGTGCCGTCGTCTGGCCGGCGACTGAGCGCCAGTGCCACGCCCAGCGCAGCCGTTCGACCGCGTCGGGCGTCAACAGGTGCCCGCCGAGGGTCAGCGTGGCCGCTCCCGCCATGGCGACGGATTTGGAACCGTCGGTGATGCGCCAGACGCCAAGCTCGCGCTCGATCTGTGCCGGCTCCATCCCCAGCCCCGCCGCCTCGAAACTGGCCTCTAACGTCACGTCGACGTCGTCGCGGTCCACCTCGAAGTTGAGCCATTGCAGCCCCAACGCACGATCATCCTGCGAAACCAGCCGCAGGCTAACGATCTCCGCCACGATGCCGGAGGGGTCGCGGTGACGCCACTTCACCACCAGCAGCCCGCGCCGCATGTCGAGCGTGCGCCGATACCGCAGCATCGTTCCGCGGCGCATCACCAACTGCTTGCCGTTCAGCTGGATGCGGACGCGCAGCCAGTCGGCGACCGGCACCAGTGCCGGCACCGGCGGGTCGGTGTTCGGCACGTCGAACAGTCCGGCGACATACGTGCGTGGCCACGAAGCCCAGTTCACTGTGCGCTGCCACGACACCCAGGTCGGGCCCCGGCTCACCGACGACGCGGCGCGCACCCCGATGAGCCCGTTGCTGATGGCGAGGCGCGACTCGATGCCGCTCTCGCGCCGGATGTCGTTGCCGGTGTAGTCCAAGACCCAGCCCGGGTCGTCCGTCGGTTGCATGGCGTCCGGCATACGCGATCACCTCGATGACATTGCCTGTTGCCGCAATGTTCCTGCCAGCAGCGCGTCGATGTCCACTTGATCCAGGTCAGTCACCACGAGGTCGGCATGGGCCGCTTCGAGCAGCGCCGCGTCATCCAGCCGCGCGATGCCGAGCGTGGCCATGCCGCCGGCTCGCCCGGCCAGGATGCCGGCAGGCGAATCCTCGACCACCAGGCAGGCGGCCGGCGGGATCCCCAGGGTGGCGGCGGCGGCGAGGAACAGGTCGGGCGCCGGCTTGCCGTGCGCTACGTCGTGGCCGGACAGGTCGGCGTCGAGCAGGTCGGCCAGGCTCGTGCCGTCGTCGAGGCGGGTCAGCCGCATCATCGCCGCCGCGTTCTTCGACGACGAGGCGGCGGCCAGTTTCATGCCGCGCGCATGCAGCGCCTGGGCGAGGCGCAGCGCGTCGGGGAACGCGGGGAAGTCGCCAGCGGCGATCATGCGTTCCAGGATGCCCTGCTTGCGCACCGCGTAGTCCTGCGCGCGGGCTGTGGCGTCCGGCACACCCAGCCCCTGCAGCGCGGCGAGCGCTCCATCCATCCGTGGCTTCCCCGCCACATGGGCCTGGTAGAACGCGGTGGTGAACCGGGCGGGATCGGTCAGGCCTTCCAGTGCCGCGCGCCACGCCTGCTCGTGCGGCGAGGCGAGCAGCACGCCGTCGACGTCGAAGATCACCGCCTGCAGGGTTCGTCGTGTCGCCATCGTCAGACCCGTCCGATCGTGGGTGGGCCGCATTCAACGTGCCCTGGCAGCCGCGCCCTTGAGAGAGCTTGGCGCCGGATGCGGCAGGGTTGCTATGAGTTCTCGACCCGCCTCGCGTTCAACTCAACAAGCATGTGGCAAAGCGATGACACGGTCTGTGCTGAGGGCGACTACCGCCTGGGTGGCGGCTGCCGCGATCGCCAATCCGATCGCCATGGTTCCGACCGCGCGCGCCGCCGGAGGCGCCCCCACGACCGGACCCTATCGCGAACCCGCCCTCACGCTGTCGGAGGCAAAGGGGACGCAAGGCGACCGGAACGCCTCGAAGCTGTCCGACCAGGGCAGACTTTCGCTGGCGCAGAAGGTCGCGCTACTGCGCCAGAAGGTGAAGTTCGTCTTCGTGCTGTTCCAGGAGAACCGGTCCTTCGACTTCTATTTCGGCACCTATCCCGGTGCGAACGGGCTGTTCGCGACATACCAAGGGGCCAACCCGCAGGACCCGTACGCCCAGCCGGCCAGCGCCCTGCCGGGTTTCCACTCGGTGATTCGCAATCCTGACGGCACCTATACGACGATCTCGCCGTTTCTGATCCCGCGCACGATCCAGAACAACAGCGACCAGACGGTTCAGCTCTGGCCCGAGGACACCTACTCCGTCGATCACAGCCACGCCGGCTACCTCAACGACACCCACTTCGATCCGACCAAGCAGACGCTGCCGGCGGACGACGGGTACCCGCTGGACCAGGAAGGCCTGCGCTACGCAACCGATGCGTCCGGCGTGGCAGCCGCGTCGACGATCGTCGACCGCACCGGAGCCGCACCCACCAGCGTGCCCACGCTGCAGCAGAAGCAGAAAGCCGAGGTGGTGATCTCGCATGTCGACTGCGACACGGTTCCCTTCCTCTGGCAGTACGCCGACCGCTTCGTGCTGTTCGACAACCTGCACCAAACGGCGGTCGGTCCGTCGACGCCGAATGCGATCGCGATGATCGCCGGGCAGGTCGGCGACACCCAGTGGGTCCAGCAAGGTCCGAACGGGCAGGGCACGCCGTACGCGCAGCCGCTGACGGTGCCGAACCTGGACGACATCGGACCGTTCTCGGGCAGCGCGGCCGACACAACAGCCGTCAAGCCGCCTTACGGCCCCGACGAGTCGAAGAACCCGAACGTCGACCTGACAGGTGATTTCGCGTCGAACAATCTTCCGCCACAGGTGCCGCTGACCTTCGCCACGCTGCCGCTGTCGTTCATGGGCCGCGATGCGAAATCCGTCACCTCGGCCGACGAGAACCCGACGGTCGATCTCGCGGAAATCCAGCGCGACATCCTGAAGGTCGCCATGAGCGATCAGGTGGTTCATTGGGGCTGGTACCAGCAGGGTCACGGCCCGGAGCCGTTCGACGGCACGCCCATCGCCGAGAATGGCGGCGGCGTCACCTTCGGTGGCAACCCGGCGCCGGAGCACGCGTCCTACATTGTCCACCACAACGGCCCGCAGTATTTCGGCTACCTCGGCAACAATCCGCAGGTGCTGCAGCATCTGCACGGCCTGCAGCAGTTCTACACGGATGTGCGCAACCGCGCGCTGCCGCGGCAGGGCGGCGTGTTCTACGTGCGAGGTGGTTACTACAACAACGACGGCATGACGCCGGCCGATCCGAACCCGGCGGTGCAGGCGGCGACACCCGGCAACGACGATCATCCGAACTACAGCGATGCCGGCATCTCCGAGGCGCTGATCGCGGACTCGGTGAACGCGATCGCCAACAGTCCGTACTGGAAGGACAGCGCGATCATCGTCACCTACGACGAGACCGACGGGCTGTACGATCACGTGCCGGAGCAGTTCCGCACCTACGGGCCGGACGGCAAGCCGGAAACCGGCGGCCCGCGCATCCCGGCGATCGTGATCTCGCCGTATGCGGCGGCGCACACGATCAGCCACGTCTACAGCGAGCACAGCTCGGTCATCAGCTTCATCGACACGGTGTTCAACCTCACCCCGCTCGCCGACCTGCCGGACGAGGCCGCCGCGCGCAGCACCGGTGCTGCCACGTCGACCTTCAACGGCCCGACCGGCGCGCAGTACAACCTCGGTCCCGCCGATGATCCGGCCACGTTCAAGAACTATCCGGCCGGCATGGGCAACCTGCTGGAGGCGTTCGACGACGCGCGCCTGAGCGGCAGAAGGCCGCCGCTGCCGGCCAGCTATGCGACAATCGATCCGGCGCATCTCCACAAGCTGCCGCACTACGCGGCCGTCGGCCGCGACGGCCAGCCGAGCTACGGCTGCCAGTTCCTGCATATCACGCCGACCGACTATCCGCACGGCTACGCGGTGGGCGCCGAGATCGACCCGCCGCCGCAGGACTTCAACCCGCGGCCGACGCAAAGTCCGGGCATGCCCTACCTGAATATCAACAACAACACCGCCACCGTCCCGGAGAGCGCGTCCACCGGCCCGTGGGACCCTGCGCCGGCTGCGCGCTGACCGGCTCGGCCCGGGCACCACGCTGGCGGCGGTGATTTGCGTCGGACCACTTGAACGGCGGTCAGAAGTCCCGATCTACCATCCATGCAGATGGTATTAGGATGGTAGACAGATGGAGAACATCCGGGAGCTGAGACCCCAGCCCGGCGGTGACAGCGAGAAGATCACCATCAACCTGGGCTATGTGGATCTCGGCCATATCGACTTGTTGGTGCAGGACGGCTTCTACTCGAACCGGACCGATTTCATCCGCACCGCAATCCGCAACCAGATCGAGCGGCATGCCGAGACGGCGAAGCAGTCGGTCGCCCGCAAGAGCCTCGATCTCGGCTTGCGCCACTACACCCGCGAGGACCTGGAAGCGCTGAAGGCACAGGGTGCGACGCTGCATATCCGTGTGCTGGGCCTTGCGAGCATCGCGGCGGACGTCTCTCCCGAACTCGCTCGCGCGACCATCGCCTCGGTTTCCGTCCTCGGCGCTCTGCAGGCCAGCCCGGCCGTCAAGGCGGCTCTGGCCGACCGCACACGCTGACCGCGGCTCATCCATCGCAGCCAGCCATCGCTGCCCACGCCGATGCGTGGGTAATCGTAACCTTCGAAAGCTCATGACATGAAACCCACGTTTCCGTCCGGCATGATCGAGGCGACACGCCTGACACGTGAAGGCCGGCTCCTCGAGGCCACCGCACTGATCCAGCGCATGCTGGGCGGCGCTGGCGCAGCCCCGGACACCGATCCGCCGGCGCGCCCCACGGCCGACGCCGCCACGTCGCGCGTCATCGACGTCGATCCCGATACAGGCGAGGCGGTGGCGTCCGTGGCAACGATGCGCTCGGCCGATGTTCGCGCCGCAGCCGTCCCGGTCGGCGGGACCGTCTCCACGACGGGGCTGCGACAGGTATTGCGCGGACTGTTCCGGCCGGCGCGGCCGCGTGATGCGGCGCCCGCACCGGACGGGCTCACGCAGGCCCCATTCGTGCAAACTCCCGAGCCGATCTCGCCGGAGCCGGTCTCCGAAGGCGGGCGGTTTCTCGGCGGAACGTTCTCCGGGCCGGCCGGCCGGCTTGGCTACAAGCTCTACGTGCCCAGCGTCTATCGGGGCGAGCCCGTCTCGTTGGTCGTCATGCTGCACGGCTGCTCGCAGTCGGCCGACGACTTCGCCGCCGGCACGCGGATGAATCATCTCGCCGAGGAGCAGGGCTTTCTGGTCCTGTATCCGGAGCAGTCGCGATCGGCGAACCTGCAGAAATGCTGGAACTGGTTCAAGCCGGAGGACCAGCAACGGGATGGCGGCGAGCCTTCGCTGATCGCCGGCGCCACGCGCGAGGTCATGCGCACCTACGCAATCGATCCGCGGCGGGTCTACGTGGCCGGCCTGTCCGCCGGAGGCGCCGCGGCGGCGATCATGGGGGCGGCCTATCCCGACCTCTACGCCGCGGTGGGCGTGCACTCCGGACTGGCCTGCGGCGCGGCAAGCGACATGCCGTCGGCCTTCGTTGCCATGCGGCAAGGTGCGACCATGGAGCCGCAGTCCGGCCGCCGCCCGGACGCACAGGCGCGCGTCGTCTCGACCATCGTGTTCTATGCGGACCTCGACAGCACGGTGCACCCGCGAAACGGCGACCAGGTCATCGCGCAGGCGGCGCCGGACGACGGGTTGCAGACGGAGGTGCTGCGCGACCGGGTTCCCGGTGGGCATGCCTACACTCGTACGGTGCATCGCGACCGCGATGGCCGGGTGTTGCACGAGCAGTGGCTGGTCCATGGGTCCGGCCATGCCTGGGCGGGCGGCAGCGCCGTCGGTTCCTTCACCGATCCGCTCGGCCCGGATGCCTCGCGGGAGATGCTTCGCTTCTTCCAGGAGCACGCGCGCAAAGACATTCCGCCGAAATCCGCGACGTGATCGGCGAACGCCATCCCGTGCGCCGGCGTTGGTCGGCGGACGCCATCGCGCGCACCCGGGGTCGTACAGGACCACACACGGGCCGGGTCAGGCAGCCGCCACTGCCTCCAGGAGGGCTGCAACGCGGTCGGCGAGCTGGGCGCCGCTGACCGGCTTGCGGAGCAAGGAGAACGAGCCGCCGACGGCGCCTCCGACGGCGAGCGCCGCAGCGTCGCCTGCGTAGCCGGTCAGCAGGATGGCGGGCAGCCGCGGCCTGCGGTGTTGCGCCTCGCGGATGAGGGCGATCAACCCGGCAACACCGGATCTCCCGAGGATCCTCTTCGCTCATCCGTATCCCGCACCGGGTCGGCGGCGACGGCGCGCAAGACCAAGACCTACACCGCGTCAGCCGAAAGGCTGGCCGGTATAAGGCAGTGAATGGCTTGCGCTGGCTGGGGGACCTGGACCCTATGGACCAGGGAGCCGAAGCAGATAAATCAGGCACTTACGGGTAGCGTCGCGAGGCACTTTGTAGCACCAAGTTGGATTACCAACCAAGCGGCTCGTCCGCGATCCGAGCGACTGGAGGCTGAACCGGCCTCCGGCTCCTGAGCAGGTTGTATGCCTGGAGACCAAGAAGGTTCCAGCTCTGAAGGCACGGCGGCTACGGCGGATTTTTCGTTTCGGACTTTGTTCCGTAATAGAAGCCAGAGGTGGCCGGCCAAATTCGGACAGGTCGATAAGTGGAAATTCTGCCTGAGAGCGGCGAGGATGCCGCGGATCAGGAGCGACCATGACGAGACGAGTACGCCGGACACATGCACCGGCTTT
>Ga0074045_10003336_pt1 | contig 14480 bp, 10 predicted proteins | sample BogForMeECP23OM2_FD_94442 | JGI IMG/M metagenome (GOLD analysis project Ga0074045, IMG submission 94442) | Bog forest soil microbial communities from Calvert Island, British Columbia, Canada - Bog Forest MetaG ECP23OM2 | ecosystem: Environmental > Terrestrial > Soil > Wetlands ... | reverse complement strand
GAGTACTCGACTCGTGAATTTGCGGTGGGAGAAGGCTCCCAACCCTGCTGCAACACCAGCCCCGCAGGGGCGGAACTGGTGTTAGCCCCGGGCGCAAGCCCGGGGTAAAGTGGGAAATTGAAGGTAAACGTCAGAGGAAGTACACGGTTGACAGGTCGAGTCCGCAGCCAGATTGATTTCGCCTCAGTTCGACAGCGTGGCGAAAGTGGTCCTCCCAGGGGAGTACCTTCTACGCTTGGGGCTGACCCCACCTGTTCTCCATCACCCCGGTAATCAAGAATGCCGAATGAGTGAATGAGTCGATTGAGTTTCAGCCGGCGCTTGTCTTCAACTGGCTTGCGGAGTCCCGGTGTGATTGCGCTCGCCCACGTGACAGCCGAGTGTCGCGGAAGGTACGCAAACCTTGGACTGACGACCGGAGCTTGGGTTATTGGGCGTTGCGCCAAGCGCCGACCCCAAGAACCTAAAAGAATCCCCACCCAAGCAAGAGCCGGCCCTTCGACCACGCTCAGGGCAGGCTTTGGGTGGGGCACCCGGCACCCGCCCATGGCGTCAGTACCTCTTGAGCAGTTCCAGCATCTTCCGGTCGAGCAGGTGGCCATTTGGCAGCGGCTCATATTTAACGTCGATGCGCCCCGAGTTCAGAATGCCAAATGGCCCGCTAAGCTGCCACAGCGCGTACCCGATGTTGTGGGACGTGAAAAAGCTCAGGACAGAATCAACCCAGGCAAGCGCGACGCAGTGAGCGGTCTGGTTGTTGCAGCCGGTCTCACCGAGGTGGGCCCTGCGTGGTCTCCCCCAGGGCTCCCAAGGCGCGAAAAATGTTTCAAGCGTACTGGGATCCCAGAGAGGAGGGCAGGAGAGGGCCGGGGGCGGGTAAGGCGGGGGAGGGGGAGTAGGGACAAACTGCCAGCCGCCCGGCCATCTCGGCGCGGGCATTGGAATCGGCATATTGCCGTATTGCGCCACCCCCATGGGCTCATAGCAGTGACAACTGAAAGCGACAGGCAGATCGCTCAGCCCGTCAGGGATTTGGGTTGCGAAGCCCACACCTTCCGCAATCACCAGACGCTCCGGCGACACACTGCGGATCGCGTTGGTGAGCTGGTTGACGACCGTCTGGTAGGTAGTGGAGCTGATCGTCGTTGTGTCGCCATTGACTTTGGGGTTTGCCAGGAAACTTTCCATCCCGTTGTCGAAGACGTCCCATAGCGTCGGAGGCATCGGAGGCGTCGGGGGCGGGGTAATCGGGGGCGGTTCGTTAATCAGGTCGAAGCTGAGTGCGCTCGAAGGTATGTCTTTGTAGCGCTTCGCAAGAATGCTCCAGTAATTCCAACTGGCCTCCAGAGGGTTCAAGGCACCTGGAGGTGCGGGCCTAGAACCCCACAGGCTATAGGGCTCCTCCGGGGGGTTCACGCACCACCCCGGAGTGCGGTGCATGCAGAGGCTGACGTGGATACCATATTGCGCCCCGAGCTCGACCGCGTGGTCGATCGCTTCCAGGACGTTGTCGGAAATCGTGAGGCTGTAATCCGTTGCGCTGGACGACCAGTACCAGTAGGACATCGGAATGCGCACGAAGTTGAACCCGTTTTCGCGCATGAACTCGAAGTCCCACTCCTGAAAGACATCTTTCGGGCGCTCGCCGGGAAGCGTGAGCGTGAGCGGAAGTTGAGACGGGGGGGCCATCGGAGGGGCGAACAACCCCTGGAGGTTGAATCCGCGCCAGAGCGGCAGCGGAGCAGGCACGCTGTTGGAATTTGGATTGCTTGCAGGAGTTGTAGCGTCGGTCATGGTTTGTTACTCCTTTGAAAGATTTCTTTTTGCAGCAGATATCTCCTGTTCGCCAATCGTCCGTCGGTGGCGCACGTCCGCCGCCGCATCGGCCTAAGTCATCGGAGGTGGGACGAAATTATCGCAGCCGCCGAAACTTAGATTCTGTGTGTTGGCGGGGTTGAAAAGGGCATACGCGTACGAACAGCAGGGGTTGTGGTTGTTGGGGCTGTCGTTGTGCTTTCCGTAGCTTGGAGGATTGAACGACGCTTCGTTTTGCTTAGCGATCGCGACGTACTCCGGTCGAAGCGGCAGTTTTGGAACCGGGTCGTCGAGGTTCACCGTACGGAAAAACTTAATACCCAGGCCGTTTTCGATGTAGTGGCTTTCGATGTAGTGGGCGAAGTCACGGTCGCCAACCTTGGGGCTGCCGGTGAGGTAACAGTACACGTTTTCCCGTTTTAGATTGGGCACCCACTCGAGGGCGGCCGGAAGGCATAAGGTGGCCACGGCGGCGCCTAGGCTGTGGCCGGAGACATACAGATTCGTCACCTTCAGCGCTTGGAGTCGATCCTTCAGGTTGGCTATGCTGTTGAACACGGTATGGAACCCGGTTTCGACTTTACCCTGGGATGTCCCATCCGGGGCGGTGTAAGGCCTGAGTTCGGCCATAAAGTCCGCGGCCCAGTCCGCCTTGGTTACGCTGCCGTGGAATATCAGATACGCCGACCTTCCATCGGTGCTGGTGGCGATGAACCCGAAAGGCTCATTTTTCGCATCCATCTTATGATCTACCCGGCCGATGACAGTTCCGAAGGTTGTGTTGAGAATATCAGCGTTAGACAGGGGATTGACGATGGTCAAATAATCCAGTGGGTAGGGGCAGGCCATTTTACACACATCACGGGGAAACCACTTCCAATTGCCTGGCGGGTCTGTTATTTGCTCCCACTGCTTAACCATGTCAATCGCGACGTTCACCAAGGCAATGCAAGTCTGTGCCGTTGCGAGGTTATAGCCCTTGGGCTGTGTGAGGGGATATGTCGTACTTGCTGCCGTGCTGGACATAAACATTCTCCTTTTCTCCGGTATGAACCGGCGGTTGATCTGGAATCTACCCACCCAAGCAAAAGAAGCTTGGAGCCTGCCCTGAGCGCAGCCGAAGGGCGGGGCACTCGGCCATTAACTGCTCGGATTGATTGTGAACGGCACTGTGAGGCTTGTCCCTCCCGCTGCCGGGTTGTTGACCGTCACGGTGGCAGTGCCAGCGCTCTGGATGCACGCCGCGGGCACCGTCGCCGTCAGAGAAGTGCTGCTGACAAACGTCGTAACCAGATCCACCCCATTCCACTGGATATTCGAAATATTCGAACCGGGAACGTAGCCCGTTCCAGTTACGGTAATAGGGAGCCCGCTGGGCTCGCTGCCGGCAACAGCAGAATTCGGCGAGATGGAAGGCGCGGGGCGGGTACAGGTGCAGGATCCGTATTCGGTGGTCACGCAGACCGCGCATGGCGTGTTCGCGATGATGGTTTGAGCCGGCGTGCAGCCGATCGTCCACGGACCATTCATTGAGAGCTGTTTCGCCGTCACGTTCGTCGCCGGCTGGTAAAGCCCGATATAGACGGAAGCGCCGGAAAAGAAATTGCCCGTGATGGTGATTTGATTAATAGAGGCGTCGAAGCTGACGCCGCTGATATACGGCGGGTAGCTGGTCGACTGCGCGCCGGGCAGGCTCGGGGAGGCGTCGTTTTCGCCCGGAGAAGACGCTCCCTGGCCCCAATAGGTATATGGAAAGGACCCGTTGGCGGTTGTCACGCAGACCGCGAATGGCGTGCTCCCGGGGATGGTTTGAGCCGGCGTGCACGTGATCGACGTGCCCATTATGTTCACCTGCACGCCCGTTGCCTCTTGGTAAACCCCAATATCGACACCCAGGTGATTGTTGTCGGTGAAGAAGTTCTCGCCCGTGATGGCGATGGCAGAGTCGGCGACGATGACGCCTGTGATCGTTGGCGCCGGGACGTCGACCTTCGGCGCGTTGAGCAAAGGCAGGTAGGTGTTGTTGTTGTGCTGAAATGCCGCTTCCATGTCCCAAGTCAGGCCCGCGCACGGGGCAGGGCATTGTTGCACCGCGGGAAAGTTGAGCGTCTGCTGCGGGGTCGGCTGCGCGTAAGCGGGTGGTGTGACTTTGTTTTTTCCGAACCCTGTTGGGTTGTTTATTGGGAGGTTTTTTACGACCTTATTCACCAGCGCGTTGTCTCCGTTGCTCATGACGGCGGGCGAAGGACTGATGTTGCTATAGAGAGTGGACAACGTGTTTAAGTTTATGGTCCCCGACGTCAGGTAGGCATAGGGGACGACGTCATAGGAGTTGACGTAGCACATCGGCCCATTCGGTGTCAGCTTCGTCGTGGGCAGGCTGTTGACTGCTGTCGCGAAGGTTTGGTCTCCCGCCGTGGGTGCGGCAAATGTGTAGAGGTTGATGTTGAACGTCCCCGTCAGGGACTGCTGCAAGTACAGCGCCACCATCGTCGCCACGGCGCCGCCAAGGCTGTGCCCGGTCACGTAGATGTTCGTCGTCCCGGCGTTGACCAGTGCTTGTAGCGCCTGGAGCAGAGTCACCCCAGTCGAGGTCGGGGGGTCGGTTGCGGCCGTGACATAGTTAAACGCGGCGAGGAAGCCCGGCGAGACGTTATAAGGGCCGGAGGCGCTGGAAGGACTGAAATGCTCAAAAGCTGGCCCGCAGTCGATGTCCTCGAGGATCTCGTTCCAGTCGGTGGTGCCGCGCACGACGACGGCGACTGCATTGGCCCCTTCGCTGTTCGTCCCGGTCGCGATGTAGGACAGGTTTTCGTCGCCCGTCTGATTACTTTGGTTACTTTGGGACAGTCCCACCCAGACCGCTGTCCAGTTGAGGCCGGCAGTGGCGAGGTTGAAGTTCGGATTCTGGAGCATACCGTTGATGCCGTCCATGATGCGCTGCTGTTGCACCGGCAAGCTCTCGCCCGAAGGTCGCGGTGCCGTCGAGATATTCGCCAGCGCCGCGAGCGTCATCATGATCTGATCGTCTGTATATGGGGCCATAAACCTTCTCCTTTGTTCCGGTATTACCCGGCGGTTGATGTGGAATTTTCGTTTTGGCTCCAACCGCCCGACGGCGGCTGTCGCGATGTCGTTGTCGAAGCCCGATAGGGGCACACGGCCCTCAAGCCGGGCTGATCGTAACCGAGACGTCGGTCGTAGTGCCGCCCGGCGACGCACTCGCGGTAACCTCAAGGCCTTCAGGCGTTTTCACCCACGTTCCGTTCGTCACGCTCGGGGTGTAGCCCGACGGATACAAGCACGCCGGTACGACGATGCTGGTGACGCTTCTCGGGGCGCCTCCCGCAACCATTTGCGTTGAGTAGGTGAGGTTGAAGACCTGAGTTCCCGGGTCATACGAGAAGCTGTCCGGAGTACCGGCGATGATCCTGGGGTACACGCGAGTCAGCGCCTCGAGAATATCGAAGTTGACGTTAAGTGGATCCTTTAGCGAGCCCGCCATGTTCCGGACGATGCCCTGAGATCGCGGATCCGGTGGCAGTTGGCCGCCCGTCGCTGCGAACACGAAACGTGCGTTGTTGAAATAAGTCCAGTAGATGGACGAGAGCATGTACTGGTCGTTGAGGGCCGCGACCGTTGTGACAACGTCTGGATTGGTTGTCGCTCCATATTCGCTGCACAGTAGTGGAACGTCGTATGCTTCCTGAAACCCCTGGCTGTTGGTGAGCGGAGTTTGGTAAGTGGGGCTGTCGTAATTGTGGAAATTGAAGCCGACATTCGGAAAATCGGGCTTGACGAGAGAGTTCGGTGCGCCCATACCAAACAACCCGTTCGGCTCGAACCAGACGATCGCCTCGGGGTGGGCCTCCCGGAGCCTTGTGATGACGGATTGGTAGAACGGTTGGAGAAGCGTCTCGTCGAAGGTCTTGCACCCATTTGCGAACGGGTTGGGGGGGGGCCCGGCGCTATACGACTGGATCCAGAGCGAGCCCGGGGGAGGCTCGTTGAACGGGTCGTAACCCAGGATGTCGCCAGCCCGGTCATGGAAAAACCAGGCGACGAACTGGACCATGTCGCCATACTGTTCCCACAGCGTTGGACCACCCGTGCCACCGACGGTCTGTCGGTTCCAGAAGGCGTCGATAGCGAAATCGCAATCCGTTTCGGTTGGATTCGCACTTTCAGTCGGAGTCGTACCGAAGTAGACGTTGGGGAAGCCCACGCGCTGGTAGATTACGCCGCCGTTCGCGGCGCCCGCGGTGCCCGTGACGCACGCGAGGGCCCAGAGCGGAGCTCCGTAGCCCCAGGGGACTGAGAAGGCGTCCTGGTGGAAGTCAACCAGCGTGTAGATGCCGTGGCGCGAGAGCAGCTCGATGGTCCGCTTGAGGCTCGCGAGATAGTCCGTCTGGTACTCATTGGTGCCATTCGGCATAAGGTAGGGTTCGACGTTGCACCACAGGACGCCCAGGCGTACCACGCTGAAGCCGCGGTCCTGGAGCAGTTGCGCACTTCTCTCGTCGAAGCCGAGCTCCTCCGGCGTCTTGGAAGTCTTCGACACCAGATTTACGCCCCGCAGGATGACGACCTCTCCATCCTTCGTGGTGAGCCATTGCCCGCTTGCAACGAGTTGGGGCAGACGACCCGCCCCTTTTGCAACCGCACCTGCGGCCATAAACCTCCTCCTTTTTTCCGGGTATTAGCCGGCGTGTTATCGAAGCCCGATAGGGGCAATTACCTCACCCAAAAGAACATGGGTGCCGATGCACTGCTGACGATTCGTGCCGGCCTGGGGCGGCACCACCCACATCGTGAAAAATGCTGCGAGTGTGCGCTCAATAGCTTTCGGCGACAATGCACTGGAGGTAACTTGCAGGTGACTTGTTGGTGACACGCGTAAGGTCTTGAAACGAAAGCGGCCCGCGAAATATGTAGAACCCTGCCAGTGCGCCTGCTGGGCTTCGCCGAGCGCAGGAGTTGCCATTTTCGTTTCCCCTTTATGTCTGTTCGGAAGTTTCGTTTTGGCCCCCAACTGCTCGACACGGTTGTCGTGCTCTTGTTGTTGAGGACCTACAGGGGCATTACCCACCCAAAAGAAAGATGGGTGGCGCTGCGCTGCTGACGATAAGTCCGAAACCTGGCAATCCAAACTGCTATTGGCGGGGGCAGACGGTAAGAAGACGAAATGGCTGCTCCCGCAGAGCACTGGCTGGGCGCTCCGGGTGCTCGATATCCGACATCAGAAAGGAAGAGAAGCTACACGACTACGCCTGGTTCGAGACGAAGTCAAGACCACTAAGGTGGTGAAAACCACCCCTCGATCACTTGACCGCCACCCGCGAACTACCTCACCCAGGTAAAACAAATCAGTTTCCTAGGCTCTCCGCAGAAGCAACCTTCAGCTTCCAATCCTTCAGTGCCGTGTTGTCGAGATTCAAATGGCTGGCCAGATAGAAAAGCCGCTGGCCATCGGGCCCTCTTGTCTCGAACCGATCAACCAGGAAATACGGCGGCATGGACTGGTAGTAAAGCGTGGCTTGAACGCGTATATTCTGCGGGCTTACACCAGGCGGCAGTTGCACCTTGTACCTGACAATCGAAGCACCCTTGCCGCTGAGATATACCTTGTCTTTCCAAGCCCGCCCCTTGGGCCACGTGGCCTCCAGAAAGAATCGCTTCAGGGTAGGGTCAGGGCCCTCGCGGCTCCAGCCCGCAGGCAATAGGCGGTTATCCTTAAATTCAACATCGCGCCGGAGGAAACTGGTGGTAAATTTCCCCTCTGCATCCTTGGTTAATTCCTCGTAGATCTGCACCTCGTCCTGCTTCGTAATGGGAAACTCCCGGTTATGGTGCTCCTGGTACTGTTGTTCTCCATCCGGTCCGGGCAGGAAAAATTCCGACGGAAGAGGCTTTCCGTCCGGGCCAATAATCAGGCCGAGAGCATCCGTCTGCCCCGATGACCATAGCAATTGTTCGCCGTCGCCTGTTTTTTGGAAAACCAGAAACTCCAGGAATGCCCGGCGAAAACCCACGCCGCTCGGAAAACGGTGACCAGTTAGGTTGGTGACCTGGACGTCGGCGGTCAGCGTTCCACCGGAAATCGACGAGCTGATATCCACCTTGGCGGTCGACGACTGGGCCTGCTGCACCATGTTATCGATCGCGTTCGGCAAATCGTCTAACGCGCCAGACATATAGTCGCTGGTCCACATGCCCATGATCCAACTGAACTGGTTGAACATCTCCAGCAGGAACGCATTGGCGCCAACCAACTCGTGACGGCGGAAACCGCTGGTCCGATACTTGACATCGAGCTTTTCTGCGGCAGCAAGGTGGTCCGCCTGGGGATAGGTAGTGTCCTCGATTTGGGCGATACGTGCTTGAATCTGAGGGACAGAAAAGTTGTGGATGTCATTGGAATATCCACCCTTCATGTGGCAGTCCTGGCAGCTTCTGGCCGACGCGCTCACGGGACCAAATTCATTCTGGTATTCGCTGTTGATCCATTCCAAATAAGTAGCCTGTTCAATGGAATGGGCACTCTGGGCATTGATGGGGTGAATCGGCGGAGGCGTTTTATCTACAACCGGGAGGTTAATCGTGTGGCAGCTTCCGCACATGCGAGAGGACTTCAGATAGGCCGATGGCTCCGGCTTAATCCCGAGGGAATTGTCCATCGGGTAGGTCTTTATGTCTGGAAACGGGCCATAAAGCTGGTCCGCTTTACCGACCTCATAGTGGCCGTCGATGGAATTCTCGAGAAAGTAGTTCAATCCAGCCGGCTTGCCATAGTTCCTGTCCTGAACGATGTGATGGCAGGTGGTACAACTAATGCCGTCTCTTGCCAGCGAACCGTATTTGTTATCAGGTTCAAAGACAAACTTGGGACTGAACCCGCGACAGTTTAAGCTGTCGGTGCAGCCATGGTCTTGATCGTAAGTGCGTTTGCCCATTACCCCGTGGCAGAGCATGCAGGTGTTAACGATCTGCTGTTGCAGCGCGGCGCTGGTGGAAGGGTCGGGCACCGTCTTCGCATAAGCCAGTTCGCTTTCCAACTGGGCAAAGAAAACAGGGTCACGTCCCGCCAGGCCCATCGGCGACCACCGCCACTCTCCATAGGGCGACACGTTGATAGTGGAGATTTGCGGCCCGACTGACTGCAATACAACCTGAGAACCCAGCGCGGTAAGATTCAATGTCAGGCCACTCGCTCCCTGCCCCAGAAGCATGTTGGGGCCGAAACTTCCCACCGCTGAAGCGCTGTGGCAGGACTGACACTGATCGGAGGTAAGGAACTGACCGGGACCACTGGCCGCTGAGACATAGTGGTCAAATGAAGCCGCCGGGAACTCCACCGGGTTCCTTTCCATTCCCTCTAACAACTTACCGAATTTTTGCTGGAATGTCCGATTTAGCTTCACGGGAGCTGGTGGCGACTCGCGTTGGCGGTCTGCTATTTTCTGCTCAATAAATTCGTTCTTGCGATGACTGGACATCATCAGAAATCTGGTTTTACCAGCAGGCGCAGGCGTCGCCCCCGGCACACCGGCGGCCTCGGTCCTCCAGGTATCGTCCACCCTGAAGTGCGTGGGTTCGCCAGGGAAACCCTTAATGTTTGCCGGTGAGGAAAATGTATACTCGGAGTCGGCTGAGGCATGACAGCGGAGACAATATATCCCATATCCAGAGTTGGGATATTCCAGGGTGTTGCCCAGGGTCATGCCTACCCAGACTTCGCCCCAAAACCAGCCATCCTTCGACGCCGACGAGTTCTTGATCATGAAGGTCCAGTCGGTCGGTTTTAGAGAACCTTCCGCCGTACCGGCCCATCGCATTGCCGGAGGAGAATACTGTTCCTTCAGGATGACGGCGCCATCGGCTATCGGGCCTTTGCGCCCCTTCCGCAGCCAGTCGATGACTTCTTTCGAATAGTAAATGCGAACTGCCGGGTGGGTGCCGTAATATACCGAGTTCACCCAGTCTCCGGTGTCACGTACCGCTTTATCATGGCACCAGCCCAAGCTCTGGTATGCATAGCTCTGCAAGTAATCCAGCAATTTTTTTTCGAAATCAAAATTTTCCCCCGGCGGCAAAGGATCCGGAGCTTTCAACGGATCTGGGACGGGCTTTGGATTCGGGCAGGAATCTTCGATTGGGACCGTGCCTATGCTGGGTATCAATGTTTGCGCCCAAACCTTCAAGCCGCCTGAGATCACCAACATTAGTGCCAGGCTCAACATCGCTGAAACGGATGTTCTGGGATCGAACTTGACGCGTTTGTTATCCCCGGCCACGGCTGGCATTGTTTGACCTCCTCTTCAGCGACTTGTCTTACGACTTGCAGTAGAGTGCGAAACTGGGAATTTCCGTTTTGGCTCCCTAACCGCACAACGCGGTTGTCGTGCTCTTGTTGTCGAAGCCCGATAGGGGCACCCGGCACGCGGCAGTTGGCCCGTTCAGGCGCGGTTGACCTCATTGCCCCGCCTTGGGAGTGGGGCATGATGTCGGCTTCGGAACCTGGTTCTGGATTGCATAGTTGGTGCCCTCGGCCAGGACATGGCTGAGCGCTATCGTGCGGTTATTGAGTGCCGGTGGGCATAAGGGCTTGGCATAAGACACCGGTTTGTGGCAAGAGAAACAGTTTTGGGGGGGCGTAAACTCCGTACTCAACTGCTGCGCAAACGTCTCAGCCGTGGTATTAGCCAGATAGATCGATCCGACCGCGTTAGCGTTCGTGCTGTTGGTATTGTATGTATCCGGATCCATCCACACCGTCCCTATCAGTTTGTAGTTAGCGAATTTCGACTCAGGCCCTTTCAGGCCCTTGAGGAAGCTCTGGCCGGAGTTGTTCAGGGCCCGGATGTTTCCCGGCCCGACGAGTTTGCCATTCTCCACTTGGTTTTCCCCACCCGTTTCGTTCTCCAGCACCGCGTTGGTGACGTGGGAAAGTTTCTGCGTAGCCGGGTCGAGCGTCAACACCGGAGGAGCGGCGGCCTGATTGACCTTATCAAAAGGAGTGTTCGCCTTGTAGAACGTGTAGTTGTTCGGATTGCTGCCGCTGGTGGAGAAGGTGTTGTCTGGGACCTCCGGAGTATTGAGGTTGTGCTCGAAGGTCCCCCAGAGGAACTCGGGGTGGTGGGGCGTGGCGCCGGTCACATGCAGGCCCACGAGTGCCACTTTCACCGTTTTGAACTTGCTGGTGGCAACGATGACGCCGTCCTTGGTGGTCATGAGATCCGGAACCTGCGCCTCCGTGGTGTAGGCCCCCTCGGGAGGTTTCTGCCCCGGGTCAAGTCTGAGCCACGTCGCTTTGAACACGGCGGCGCCTACTGTGAAGGTGGAATCCTGATTCTCGCTCAGATATCCGCCAGTCGCGATCAGGTTCTTTTTTGCCGTGTCGAAATACATCTGGTTCATGTGGATGGAGCCGTAAACCGGGTAGCCGTTGGGCGCGACCAGCACGTTGTTGTCGGCCTGAACGAATGCCCCGGTGCCTTCGAAGCCGCGAGCGGCGAGTTTGAGCGGGCGCACATGGATCTCTCTCGCGTTTCCGCTCTTACTAAGGAGATCGCTGGGCGTCGGGAGCCCCAGGAAACGGGGGACGCCTTTGTCGTCGAGCGCCGTGGCCCAGACGAAGGCCTCCCACGACCATTGATGGAAGTTACAATCCGGGTTATGTTTCTTGACTGTCTCCTGGACAGGGAATAGCGCGTCCGGCTTGAGAGCGTTGCCCAGGTATTCCTGAAAATGCGAATCGGGGCAGCTTTGGTCTGCCGATGAGTACTGGGCACCCTGGGCAGGATGAGCAGCCTGGGCGGCCTGAGCGGCCGGAGCCTTGTAGTCCAGGAGACAGAGCGCCGCAACAGCGAGCACAACGACAAGCAGGAAATAGTGTTTTTTCGCAACCATTCGCTTCATAACCTTCACCTTTCCCCTTTCTATTCGCCGATTGTTGCTACTGCTGGGGAAACGGGTTCCAGTTGGCTGGCGGGGAACTCGGCCCGCAGTTCCATGTAGAGACGTTAATGGCGTTGTCGCCTTGGAAAGCCAAGGCAAACATAGAGACGTAGGGGTTGGGAGGTGCGGGAGGTAACGGGGGCCTGAAGTTTGCGCCCGGCGCAGTGGCTTTGGCCGCCGGGCTGCCGGATGTCGCTGTGTTAGTTGTCGTCGTCGTCTTTGGTGCCATTTTCGTTTTTCCTTTATCCGGAATTTTCGTTTCGACGTCCCAAACCCGACACATTTGTCGCGGTGCTCTTGTCGTCGAAGCCCGATAGGGGCATTACCCACCCAAAAGAAAGATGGGTGACGCTGCGCTGCTGACGATAAGTCCGAAACCTAGGAATCCAAACTGCTATTGGCGGGGCAGACGGTAAGAAGACGAAGTGGCTGCTCCCAAAAAGCACTTCTTGCTGGGCGCTTAGGGTGGTCGATATCTCGCACCAGCTTAGAAAGGATGATGAACACTACGACTAGTTCGAGACGAAGTCAAGCCCACTAAGGTGGTAAGAACCATTAATTATTCTTGGAATTACTTGCCGCAGGCCGCAAACGTAGTGGTCGAGTCGCGGGCAACCCACGCAGCTGGAGTAAGCTCTGGGAGGCGTTGGATCGGGAAATCGGCAAACCCAGGGAGAACCGCGGCCAAGTAGTCGCGCACTGGGATTTTCAACCGGCGGCAGCTTTCCACGACCGACAGAATCGCCGCAACCTTGGGTCCCGCCTGTGGACTGCCGATGTGCATCCAGTTTTTCCGGCCCAGAGCCACGGGACGCATTGAATTTTCCGCAAGGTTGTTGCTCAGCTCAAGTTCCGGATACTCCAGGAACCGTGTCAGTTTTCTCCACAGCGTGAGCGCGTATTGGCAGGCCTTGCTGAGTGCACTGGAGGGCAATGCCACCGACTGTGCTGCCTCGATCTTGCTACGGATATCATCCAGCAGAGGCTTGGCTCTTCCCTGGCGGAGAGCATCACGCCCAGCGAGGCCAATTCCTCTGCGGCGAGCTTCCGCGTCGATCGCAAACAGGTCGTCCATCCGCGCCACAATCGGAGTTGCAACCGGGTCTCGTGGATTCAGCTGCACCGCCTCGAAAAACTGCCTTCTAGCATGGGCCCAACAAGCGGCATGTACCATTTTCGTCCCGCCGATCTGATCGTAGCCGGTATAGCCGTCCGTTTGGAGAATGCCTTCGAACTGTCTCAGGAAGCGTTTCGGTCCATCGCGTCCGCGGCCTAGCCGGAAGTCGAAGACCACGCTTCCTCCGGGGCGACTGTATTGCCAGAGATACGCCTGGTGATTCTTGCCTCGGCCCTCGCGTACTTGGACATCGACCGGGGTTTCGTCCGCCTGAATGTAACTTCCGGTAATCAACTCTTGCCTCATCGCGGCGACCATAGGGATCAGCAACTCGCCGACTTTCAGAACCCAGCCGTCCAGCGTCGCTCGGCTGATTTCCAAGCCGATGTCTCTTTCCAGGATCATGCTCTGCCGATACAGGGGCGTGTGGTTGCAATACTTGTCGATGACCGTTTCGATTACAATGCGGTCACTCGCCAGACACTTCTCGATGATCCGTGGCGGCAGCGGTGCTGAGAACACTCCGAGTTCCTCACACGACCGGCAAGCCCGCTTCTCCCGTTTCGTGACCAGCACGAAGTACTTCGCCGGTTCCACGTCCAGTTGGGAACTCTCCTCGTAGCCGATCACCACCGTCTCTTTGCCGCAACTCTTGCACACGCGCTGATCCGGCGTGCAAGGCAGAACCCGCTCGACGCGAGGAAGAGTCGCAGGCAATTCCTGTCGGCCCGGATGCCTGCCGGATCTGCTCGTCGAGCGCCGCACCGGCGTGCATTCACTCTCGACCTGCTCGATCATTTCACTGACGACGGGCGCAAGTTCGAACAGCACCATTTGCGCTTGGGAGAGCTTTTCGCTGGCCGCTCCATATTTCTCGATGCGCATCAGTCGCAGCTGCTCTTCCAGCACGCGAATCCTCAGCTCCGCGTACTGCAGCCGGCTCCTCAGTTGTGTGATGAGTTCCAGATCGGCTGGCGCTGAAGGAATTGAAGCTTCACTCACAATGGGCTACTGATTTAACAGAATCGGCCCGCGACATGCAAGCAGTCTATGCGGCGGCATGTCCTTCTGGCGGAGCCTTCCGGTACCACCGCTTGTGCTTGGTCTTGGCCAGATCGATCCCACCCAATAATAAGGACAGCTCTTCGTGACTCAGCACGACCTTGCCCTGCGCATCGCCGGATTGCGGCCAAGTGAGACGCCCTTTCTCTAGCCGCTTGGCACAGACCCAGAGTCCGGTCCCGTCCCAGACGAGGACCTTCAGCCGATTGCGTTGCGCGTTACAGAACAAGAAAAGGTGCCCGCTAAGCGGGTCACACGACAATCGGTCCCGGACCAGGCCGTACAGCCCTTCGAACCCCTTACGCATGTCGGTGACTCCAGCGGCCAGATAGATCCGTGTGGCTGGACCCAATCCAAACAAGCCTTACACCCGCTCCAATGCGCTCATGAGGCGCTTTAACGTATTGGTATCAAAATCGGGATGCACCTCGATCCGGCACCCGCCCGACAGCACCACGGCCAGCCCACAACTCGGTTCGTGCTGCGTCGGCGATTTCCTGGCGGCCAACTCCACTGGCACCAGCCGGCT
>Ga0074045_10003335_pt1 | contig 14481 bp, 17 predicted proteins | sample BogForMeECP23OM2_FD_94442 | JGI IMG/M metagenome (GOLD analysis project Ga0074045, IMG submission 94442) | Bog forest soil microbial communities from Calvert Island, British Columbia, Canada - Bog Forest MetaG ECP23OM2 | ecosystem: Environmental > Terrestrial > Soil > Wetlands ... | reverse complement strand
TGGCAAACACCGCCGCTTCCAGCGAATCACCGGCAACAACCGGTCCGTGATTGGCCAGCAGCACCGAACTGTAACGCCCGGCCAGACCTCGGATGGCATCGGCAACTGCCGGATCGCCCGGGCGGTAGTAGGGCACCAACGCAGTCTGGCCCGCCCGCATTAGATAATAAGCGGTCATCGGCGGCAAGACGGCGCGAGGGTCAACCTCTGGAAGCATGCTGAGGGCGACAGCGTTGGTTGAATGCAAATGGACGATGGCCTGAGCGCTGGTGCGGCAGTCATAAAGGGCCTCGTGCAAAGGGATTTCTTTGGTCGGCGGATCACCGGTAAGCAGACGTCCGTTCGGATCGAGACGCGATATGCGGCCTGGATCAAGAAACCCCAGGGATGCGTTGGTTGGTGTTACCAGGCGGCCGCCGTCGCTGAGCCGCAAGCTGATGTTACCCGAGGAGCCCGGCGTCAATCCGCGCTCGAACAGAGACAGGCCGAACCGGCAAATCTCGCCACGAGCTTTGTTTTCATCCATGACTACACCTTTCTCTGTCGTCCTTATTATTCCAAATCCCTGAAGCTGCTTGATACGTGGATCCTGAGGCGATTGGCTTTCTTTATGCCAAGGGCATCGTCTCCAACCAGCAGGCGCACGATATTGGCCGTTCCCTCGCCCACCTAGTACAATTTTGAATCGCGATAATATCTCTCCACCGGTAATTCCAGGGAATAGCCCATCCCGCCGTGTATCTCCATCGCGATTCCGGCGGCCCGGACAACGGTCTCTCCGGCAAAATACTTGGCTATGGCAATCTCGCGGGTAAAAGCGCAGTCCTGGTCGTCCAGCCACGCCGCACGGCGAACCAGCAGGCGGGCCGCCTCGATCTGGGAAACCATCTCCGCCACAAGCCCTTTCACCAGTTGATATTCCGAATCAGCTTGCCAAACTGGACCCTCTGGTTGGCATAGGTAATCGAAGCGACCAGGCAAGCCTGGGCGAGCGCGACCGCACCGCTGGACACGCTGATCCGGCCCCGGTCCAGGGCGGTCATCGCTACCGTAAAGCCCTGGCCCATTTTCCCAAGAAGATCCTCTTTGGGCGCGCGGACGTTTTCCATGTGAATCTCGGCAATAGGCGAAGATTTATCCCCCATCTTGGGCGTCTCCCGGGCGGTCCAGCCCGCATGGCCGGTTTCCACCACCACGGCGCAAAGCCCCCGGTGTTTAAGGCTGCGGTCATAGGTCCCGTAGACAACGGCCGTGTCGGCCACGGTGCCGTTGGAGATCCAGGTCTTGGCGCCGTTGATTTCCAGGTAATCGCCCCTGTCATCGATGCGGGTCGATATGGCAGAAAGGTCCGATCCCGCGTCCGGTTCGGAAAAGCATGCGCAGCCGATCTTTTTCCCCAGCACGAGATCGCTGACATATCTCTCGCGGGCTTGGGCGTGCCCCATTCCATTTTCTGGCATGGTAGACCACTCTGGGCAATCGTTCCTAGACACGGGGAGGGGTAGGGAGCAGAACCACTGTGGTCAACCGGGAGAGTCTTTTCAGAAGCCCGTCACCCGCGTAGATTACGCTCCTGGTGGTATCCACGAGCACGTTTTCATGCTTGTGCGGACGCTGGGCAATCTGGTAGGAAGTGACCCGAGGGCCACTTCCTACCAGATTGCCCAACTCTTCCTAATCCAAGTGTGAGCAGCTCAAATGGTCCGTATCCCTCCATCAAACCGGTCTTGTCCACATTCACTGGAAGATCTATCCTTTATTCCTCCGATAATTCAAATGGAATACCATTTAGCGCACTCGGCTTAGTAAAAGCAATTTTTTTGCCTCGCAGTCCAATCCTAGGGCTCTCATCAGCCATTTCGACTCCTCGTTCTTTCAGAGCTTTTATGTCAGCTTCAATGTTGTCCGTCAGTAGGCAAAAATGATGGATCGCGTTGCCCCTATCATGCACAAACTGCGCGAATTCACCATTTTCACTATAATCCTCAATCACTTCCAATCCTATCTCATTTAACACCAGCAGTGCTACTTTCATTTGTTTTTCTCGGACGTCTCGTATTGAAGGAGTAGGAATGCCAAGTGCCTTAGTAATAGTTGCAAGACTCTCTTCTATATCTTTGACCGCAATCCCTATATGCCCAATACCTTTTATCATGTCTAAATTTTGCCCCCCATTTTTCTTTTCGAATTCCATGGTGGCAGTATACCACTGCCGGGCTCATGCATCCACGGGTAAACCCGTGGTATTCTGTTTTCGTCCGCATAAAGTATCAGGAAGCATGATAACAGGAATCTGAGACCCCCGAACATTAAACTGTCAACGGAGCCATCTCAACATTGCTCCTGAGGAGGCAATGTGTTTTGCCCCTCCTCGGTAATCTAAAGTAGGACCTTCTAAACCCGAATTCTTTGGTGGGTATGGCGTTTGAAAAATTCGGGTTTATACTTTTTTATCGGTTTTGGGAAAATTGTTTCTGATCTTATCGTCAAACCCTAGCCCCTTTGATAGACCTGAACCGTTGCAACACTATTCCACAGCACCCACAAATTCATTTAACGTCACGACAATCCCGATTTTAGGGAAGATGAGCTTCTCCGCGTAACTCTGTTCTTCTTCAGTGTCGGTCGCAGTGCAGTCATGGACATTTATGATGGTAAGAAAATCTCCCATTTCAATGATTAGAGTTTTAAGATATCATCCAGTGTTCCGTAATACGCACCCTCAATGATGGTTCGCAAAACCTTCTCGCTGTTATCCGCCGGAACGGGCCTCGGCATTGCTTCGAGTTTCATCTTGTTTTGTGAGGCATCTCCGATGGCCTTATCGATCAAATCTTGTGAAAAATCGCTGAATTCCCTCAATGTCAGCGGAAACTCCAACTTCTTATAAAAATTCAGCAGGGCCTCGGCAAAATCTCTTGCGAGATTTCCGGACGCGCCAACACCGAGTATGTCGGTCAAGGTTTTCAGTTTATCTGTGACAGTCGGCGCGTAATAGGCGGCATAGTACGGCAGCATCACCGCGCACGCTTCTCCATGATCCATCACATTACACCAACTGAACGAATTGAGATGCGGCCCGCCTGCCTGCTTAAAGAATAGAACCGTCCCTCCCAGCGTGCTTGCCAGGGACATCAGCTTTCGTGCCTCTGTGTCCTTTCCATCCTTAACCACTCGCGGCAACGCCTCAAATAGAAGTTTCAGTCCCCTCACAGCCCTTTCGTTCGCCTCAGGATCGACGCCATCATCAACCGTGTTGAGATAACCTTCGATAAGGTGGGTCATGGTGTCAAGTCCCGAAACCAGCGTAACATGCCTGCCGCATGAGTAGGTGAGTTCCGGATCCACGATGGCTTCAGTGGCGACGATGGCCTCGTCAAAGATCAGTTTCTTCACGTGTAAATTCGTATCCGTGATTACGGAAAATTTCGTAATCTCGCTGCCAGTGCCGCTGGTTGTGGGAACGGCGATGATATCCATGGTTCGTTTGACCTTCTTGGAGACCATACCCACACCAAAATAATCATCCAGTTCGCCCTCTCTTATGGAACCCAGTATCGCAGCTGCCTTGGCTGCGTCTATGACAGAACCTCCACCAATCGCCACCAGGCATTTGAAATTCCCGGCCAGCAAATGATAGGCGATTCTGTACACGGTTTCTTTGCTCGGATTCGGTTCTACACCTTCGACAACTCTATATTTGATGGATACTGTGTCTAAAAGAGCAGCTATCTTTTCCATCAATCCTGACTTCTTGACAGACCCCACTCCAATAACCACAAGAGCATTGTCCGAGTGATCTTTTATGATATTACCAATTTTCCCGATAGAGCCCTCACCAAAATGGATCTTTGTGGGAATCCACTCCGCGATAATCTTTTCAGCTTGGTTCATCACATATGCCTCTTAGACTTTAACTTTTTTGTATTGCTGAAGCGCCGTATTGGTTCATCCAAACGGTATTTTTGAATGGACCACGTTTCAGAGTTAACCCACTGCGTTCAAGAACTCTTCCGACTTCATGACTGTTCCAATTTTGGGAAATATGAATTTTTCCGCGTACGACTGCTCTTCCTCGGTATCAGTCCCAGTGCAATCTCCGATGACGATCACCCGATATCCTTTATCATAGGCTGACCTTGCACTTGATTCCACACACCAGTTGGTATGGAAACCGGTAAAGGCAACATGCTCGATCTCATTTGCCCGCAGGAGATAATCCAGGGCCGTTGAATGGAAGGCGTCGAGTGTCTTTTTTCCTTCCACAACGACATCCCCTTTTTGAGGTGTGAGTTCATCGATAATCTCAGGTCCAGGGGTCCCCTTTAGCCAGGCGCCGGTTCCCCAGTCAGCTTTCATGTCCATCTCGATGCCTCTCAATCCGGTGCAGCCCGGGCCTCCTTTTTTCAGTTCCGGGAAGCCCTCCTCAAAACCATGAAACGGGACATAAAATATTTTCACGCCTTTTTGCCTGGCCCCTTTTAAGAGCCTCTGGAGATTTCCGATCACATCCCTTTTCGCCAATTGCTCCTTTATGTATTGGTACATCGTACCTCCTGGCTTGAGGAAATCATTCTGTGGTTCAATGAGTACAATTGCTGTTTTAGAAGCATCAAATGTCATTTGTTCACTCCTTCAATAATGTGCCGAATTTTTTTGAATAAAAAAATACTTCAACCCAAATAATGCGCGAAGCTTGCTCTGGACCGGGAATTTCCTGAGTCTTGCGACACCCTGAAAAACCTTGTCCCGAACAAGCTCCATCATATGACCGGGCCTGAATATATCCCGAACATCAGCGCATAAAGCACGCCCATACACATCTCAGTCAGGCCGTAGTCCGCTTTCCAAGTTGGTCATCCTCCGGAGACGGGATGAATGATGCGCACGTCGTCTCCGGCCTCCAGTCGGATCTCGTCAAACCGTTCCGGACGTATGACCGTTCCATTCACAATGAAAACCAGAAGGCTCTTCCCAATCTTCTTCTTGATCGACATGATCATGGGCTCGCGAGCCAGTTTTTCTTCGTATACCCTGACCAGATCCGACAGCAATGCGCCGGGAGGGATTTCACAATCTGCTGATCCGATGAGGGCTCTCATCTTTTCTTCCTCACTTGTGCGGATTCCATGCCGCAACTAAACCGCCACCTGCAAGAAACTTCTTTGAAGCTCTCCTTTCACCCATAATCAGCCTGATAAAACGACACCTGCAAAAGCTCCGTTGAATTGTCTCTCATCAAACTACATACGTCCAACATATAGTTTTTAAATATATGCCTCCATCCCCAGGCTGGCGATTAACTCAGGCTTGGGTTTCCCCTCGCTGTCCCACTGGCGGTATTCATAGTAGTCCATGATCGCCTGATCGAGGCCTTCGGGAATCTTGCCGGCGACCACTCCTTCGTTCAACGGTTCCATGAAACGTTTGGGATATCGGAAATCATCATCCTTTTTCCATCCGTAGCGGACATTGAGGATCTTCTGAAGCGTAGTGATGCGTTCTCCGCATTGTCGCATCTCCTCCTGGGTCCACTCCAGCCCTGTGGATGCGTTTATCGTGTTCAGGAGGTCTGTAAGGTTGTAGGAGGCGAATTCATGGAACTTGCAATGCACCGCCGAATTGATCACATTACAGTACTCGTGAAACGCTGCGTTGCGCTCGGCCGACTTCTCCCACGACCAGCGTTCCTCGTTCTCCACGTGGTCGATCCCCCACTCCGGCAGCGTGATGTGCCCCACCCAGATGTGCTGACTGTTGCCCCGCTCGTGGTTCGCGCCGGCGGCCACACCGGTGCAGTAATTCAGGGCGCTGATATACTGGGCTCGCCAATTGTGGGCCGCAATCTCTTGTCCCTTCATAGCCACGGCCCATGCCTCGGAGCCTTTGCCGTAGTGGGCCGCTGCGGCCTGGCACCCCTCGCCCAGCCACCAGCCCAGCCCCTCGGCCCGCTCGCCGACTTTTTTGACCATCTCAACCGTGGCGCTTGCATTACCCCAGGTCAGATCGATACCGTAGGTGTCGTCCCTTGTAAGCACTCCCTTCTCATAGGATTCCATGGCCCAGGCAAGCACCCCTCCCAGGCTGATGGTATCCAGCGAATACATGTTGGCAAGTTCGCACGCATAAGCCACGGCCTCCATGTCGGAAATGAGGAGGTTAAATCCCATCATGGCATAGGATTCGTACTCAGGTCCTTTGCCTTTATAGGCATAAGGCCCCTCCTTCACTTCGCACCTGTTGTGGCACATGATGACGCAGTCCCGGCACGGCCAGGGTTTGGCGTTGAGCTTTTCCACGTAGGGCCTGCCTCCCAGGTTGGCGACTCCCTCATCAAACTCTCCCAAGCTGTAATTCTTTACCGGCAGGTTCCCCTGGGGCGCAAACAGGGCAGTGGCCATGGCTGTTCCCAGCCATTTGAGCTGGAACTCCTCCGGTTTGAGGGCCTGCTGGTCGAGCATGCGTTTGTGGATGGCCTTGTTTAACTCCTTGATCCGTTCCGGGTCGTGGAATTCACAATTCCGGGTGCCATGAACAGCTACCGCCTTCAAGTTCTTCGATCCCATCACCGCTCCAAGGCCGCAGCGGCCCAGAAAAGATTTCCTGGCAGTCTGGACATTGGCGTAGAGGGCCAAACGTTCTCCGGCAATACCCGTGCTGGCCACCTCAAACTTGTTGCCTTCAGCGGCCTTGATCGCCTCCTCGGCCTCATAAGCGTCCTTTCCCCAGAGGTGGGCGGCGTCCTTTATCTCGGCCCCATCGTCGGACACCTTGATGTAGACCGGACCTTTCGCACTACCTGAGATCACCAGAGCATCCACCCCGCAGGCCTTCATCTCTATGCCCCAGGCCCCGGTCGCTGCCGATTCGACGTTCAACCGGATCGCCGGCCCGATTGCTCCGGCAGACCATTTGGCAGACCCGCTCTGCCGCGAGCCGCCTAGTGGCCCTCCGGCCATGATCAGCCTGTTTTCCGGATCAAAGGGTCCGGTCCCCGCCGGGCACTCTTTCCAGAGCCAGTAAGCGATCATGCCGCTACCTCCCATGAAGTACCGGTAGACATGATCGGGCACATCCTCCATAAGGCATTTACCGCTCGACAAGTCTATCTTGTAAACCTTGTGCCAAACACCTTTAACCACATTTCCGTTCATAACAATACCTCCAATACCTTGTGTAAGTTTTTCCCCCTTCCCACATGTTCCATTCTTCACTCATGCTACCCTTCGTCTGAAAATCAGAACTATAGCCATAACTACGAAGACAACAGTATCTGCAGCTTGAGACCAAAATCGGCCCGTGATAGCCATAGTTATGCCCAAGACGAAAGCAGAGACGAAAGTCCCGTTGAGGTTGCCCATGCCTCCAACAATCACCACAGCAAATGAAATAAGAAGGATACTCAGCCACATGTAAGGGTCGGCTGCACTAATTGGAGCATACAATATACCCCCTAAAACCGCTAGAAGAGTTCCGAATATGAAAACGATAGAGAAGTGTTTGTTTACATTCACACCTAAACACCTCACGCCATCTGCATCTTCTAAAGCGGCTACGACAATTTTCCCGGTCATCGTCGTCCTGAGTAATATATTCAAGCCGGCAAATAGAATAACGGCTACGGCAATTATAATGAGCCGGTAAACAGGGATCATGAAATCAGAAATGGAAACTGATAGACCGACAGGATCTCTCACTTGTTGTGGCACGTTGCCCCAAACAAACTTGATAAAATCAGTCCCGATCAGAAGCACTGCGTACGTAGCTATGATAGCGTAATCAAGAGATTCACCGTAAAGCCTCCTGATAACGAACCGTTCAACTATATAGGCGACTGGAATCATACATAATACAGCAAGAAGAGTTGATATACAGAACGTTCCAGGAAATACGCGAAGGAATGTGATAAAAAAATAGACACCGAGGGTATATGCCATCCCATGAGCAAAATTAATGATTTTCATGGTGCCAAAAGTCAGGGAGAGACCAATAGAAAAAAGGTAGAGTATGGCACCTAGAGTGAATCCATAAACGAGTGACTCGACCATTAGCCTTGAGCTCCATCTTGATCGTAAGTGACAGCCTTTTTTCTTTGATAGTTTCTGATAGCCATTACAAATCCAGTAAACCCGTGTCTAAACCAGAAGCTGATGATAAGAAGCATAATTCCCAACACCCATTGCCATACAGCAAAATGAGACGATAACCAATCTTTCATCATCATAAATAAAAGTCCCCCGGCAATAGCGCCGTAAAGGTTTCCAGCGCCACCGATAAGAACAGCGAGGATAGGATCAATATTATCTAGTGGGTTAAGAACAGTTGGACTAACATATTGGACATATAATGTATAAATTCCTCCGGCAAAAGACGCGATTGTGCCGGCTACGAGGAAGGTAATCCACTTGTACAAAAAAGTATTATACCCTAAAAACGTGACCCGTGTTTCATTCTCTTTAATGGATCTGATTAATACACCGAAAGGAGAACTTGTTAATTTCCTGAGAAAATAGAATACAAGCAGCATGGAAATAAGGATGAAAGAAAATGTGATATATTCGTCAGAAAAATTCAGAAAGCCCCATGCCTCAACGCGGCTGGAAATGCCGTCAGTACCATGAGTTAGCCTTTGGAAAGTTGAAGTCACCAAAAAATATCCAATCTGGCTAAATGCTAAATTTACCAGGGCGAACGATGCCCCGTCCAGTTTCACTACAATTAAGCCAAGGGTAGCTGCTACTATTCCCCCGCCAAGCGTTCCAGCCAGCAAGGACAGCAAAGGATTGCTATTAATATAAATGGAAAAGAGGACCGAGATGTAGACACCCGCCCCAAGATAAAGCACATGGCCGAAAGAGAGCAGCCCCAGGTATCCGTAAAGCAGGTCAAAGGACATAACATAAATGCAGAAAATCATGAAATCAGTAATTCGATACATGTGAATTATCGGCGTCAAAACCAGAAAAAAGACGGTCAAAACACAGATTTCTTTGTACACCGGTAGTGCTTTTTTTCCGTAAGTCCTAAATCCCAATGCTCTCAGGATATCCATTACAAATAATTCTCCAATTCGTGGCTGTCTTCGGCTTGTCTTGAATTATCTATCTCTTTAATAATATGTCCTTCTCGCATGACATATATGCGGTCAGCCAGTCGATTAACGATAGATAGATTTTGCTCTACAATAATTGCAGATATATTTTCCGTCTTCATATGCACTAGGATCCTGAAGATGTCTTTAATGACAATAGCCGCAAGTCCCTCGGTGGGTTCATCAATAAGCAGCAACTTCGGATGTCCAACAAGAGCACGGCCAATAAGCAAAAGTTCTCTCTGGCCCCCGCTCAATCCCCCCGCCTTATTTTCCATGAAATCATTTAGCTTAGGATAAATGCTGGTTACATTTGTTATAGCCTCAGGCATCGATACACCATTACTATATGCTGCAAGTGCTATATTATCCTTTACGCTCAGGCCACTGAAAACTTTCTTGTCTTGAGCAACGTAGCGCAGGCCCTTTTGCGCCAATTTCACCGGGCCTATTCCCAAAGTTTTCTCACCCTCATAAAGGATCGACCCCTTCCAGGGTTTCAGAAGTCCCATAACAGTTTTCAGCAAGGTGGTCTTCCCTGCTCCGTTGCGGCCAACAACAAAAACTATCTCCCCCTGGTTCAAATGCATCGAGATGTCATGGAGCACCCTGGCGCGGCCATAGGAGACATTGATTTCATCTACCTGGAGTAATCTCATTCTTCTTTTCCCCAATAGCATTCCCTGACCTTGGGGTCTCCCAAACAATTTTCAGCACTACCTTCGGATATGATTTTGCCCTCATTCATCACAATAAGTTTTTGCACCAAATCGACAATCTTAGATATTTTATGTTCAATGACAACCAAACTAAAACTCTCTTTCACACGATTGATCATTTCAAGCACGCTGCCTATCTCGTGGTCACTGAGCCCCGCCAGAGGTTCATCCAAAAGGAGAATCCTCGGATTGAGGGATATACCAATTGCGATTTCAAGCATTCTCTTATCACCATATGATAGTTCATACGTGAGTGTTTCAGCTTTACTCGCAAGTCCCACGAGATCAAGAGCATCTTGACAGCTTTGTAAAGTGGCCTTTTTGCGCGCGGCTGAAAAAAAGAAACCTAGCGGTGACTCCTTAACCCTTTTCGTTCTGAGATTCGAAAGAACCAGATTTTCCCAAACTTTCAAACTATCAAAAACCGACACCAACTGAAAAGTTCGCGCCATCCCCATGTTGACACGCTTGTGGGCAGGCATTTGGGTGACGTTCTTCCCGGCAAAGAAGATCGCGCCTTCACTTGGAGGGAAATACCCCGAAAGCAGATTGAACAAGGTAGTCTTTCCAGACCCATTGGGACCAATGATGCCAAGGACTTCGCCTTCTTCCAAACGGAGATTAACCTGGTTCACCGCAACCAGACCGTCAAATCGCTTTGTCAGTTCCTCAGCATGGATCAAGGTAGTCATAAATTGGCCTTTTGAACCTTGCGGTTGAAATTAAATGACATGCAAGAAACATTAGAGAGGGAAGTGGAGTCATACTCCTTTTCCCACTTCCCTCCGGGCCATTATTTTACCAGCCCAATTCACTTGGGGGTTTCATAAAAGACCCACCTTTGTAAGCATCAATGATCTTCAGGTAATCCCACTTATTTGCCCTTTGGTTCGCGGGAAGGCCTAACCCGATGAAAGAATCATATTTATATGCGACCTGGCCGTCGATGCGCCACTTGGCCGGGCCCTTTGGGCTATTCCAATCCGGATGCGCCATCAAAGCGGCGTAGGTTTTCTGGGGATCCGTCGATTGTGCCAGCTCGATTGCACGAGCCACCTCCTTAACACCACAATAGCCACTCATTGCATAAGGATCCAAAGCCCCCCCGGTGGCAGCCAAATACTCCCCATTGATCTTTGTGGATGCCTCCACAACCTGCGGGTCTGGAAAACCTGACAAATCATGATACCAGAACATCTGAACAGTAACACCGTCTATGGCCTCCGGCGGAATACCTACAGCAAACGCATCCGTCATATAGTTAAAAAAGAGTTTGGTCTTTTTTCGGAGTTCCATATCATATGCCTGTTTCAGAATATTGATTGCATCATTTCCCCATTGGCCCATCATGATGACGTCCGGATTAGCGTCACGAGCTCTGATCAAATATTGGGTCATATCAGCGGTTCCCACAGGGGTCCAGATGACCTGATATTTAACATCGGGATGTTTCTTGAGCACTTCTTCGATACCTTCATAGGCGGCATGGCCATAAGCATAATCAGGCATTAACGCCACGATATTTTTCATCTTCATGTTCTCGGTCACATAGCCGGCAGCACCTCGACCGACACATTGATTGTTCACCATGGGCGTGCAGCTAAAAGGACCTTTGTTTGCCTTCATAAACACATTTTCGGGCACGCCGTTGGTCCAGCAAAGGAGGACCGGGGTCCTTTTTCCCTGGTCGTTTAGGGCCATGGAGACATCCGCGAATGTTCCCCCTACCAGGGCAACGATCTTGTCACTCAGGATCATCTCTTTCATCTTACGGATGGCGGCGTCCGGGTTGGTCTCATCGTCCGCGGTGATGGCCTCGATTTTTACTTTTTTCCCTTGAAAATTAATGCCGCCTTTGTCATTAATTTCTTTTACAGCAAACTGTGCAGCAGCCATCTGCATTGTTCCCAGCGCTGACCCCTTGCCGGATAGAGCATACATGAGCCCAATTTTTATGGTATCCGCTGCTGTAGCTGGAGTGCTGGTCGAAAAGCAAAACGCCAAACCCAAAACTACGCTTAATAAGACAATATTTTTAATAAATCGTTTCATCTTCACTCTCCTCTTAAAAGGATTCAACCACCTCGAAACCCCTTTCACGATAGACATCTCCAAAGTTTTATCCCTTCTCCCGCCTCCTTTCACTCCTGGTAAATTTATTAACGGACGTAGCGCAAGGCTCAATTTCGGCCTTGAGTAAACTACTTGTCGGTGGCTTTCAAAAACCGGGACAACGGCTCCTGACAATGACATCCGTCGTTGTCTTTCCAGAGGTGCAATTGCTCGGTTCTGACTTCATTCTCTTGCTGCTGTCGCACGTACTGCTTGATAATGTCGCTATCTATTCCGACAGTACTTACGAAAAAGTAGGGTCGCTTGAGAACAAAGCTTCCCTGGAGAGTGGATACTTGCTTGGATTCAAGGCGCGTGCGCCGCAGTTGCCGATCACACCGGGGAGACTGGACCCATTCTTGTTCCAGAAAAGAAGGAAACAGTCGCTCAATGGAGGCTTTCATACTCGGCGCCAATAATTTAGCACGGCTTTGCTGAAAAATCTCCGAGAAATCCATCACGTTTGGAGCAGGATTACTCTCGAAAGACTCCTCCAGTTCGTCGATCCATTCGTCTAATGCCTTGTGCGCCGTGGCGCGGAATTCCTTGGCAACATCTGAACGAGGAAACATAATGCGTGCTGCACCCATAATGAAACCCTCCTTTCCCAGTTTCCTATATCTGAGAAAAGGGATGATGCCCAACATCAAATGAGCTTACAAGCCGTTGGAGGCCGTGTCAGTCACTGGACGAATAAGGAACGCACCCGTTCTATTCCCTGACATACTTTGATCACACTCCTGATAAAACCTCGAATCCGCCTATATGAAGCCACGTGATGAGGAGACCGTGGCTATGGCAGCAACCTGTGTCAGTGTCACATATCACCTCGTCCGCGGCAGCTGTCCAGATTATGAACATGAACGTATTGGCCGGGTTGAATATCCGCTGTGGCTATGCCGATCACCTCACCGTATTTGATTATCTTCTCACCTTTTTTGATATCGGCAAGCGCGAACTTATGGCCGAACGGTATCTTTTCCTTAATGTTAATGCGGACGCTGACGGTTTTTCCATCGATATCCGCAACCACGTCCGCACCTGGTTCAACGTTGTCCACCACTGTCGCTACGTTATCTATAGCTTTCATCACAATCGCATGAATTCTTGACATTCTCCCATCCCTCCGTTCTTTTCCCGGCGCCCTCCTCATCCGGTTAAATCGTCGGCCCGATCCGGTTGATCGCAAAGTCGTTAAACCCAAGAGCTTCAGCCTTTGCCAGCTTGCCTGATGCTACTAGCAACATTTCATTAAAAATGCGCCGTCCGACCTGTGTTAAAGTCTCTTCACCGGTTATTATTGTACCTGCGTTTAAGTCCATATTGTCATCCATTATGTCGAAAATAGCGGAATTGGTCGCAACTTTAATTGTCGGCGCAATCGGCGAGCCGCAGCATGTCCCCCGGCCGGTGGTGAATACTACCAGATGACAGCCGCCCGCCACCATGCCGGTAATTTGTTCGATATCCTGCCCGGGCGTGTCCATCCATACTAATCCCTTTTTCGTAACCGGCATGGCATAGTCAATCACATCCTGCAGGGGTTTCGAGCCCGCTTTGTAAACGCAGCCGAGAGATTTCTCCTCGATGGAAGACAAGCCACCTTCGATATTGCCAGGAGTCGGCTGACTGCCCCGCATATCCACCCCCATCGATTTTGCCAGCCTCTCGCAACGTTCGATCACTGCAAAACACCGCTGCGCCACTTGCTCGTTGACTGCGCGGGCGGCCATGATATGTTCGGCTCCGACCAGTTCAGTTGTTTCAGCAAGAACAACGCTGCCGCCCGCATCGATCAGTAAGTCGCTCGCTATCCCCAATGCCGGGTTGGCGGATATACCGGAGCAGGAATCCGATCCGCCGCATTCAGTACCAAGGATCAACTCGCAGGCATCGATCGGTTCACGCGCCAGGCAAGAAGCCGCCACCACCATCTCCCTGGCGGCGCTGGCGCCATTGGCAATAGCTTTTATCGAACCACCCTGCTCTTGAATGATCACTAGATGCACCGGCTTATAAGGGCACTTCGCTTTAATCTTGGCCGCGACATCCTGTGCCCTTAACGTCTCACAACCGAGTCCGACCACGATGACACCGAAAACGTTAGGATGCGTACCATGAGCAACCAAAACCCGCGTCGACAGTTCCGCATCCGCGCCCAATTGCGTGCAGCCATGCTGATGTTCAACCCAGGTCGATTCTGACACTAACTGCGAGATCCCCCTCGCCACCTGGTTGGCGCACACCACGGATGGGATAACCAATACGTGATTGCGAATACCGATGGCGCCGTCCGTCCGACGATAACCCATAAAATTCATTGTTACTCACCTCTTGCCTTATTTTTCACGCCTTTATGTCGCCTAATGAGATTGACAACCGTAAAACACACATGCTCCATTGTAATTTACCACGGAGTATCGATATGACACCTCTCTTCCGTATCAAATAAAAGTAGCTCTTCGGACGATGGAGCAAGAACTGCACCAACGCTGAAGACGACTACTTTCAGCGGTTATCGCAATAAAAAAGCCGCGCTGGCTGCTGTATTTTGCAGCA
>Ga0074045_10003334_pt1 | contig 14483 bp, 14 predicted proteins | sample BogForMeECP23OM2_FD_94442 | JGI IMG/M metagenome (GOLD analysis project Ga0074045, IMG submission 94442) | Bog forest soil microbial communities from Calvert Island, British Columbia, Canada - Bog Forest MetaG ECP23OM2 | ecosystem: Environmental > Terrestrial > Soil > Wetlands ... | reverse complement strand
GCGGTTGTCGGTGGATCGATCCAGCGCGCCGCAACCAGCAGCAGCACGGCGGCCAACCAAAGAGCCAGCGCACCGGCGACCAGCCATCGCGCTAACGGCCACAGGTACCTCTTCCAACGCTGGGTCTTGGCGGACTTAATTGGCTAGGACTTCGCTTTCTTCGGAGGTTTCGCCTTGCCAGAATGGTTGAGCACGACCGCTTGGCGCACGAGCGCCTTAAACGCGGACTCGTCAACTTCTTCTCCTTCGTGAATGTCGATCGCGCGGCGCACGTTTCCCTCGAGACTCGAGTTGAAGAGTCGGCCCGGATCGGGCAGAGACGCACCCTTTGCGAAGGTCAGCTTCACGACCTTCTTGTAGGTTTCGCCGGTGCAGAGAATGCCGTCGTGCGACCAAACCGGAATGCCCCACTTCCACTCCTCGACGACGTCGGGGTCGGCTCGCTGGATGAGCTGACGCATTCGGCTCAGGGTTTTCCCGCGCCAGTCGCCGAATTCGGCGATTCTTTTCGAGATGAGCTCCGATGCCGGCTGGCCTTGGCTCGCGTCCGACTTCTTCATGTTGTCATCCCTCTTCCTTTCCTGCTCAGTCCAGCGCTGCTACCACGCGTTCAAGGCCGCCCATGAACTTCCGCCATCCATAGGTCGCACCCTTATAGTTGGCATCTTCCTCCGATCGGAAACCGGTTTGCTCCATGCGGACATGCGTGCCGCCCTGGGTCGGCGTCAACGTCCAGGTGACGACGGTGCCCAAACCCATAGAACCCCAGCTATAAGAGAGCCGTGAATTCGGTTCCACCACCAGGACTTCGCACTCCACTACGCCGTTCCAATTCGGCACGGGCGTGGCGCGGAAGCTGAACCGATGGCCCACGACCGGCTGGAAATCATTCTTCATCAGCCACTCCTCTATCAAAGGGCCCTGCGTGAGCGCGCGCCATATTTTTTCCGGGGGATGCGGCATCTCCCGTTCGATGACAACCGAACGCGTGGTGTCAGCTTCCATCATTGGTCCATCCTTTTCGAGAACGATTCGAGGCGGTCAAACCGTTCGCGCCAGAAGGCACCATAGAAGCTCATCCACTCGAGCAATGGCGCTAGAGCTTCCGGTTGTGCGCTGAAGTGCGTCTCGCGTCCCTCGCGCCGGTCGCGCACCAATTTGGCGTGCTTCAGTACGCCCAGGTGCTTGGACACGGCCGGTTGTGAAACACCGGAATGATCGGTCAAGGCATGCACCGTCTGCTCCCCGTCACGGGCTAATCGCTCGAAGATCGCCCGCCGGGTGGGGTCGGCGAGTGCCTTGAAAACATCGTCCGTTACGGCTTGCAGGCCGAGCAACCCCTTAGTCATGCCGCGCGTTACCACTCCAGGTGTGTTATCTGAATGAGATTTCCGCACGTATCGTCGAGCACCGCGATAGTCGATCCCGTCGTCTTCGTGGGCTCCTTGGTGAACGTCACGCCGAGTTCCTTTAGCCTCTCATACTCCTTGCGGACGTCCCCAACGAAGAAATTAGCCGCGGGTATCCCGTGCCGATAAATCTCTTGTTGATAGTTCTTCGCCGCCGGGTTGTAGCTGTCGTTGGGCTCGAGGACCAGTTGCACGCCTTCCGGTTCTTCGGGGGAAACCACGGTGAGCCATTTGTACTTGCCCGCGGGGAATTCCAGTTTCTTCACGAAGCCCAGGACTTCTGTGTAGAACTTCAGGGCCTTATCTTGATCGTCCACGAAGACGCCGGTGAGTTTGATTTGCATAGTTCATCCTTTCTTCTCTGCGTTGTTAAGTTGAAGTATGGTGCGGGATTCATTGCGCTGCCAGCGGGCTAGCCGCTCGAACATCGCCCGACAAGGCGGGTCGGAGAGGACATTGAAAACGTCGTCCACCGGAACTTGCATTCTTGATTCATAACTCAACGGTTATGGATTTGTCAAGTCCCTCTTGCGTCCGCGTGTCCCGTAAAGAGCAAGTTTTGGAGCGGAAGGCGGGCGGGTAGCCGGACCCTGCTGACCTGGTGGCGTACCCCGGCAAATGCCCTGTCCAACAGGCTGAGTAATATGGTTGCCCGTGGTAGTCCAATTTTGCCTGGTGCGAAGGCTTTCGGCGATACCGGATGGCCTGTGCGCGCCACACTCTCAGAGAGATCGCGTTTAGGTGGTCGAGGGATCGACCTTGGCCTTTTTCGGCGTCACTTTGCGAAATACAAATTCCTGCAGGATGTTCACCCCCGCCGACGTTCCAATCCCGATGAGCGTGTTGTTCAGCGTCGTTTCGAAACCGTGGCGGCTGCATTCGGGATAATACAGATTGGAGATGCCGCCGCCCGCGAGGCTGCCGAGGATCCCCGAGTAGTTCGGCTGCCAGCGGCCGTTGTCGCCCTTCGTTATCACGGACATTGCCAGGGCATAACGAATGCGCGACTTGATCGTGCCGGTGCCTTTGTAAAAGTAACGTGGATCCTGTTTCAGAATCGACGGCAGGATGGCGTTGCTGATGTACGTACCGATAAAAAAGTCGCCGTAGGCGGCGCCGAAACGGTTCGCATAACCCGCCGCGCCCTGTCCGTAGCCGGCGAATGAGTTGTTCGCCTGCTCCCCTCCCGCAATGATCCCTGTGATCAAAAACGATGTCGGATCGATCGCCGCCTTCCACGCCAGCCCAAACTTCTGCTTCGTGCTCATAGGCGCGGCATCCGCCACGTAGGTCGCGTAAAAGTTGGGTATCACCGCTAGCAGTCGTTGCTGCTCCTGCACCTTGATCTGTTCGGCTGCAATCTCCTCGGTCGTCAGCCGCACGCTCACGTCGGTGACTACGGGTGCCAACTCCAGCGTGATTGCCGGTGCCAAATAGTCCTCTTTAGCAGGCAGCTTGCCCGACACGGTCTTCGTCTTGAATCCCGCCAGGGCAATGCTCAACTGAAAAGATCCGGGGACAACATTGGTGAAGGAAAAGTGGCCGTCTTGTGCGGTAGGGGTCCCCAGGACCGGTGTAGTCGCGAGGCGAGTGAGCTTGACTTGGGCCCCGGAAACCGGCGCGCCCGTCGCGTCCAGCACAGTTCCACTGATGCTCCCCATCGCCTGGGTGTTCTGAGCCTGGCCGCTCGTGAGCGCGGTTGCATCGGCAGAGGAGCCCTGCGGCTCAATGGCCGCCGTACCTGAAGTTGCCCTATCTGCCTGCGCTAACAGGAGAGAGGAGCCCAACAGTAGGACGCAAAGCATCCCGGCACCGAGCAAAGTGACTCGAAAGAAAGGATTAAGCTTCTTCTGCCAAACACTCGGGCCCATGTATATGTATTTCTCCCTACAGCAATACTTACACAAACCCCTGCCGTTCCGGAAAGTGTCGCATTGTTCGCCTGACCTGACTAGTCAGCAGGGGTGCCCCGGTCAAGGAAGCGCAGTGCCTTGATCGGGATTTTCGTTCGCCCAACCACGAAAGCAACCAGCAAATCCGACCTTGGCTCCCGCACTATACCAAGATCGCGTGGGTGGTCGCCTGCCACCACGCAGGATTGACCCGCCATAGATACACCGAAAGACTCTGCCCCACGATCAGCGCGGGCAACGCATACAAATACACTCTGTGGACGCGCCCATCCACCACCAGATCGCGCCCCATGCCGAGTACGATCAGCAAGTCGAGACACGGATAAAAAAGATTATGGTCGAACAAGAACGCAAACCGGCCAAGGGCTGCATCCATGAGCTGGCAGGTGGCAATGAACAGCAGCCGGCGATGGAAGTCGGGCCTTTTCCTCCAATAGATGGCCAACCCGACACACGCGCCAAAAACGATCATGTCGCAATACGGGATCGCCAGAAACGAATCAACGTCGGTCTGATGGAGCGTCAGCTTGTCAAATCGGGTCATGATCACGGCAATGACACAACCCAGCACCACCATCACTGCCGCGAGCCCCGCACCAAACCAGCCGAGCAGGCGGTGCACGCTCACTTTGTGTACCCGGACCAAGCCGGACTGGGCGATGAAAAAGACGACCCACATGGAAAATGCGGCGCCATGCATCCAGAGCAGGAAGGGCCTAGGCGGTGAGGCGTGGAAGAGACTGTTGTTGACCGTACGACTGAAGCCCGCTACCACCAGCGCGGCGAACACCAGGGACATCGAGAAATAGAAATATCTGTTCAGAAACGTTTTGAAGCGGGCGGTCGTGCTCTTTTCTTTCTTCGCGGCGGGAATTGCCTCTGCGGCCACACTTGGCACGTATGCTCCTCAAAGTCTTTTTTGGAATGTCCGGGAAACCCAGTTGCAATACCTTAGCTGCTCGCGCTGGTGCCATGCAACTGGAAAGTTCTTCGGCGAAGCCGGTGGCCAGTTCAACTCACGACGCAGCCGACTGAGCCTGCCCGGTCGGCGGATAGCCCAACCCGTGCTTCTGAGTTCCCCCAATGTTAGAGTGTGCTTGCTCCGGCCTTGTCGCGACGCAGGGGTCGCTCACCATGACTACTTCCGCCAACATCCCACGCGTTTCGGGTGACGCCGCGCTCGGTAACAGTACGATTCGAAAGCTGAAGATCAGGCTTCTTCCCTGGCTTTTCCTGCTGTTCGTCGTCGCCTACATCGACCGCATCAACGTTGGATTCGCCGCGCTGACCTTGAACCGGGAGCTGGGGATTTCCAGCAGCCAATTCGGCGCTGCTGCCGGCATTTTCTTCTTTGGCTACTTCCTTTTCGAGGTCCCCAGCAACCTGCTGTTACACCAGATCGGCGCCCGCATCTGGATGGCGCGCATTCTACTGACTTGGGGCATTGTGGCGATGGCGACCGGCTTGGTCAGCAGTCTGCATCAGTTGTACGCGATGCGCTTTCTGCTGGGAGTGGCGGAGGCAGGATATCTTCCCGGGATCATCCTCTATCTCACGTACTGGTTCCCGCGGCGCGAGCGGTCGCAAGCCCTCGCGCTGTTTATTGCTGCCATACCGGTTGCTAGCCTGGTGGGCGCTCCGATTTCGGGCGCAATTCTGGACCGCGTCCATTGGCTGGGAGCAAGCAGTTGGCGATGGCTTCTGATTCTTGAGGGGCTGCCGGCGATCGTGTGCGGCTTGCTGACGTATTTTGTGCTGCCCAGTTGGCCCTCAGAAGCCAAATTTCTAAGCCCCGAGGAAAGAGAGTGGTTGCGCGCCGATCTCGCGGGCGAGGAGCAGCAAAAGCTGGAGCGGCACAGCTATTCCGTCCTTCAGGCGATGGTCAACGGGCGCGTCTGGTATCTCATTGCGATTAACTTTGGCATGATGATTGGCCTCTACACGCTGCTTTTCTGGACGCCTCAGTTGCTTAAATCATTTTCGGGGCTTTACTCGAATAGCACCGTCGGGTTGCTGGTGATGGTTCCACATCTCGCGGGCCTGGTTGCCATGATTCTGGTGGCACGTAGCTCCGACCGGCGGCTGGAGCGGCGTTGTCACGCCGGCATCCCAGCCCTCGCGGCCGGAGCCGCTCTGTTGTTGCTTGGCAAGTTCCACTCGCCAGTGCTCGTCGTGGCGCTCTTGTCGTTGCTCGCGGCAGGGGTTTACAGCTTTCTCAGTCCCTTCTGGGCGATACCAGGTGAGTTCCTGGCCGGATTTGCGGCCGCCGCCGGCATCGGCTTGATGAACTCCGTCGCCAATCTCGGCGGCTTCGTGGGACCCTATGTGGTCGGGATCATGAGTGGTTGGACCGGTGGAATTTATCCTGGCCTCGCGCTCGCGGGAACTCCGTTGCTAGTCTCGGGCACGCTGTTGTTGCTGCTCCCCGGGGAGGCTCGTCCTAATCGCGTCGTTGCTGCCTAGAACTAGAAATGCTCCCAGGCTACTGGTGCAGCTTGAACCGCAATACCCAGGCTGCTGAAAATAGATATGCAACATTATTTCTTACGTTAACGGCACTTCACCACGCGTCCAGATTCGCCGCGCACCAGCCCGAAGTCTCCCACAACCTCTTTATTCGCTCCGGCCACAATGTGCAGGCGCATAGCTCCGCCCACGATCGAGCCGGAATACGTCGCATTCGCTGCCGGATTGCCCTCGCCGGTAATCGGTCCCGGATTCTCCCGCGTATAGGTTCCATTGGCGCGAAAGTTCCCTTGCGCATTCACAGTCAGCGGTTTTGTAATCGTTCCGGTCGCACAATCGAACTCCACCGTGCCGCCGTCTTTGGTGAGTTTCAACTGAATGTGCTCGCCGCCCCATACGGTGGCGTCATTGTCGGCAACCTGGTTGGGGCTGGGCGAAGGTCCGGAATTCGCGGCGCTACTCAGCCCAAGGCCGCTGACCGTCAACAATGCCATAGCGAAAAACAAGACGCGGGAGCGCCTAACATCGCTCAATATACGTTGCATATTCTTTCCTCGAGGGACGAGCGGCAAAATAGCTCACGCGGCCAGCATTCTACTGCGATTCGGTGGCGCAGGAGAAACGGATCAGCCCGTCTGGAGCGAATTCCTGTTCCTTTTGCCCCTTCGTCAGGCCGCCGAACTGTCGAAAATTTTGCTGGCGCCGCTCGCATGGCATTTGTGTATCCTTAAAGATTGGGCAGGACTGACGAGCGTAACTGCTGCTCCAGCTCTCGGAGACCACATGGCTACCAAGGTTCAAGCTCAACCCAAACCGGCGACCGACACCCACCACTACTCCCCAAGAACAAATTTTGAAGCGGACCTGGCGCTGGAGTTCCTGCGGGTGGTCGAAGAAGCCGCCATAGCCTCGGCCAAGACCATGGGCCAGGGCAAACGCGAGCTGGCAGATAAAGTGGCCACCGAAGCCATGCGGGGCGTCATGGATTCGGTTCCCATGGACGGCACCATTGTTATTGGCGAGGGCGAGCGCGATGAGGCGCCCATGTTGTACATCGGGGAGAAGGTCGGCAAGCACGATGGCGGTAACAGCTATCCCCAGGTGGACATTGCGGTCGATCCACTCGAAGGTACTAACCTGTGCGCCACCGGCTCACCAGGCGCGATCACGGTTCTGGCGGCCTCCGAGAGCGGCGGACTGCTGCATGCGCCGGACTGCTACATGGAGAAGATTGTCGTCGGCCCGTCGTGCAAAGGCGTTGTCGATTTGGAGGCGCCAGTCGGACATAACCTCAAAGTAATTGCGAAAGTTCTCGGCCGCAAAGTCGAAGACCTGGTCATCATCGTTCTGGAAAGGCCGCGGCACGAAAAACTGATCGAGGACATCCGCAAGGCGGGCGCGCGCATCCGGCTGATCTCGGACGGCGACCTGTCGCCGGGAATCGCCGCCGGAATGCTGGGATCCGGCGTTCACGCCGTGATGGGAATCGGCGGAGCGCCCGAGGGCGTGATCACCGCGGCCGCGATCCGCTGCCTGAACGGCTACATGGTTGGGCGCCTCACAGGCTATACGCCGGAGCAAGCGGAGCGCATGCCCGACATGGGCGTCAAGGACCCCAAGCGGATTTACACCGCCGACGAGCTGGCGCCGGGCAAGAACATTGTTTTCGCCGCGACTGGCGTAACCGATGGGCCGCTGCTTCAAGGCGTGCGCTTCTTCGGCGACGGCGTGCGGACCTCCTCGCTGGTGATGAAGCTCCAGAACCGCAAGGTGCGGTTCATCGAAAGCATTCACGTCAGCCCGGGACCCGACGCGAAAGTGCGCATCCCGTAGGGGTTAGCTTCGGGCCGGGTATTTTTTTCCATTCCACTCCGGGCTCCCTGGGTGCTCCAGGGCGCATTTCCCCCTTGACGGCTTGCCATCGGGAGTAAACTGGCGTCAGAGCAAGGTAACTGCGGTTGGAACCTTTCCCTCCGGAGAACCTTTCATGAACGTTCATTTCAGTTACAAGATTTCCAAAACTGCCGACCTCGAGAAGCAAGTCAAACATCAACTGGAAAAACTGAGCAAGTACCTGCAGGTCTTTCGTCCTGAGCTGGTGCATGTCAAAGGCATCGTGGAAGAGAATTCGGCGCGGGAGGGCTTCGTCGTCTCGTTGAACCTGCGCTTGCCTTCCGGGCAAATGGCCGCGCAGGAAAAAGGCCCGGTTGCCGTCGCCGTAATCAAGGCCGCGTTTGATGCGCTGATCGAACAGTTGAAGCGCCATAAGCAGGTACTGCGCAGCAAACATAAGTGGGTACGCCATCGCGACGCCGAACGGCACGCGGCCGAGATCGCGGCCTTCGAGAACACCGTGGCTATCGTCCGGCCTGACACCGTGTCGCCACTCGACATCGCCAGTTACATCGACATCAACCTGCCGCGGCTGGAGAGTTTCGTCGAGCGCCAGATCGCCTATCGCGAAAGCCTGGGTGAGCTACAGACCGACCAGGTGGCTCCCCAAGATGTGACGGCCGAGGCCATCGCCAGCGCGCTCAGCGATGAGTTCGAAAAGCCGGAGCGCCTGAAAATCGAGCCCTGGCTTTACCGTTTGGCGACGGAGGCGATCGGGCGCATCGCCGCCAGCGATTGCGACGTGGCTGGTCTGCCACTCGATCGCCACCATGGCACCCAGAATGTCCAAGCCAGCGACGAGGCCCGGCTGCAGTTCCACCAGCCTGACGAGAAGCTACTGGAAGAGGACTTCGTCGCCGACGGCCATGCCGGCAATCCCGAGCAGATGGCGGCGCGAGGCGAGTTAATCAGCCTGGTGCAGCTCGCGTTGCGCGATGCGGACCGAGCCGACCGCGAAGTCTTCATCCTGTACGCGGTCGAAGGCTTCTCCGACAACGAAATCGCCGCTATCACCGACCACACGCTGGAGGAGGTGCGCGCGTCCATCCGCAGGGCTCGCCTGCACCTGCAACGCGCCTTGCCCATGAAGGGGCTTTTCAAGGACAGGCCGGTGGAGTTTGCCGAGAGCCGCTGAAGAAGGCGCCCGCGGCGGTTCCACTATTTTCCAGCAACGAATCGAATCAGGAGAACCGGAATGATCAAGAGAGATGACATCCGAGAGCTGGCTAATTTTCATTCGCCGGAGGGCTGCGCCGTCACGTTTTACTATCAGCCCACGACGCCGCCAAACCGTTCGCATCGTGACGAAACCATCCGGGTCAAAGACCTGGTAAACAGCGCACTCCGCGAAGCGGAGAAGAAGGGGAGCGGGCACAAGGCTGCGGGCGGCGACCTGCAGCGCATCCTGGAGATGACCGACCAGCTGCGCGGCAATGGCCGCCACGGCAAGGCGGTTTTCGCCTGTTCGGCCCAGGGCCTTTGGCGCGAGTTCGAGGTTCCCGCGAAGCTGCCCAAGAGCAACCTCATCCTGAACCAGCGGTTTCATCTGAAGCCACTGGCCGCAATTTTCGAAGGCATGCAGCGCGCGTGCGTGGCCCTGGTGGACCGCAGCAAGGCACGCGTCTTCGAGATCACCGACGGCACCATCGTCGAGAAACTCGACTTCATCAACGAGCTCACGCGTCGCGGGCGCAGCGATGGCTGGGGCGGCTACGATGCCGGACACGTCGAGCGCCGGGTGATGAATGAAGTGATGCAGCATTTCAAGGTGGTCTCCGACGCCATCAGCGGGCACATCGAACGCGGGGGCTGTGAAAAGCTGCTGATCGGCTCCCACGACGATGTATGGTCGGAATTCGAACCGCATCTGCACACCTATTCGCGGCAGCGGCTGGTGAACCACTTCCGCATGGATCCGAGAACTGCCACGGAGGAACAGGTGCGTCAGTTGGCGCTCGAGCTGCTGCAGAAGCACGACGACGAACGCAAGCAGGCGCTGATCACCGAGGTGATTGGCGAAGCGCATCGCAATGGGCGCGGCGCGATCGGGTTGCGGCGGGTGCTGCGCTCCCTCGAGGGCGGCGAGGTGCAGACGTTGCTGATCGCGTCGACCTTCAGTGCGCCCGGCGTGAAATGCTATCACTGCGGGCACATGGACTATCACATCGCTGCCGACTGCGTCGTATGCGGCAAGCCCAACACCGAGCTCGAAGACCTGGGCGATGCCATAGTCGGCCACGCCATACGGAACGGGCTGTTTGTGGTGTACATCGGCGATGATGAGCAGTTCGACAGGATCGGACGCATCGCAGCGCAGTTGCGCTTCCGCGCCGACCAGAGCACGCCGGCGAAAGTAGCGGTGTAAGTCTTTTATTAGGTGCCCCAGGTTCGCGCCACGCTTTTGGGCGCTAACCTGGGCCGTATCTCGTCGCGCACCCACTCTGACTGCATGCGGTTGGGGATAGGCAGTAGGAGCTAACTGCCACCGAGGCATAACGTCTATCTTCGCAATGCGTACCCTATTCGCCGCCCTATTACTCTCCACGACGCCAGTCGCCCAGGTATCGAAACCCCTCCCCGCCGACGACACTATCCGCATCGCCGAGTTCTATCGCCTAGCCGAGCAAATTCAAACCAAGATCTGGCCTGACTGGAGCAAAACGCCCGCTACGCTGTTGCTGGTCACGGCTGACACCGAATATCTGACGCACTTCCCTACCCCTCCCAAGGATTTTCAAAAGGTCGGCGACGACCTGTACGCGCGGCCGCGGCAGTTCCCTCACAACATGCAGGCGACTTTCCCCGCGTTCGGTGTTCCTCCCGTCATCGTGATTGGCGAACCGAAGGCCACGCAAAGCCAGACCAGCACGCCGTGGCTTTTTGTGGTCATGCACGAGCATTTTCACCAACTGCAGTGGGCGCAGCCGGAATATCTGAAAGCTATCGCTGATCTCGGCCTGAGCAAAGGCGACGCCACCGGCATGTGGATGCTGAACTACCCCTATCCTTACGACAACCCCGACATGGCGCGAGCCTTCGAGGACCTTCGTGACTCACTGCTGAACACCCTGAATGAAGTCGACCAGCAAAAGTTCGAGCATCTCACGAAGCAGTACTTAAAGGACCGCAAGCAGTTCTTCGCACAACTGTTGCCCGGCGATCACAAGTACTTCAGCTTCCAGCTCTGGCAGGAGGGTGTCGCGCGCTATACGCAGATCAAGGCGGCCGAAGCGGCGGGCGACTACCAGCCCTCCGCGGCATTCGGCGCAATGCCGGACTTCACGCCGTTCAACAACTACGCGGTGACTGCCCGGGCGCGGACTCTCGACGAGCTCAAGCACATCGATATCACCCAGTCAAAGCGCGAGGTGTTTTACTCGTTCGGGGCTGCCGAGGCGCTGCTGCTCGACCGCATCAACCCCGCATGGAAACAGGAATATTTCAGTCACCTGTTGACCACCGATCCGCTGTTCCCTAAATGATGCGGCTTTCTCAGCAGCGATTCGCACGACCCCGTTTGTCCGCCGTGCTATTCTGCCAGTCCCCCTTGTTTTCGGAGAACGTATGAAGGTCACTCGCCGCGATTTCCTCGCCACCAGTGCCGTCGCATCAGCTTCACTTGCTCTCGACCTGCAGGCGCAAGAGGCGCCAGGGTACAAGCCTCCCGCGCCCGGGCCCAAGCCGAAAGCTCCGGTGCTTATCTGCGCCGCCAACGGTTACGAGTATCTCGACCGCGGCTATGCGGTGCTCAGCAGCGGCGGCGATACGCTCGATGCCGTGATGAAGGTCATCACAGGGCCGGAGGACGATCCCAACGACGATAGCGTTGGTCTCGGCGGGCTTCCCAACGAGGAGTGCGTGGTCGAGCTCGATGCCTGTTGCATGCACGGGCCCACTCGCATGGCGGGTTCGGTTGCGGGCGTACACGACATCAAGAATGTCTCGCTGCTGGCGAAGACCGTAATGGAACATACTGGCCACGTGATGCTGGTAGGCGAAGGCGCGTCGCACTTCGGTCGGCTAATGGGCTTCCCCAAGGAGAACCTGCTCACCGAGCCCTCGCGCAAGACCTGGCAACTGTGGCGCGAAACCATGTCGACCGACGACTGGTGGGGCCCCGGGCTGGCCAGTCCGAATTTCAAGTTCCCTGATACCGGCGGCGACAACACCGAGCTCATGCCTCTCATCGAACGCATGGAGAAGCTGGCAGCCAGGATCGGTATCGAGCCGGAGTTCCGCATGGCGGCAATCGAGCGCGTACTCAAGCCGCCGACCGGCACCATCAATTGCTCGTCCGTCAATACCAAGGGCGAGATGTCGAGCGCCACTACGACTAGCGGGCTGGCGTGGAAGATTGCGGGACGCGCAGGCGACTCGCCCATAATCGGCGCGGGCTGCTATTGCGATCAGGACGTAGGCGCGGCGGGCGCCACCGGCAATGGCGAAGAGAACATCAAGGTCTGCGGCAGTCACAGCATTGTCGAGAACATGCGCCACGGCATGTCACCTGAAGAAGCCGGCATGGATGCCCTCAAGCGCATCGTGCGCAACTTCAACGGCGACATGCACAAACTGCAGTACATGGACATGACGTATTACGTGCTGCGAAACGATGGCGCCTATGCCTGCGTGTCGCTGTGGGCAGGACCGGCGGATCATCCGCGGCGCTTCGCGGTGCACGACGAAAAGGGCAAACGCTACGAGAAGGCAATGCCGATGCTCCAAGGGGCTTCGCTAGGATGGCCGCCCATGCCGGGCGGGAAAAGGTTGAAGCCGGAACAGAAGTAGACCAATGCAACACGTCATGAGCCAGCCGAAAGCGGGCCACGTCCGCACCTTAGCATCGGCGCTTGTGTTGATGGTGACGCTCGCGCTGAGTTCGAGCTATTGCGACGTTGTCGCTGCGTCTGCGAATAACGGAGCCGCGAAGAATGGAGGCTTCGCTTACCAAGGGGTCCGCTATCCCAACGTCGTGCGAGTCCCATCCGGCTACGACGGCTCGCAGTCGCTGCCCGCCCTTCTGTTGATTCACGGCGCCGGCGGCAAGGGACAGGACATGGTCAATCAGTGGGCTTCGTTTGCCGACTCGCACCACATCGTTCTGGTCGCGCCAACTCTGCCGCTCGATGCGGAGTTCGAAAAGCTGGTACCCCACCTCTTCCCGGCACTGATGGACTCGGTCAAGCAGCAGTTGAACGTCGATCCCAATCGGATCTACGTGTTCGGCTACTCGGCGGGCGGTTACGTGACCTTCGATGCTGCCACGCTGGCTTCAACCTACTTCGCGGCGGCCGCTGTTTTCGCTGACATTATTGCGCCCGAGTATTACCCGATCATCGAGCCGGCGCAGCGGACAACTCCGATCGCCATCTACATCGGCGATCACGACCAGTACTTCAGCGTGAAGCAGGCGCAGGCTACCCGCGATCGGCTCGTCGCCAATGGCTTCCCCGTCCACTTTGTCGTGATTCCCAACCAGGACCACAACTACGCAGCGGCTTCCGCCGCCGTCAACAGCGATGCGTGGCAATTCATGAGCCAGTACTCACTCGGCCATTGACCCAGACACGGATCGAAGTCGGATCGCGATTGAATTCGGTTCTTAGTTTTAGACCGCCACCGTCACGGTGGTTTCGGTGCGCGTGACAGGCCGATAAAGCGTGTCGCGCTCGAACGGCACGCGTCCCGCCTCGGTGATGAGGCGGATCAGGTCCTGGCGGCGCAGACCTTGCGGCGTGGTTGCGCCTGCATCGTGGTAAATTTTCTCCTCGACCACGGTACCGTCGATATCGTCGGCGCCGAAGCGCAGCGAAATCTGCGCCATCTTCGGCGACACCATCTGCCAGTACGACTTGATGTGCGGGAAATTGTCGAGCACCAATCGCGACACCGCGATCTGCTTCATGTCGAGCATCCCGGTGGTCTTGGGTAGGTGTTGCAGCGGCGTGTTGTCAGGATGAAATGCCAGCGGAATAAATGTCTGGAAGCCGTGCGTGTCGTCCTGCAACGCGCGTAGCTTGAGCAGGTGATCGACGCGGTCTTCGTCGTGCTCGATGTGGCCGTAGAGCATGGTCGCGTTCGACTTTAGTCCGACTTCATGTGCGGTGCGCGCGATGGCCAGCCAGTCGTCGCCGTCAATCTTGTGATCGCAGATGATGTGGCGCACGCGGTCGGAGAAAATCTCCGCGCCTCCGCCCGGCATCGAGTCCAGCCCCGCCTCTTTCAGCCTGACCAGCACCTCGCGCGGCGTCATCTTCCCGATCTTGGCGACGAAAGAAATCTCCACCATGGTGAAGCCCTTGAGGTGCACCTGCGGGAAGCGCTGCTTCAGCCCGGCGATCATGTCGGGGTAATACTGGAACGGCAGGTCGGCATGCAGACCGCCGACAATGTGGAACTCAGTCACGGCCTCGGTGTAGCCGGTGGCCGCGATGTTCCAAACTTCTTCGAGCGCCATAGTGTAGGCGCCGGGCGTGTCTTTCTTGCGGCCAAATGCGCACAGGCGACAGGCCGCCACGCAGACGTTGGTGTAATTGATGTGCCGGTTGACGTTGAAGTAGGCAATATCGCCATGCATGCGTTCGCGCACGTGGTTCGCCAGCCAGCCGATGGCCAGGATGTCGCCCGAGCGATAGAGCGCGAAGGCGTCGTCCTCTGACAACCGCTCTCCGGCGATTACCTTGTCGGCGATCGGCTTCAGTCGAGGGTCGTCGGTCTGAAAAGGATGCTGCTTTTTGCCGGCGGTTGTCTGCTGCGCAAGGGTGGCCATTCGTTCAATGATAACGCACCCCGGTGCGAAATC
>Ga0074045_10003332_pt1 | contig 14484 bp, 12 predicted proteins | sample BogForMeECP23OM2_FD_94442 | JGI IMG/M metagenome (GOLD analysis project Ga0074045, IMG submission 94442) | Bog forest soil microbial communities from Calvert Island, British Columbia, Canada - Bog Forest MetaG ECP23OM2 | ecosystem: Environmental > Terrestrial > Soil > Wetlands ... | reverse complement strand
TGGCATTGAGCTCTTCAAACGAATCGCGGAAGTGCACCAGCATCAGGTCGCCCTTGTGTCCCAGCAAGGAGTACACGGCGCTCTGTCCCCCTTCTTCGCTCGGCAACAGCACTGCGGACGCCTCACGTACAATCTCCTGCTGGCGGGCGGGGTTCAGCTTGCGCCACTCTGGCCATCGGGCACGGAACATCTGATGCATTACACTCAACCCCTCAAGGGTGAGCGGCACGGCTGGCAGCTCGGTGGACACAGCTTGTACTCCGGCATTGCTGGACGCCATCGCAAGACCCCACGCTGGATTGATGCTGACTCTCCTCTCATTGTAATCTGCCCGCAGGAGAATAACCCATGCCCCGAGGCATCATCCCTCGCCAGCCTTCACGTTCAGGACGTCACGACAAAGTTTCGACTAAACCTGTGCGCGCAAAGGTCACAGCTATGAGAGCGGCCCCGGTCCTGAGGACGGTGGCGAAGGGAGCCGTGCTACCGATTGTGGCCAGCAGAGCTGCGCCGAAGAAGCTCGCCGGCCAGACCGCCATCCAAGGTTACAGCCCGCTCGCGCCCCAGCGCGTTAACGAGATCTTGAAGCGGCTTGACGAGCGTTATCCCCTCGCGACCTGCGCTCTGCATCACAAAAGCGCATGGGAGCTGCTGGTGGCGACCATCCTTTCAGCGCAGTGCACCGATGTGCGCGTCAACATGGTCACTCCCATCCTCTTCCAGAAGTACCCGACGCTGGAACACTTCGCCGCGCTCGAGCCCGAAGAACTCGAACCCGCCATTCGCTCGACCGGCTTCTTCCGCAACAAATCGAAGTCGGTGGTCGGCGCCGCGCGCAAGCTGGTGAGCGATTTTGGCGGCCAGGTCCCGCGCACCATGGACGAGTTACTGCAATTGCCCGGCGTGGCGCGCAAGACAGCCAACGTGGTGCTGGGCACGTGGTTCAAGATCGCTGACGGTGTGGTGGTGGACACGCATGTGAAACGCATCTCGCGACGGCTGGAGCTGACGAAAAACGAGGATCCGCAGAAGATCGAGCAGGACCTGATGCGGGTGATACCCCGCGACAAATGGATCGTCTTCGCGCACCAGATCATCCTGCACGGACGAGCATTGTGCGTGGCGCGCAATCCGAAATGCGCCGATTGTCCGTTGGAAAATTTGTGCCACGCTGCCGATAAGACGTGGAGCACAGTGGAGATCCACAAGAGCGCAAAACCCTGAATATAGCTTTCTTACTGCAGATGCCGCATACGGAAGGGAACTTCGACGACAGCTTCAAGGGCTACCGGCTCGCCATTCTTGGTGCCCGGGCGGAAGTGCCAGCGCGACAGGGCGCGCACTGCGTTCTCGTCGAGCCGTGAATCCAGGCTGTCAAGTACCTTGATGCCATCCACGGTTCCGTCGGCACGAATGACCGCGTAGAGCGTGACTACACCTTCCACCTTGTCGCGCAGCACGTCCGGCGGATATGCGGGATCGACCTTCATCGTGGCCTCGGGCGCGGAGAGTGCAGTCTTGTCCTCGCTCTGCTTGAGCTCTGCAAAGTGAATGATCCAGCTCCCGGTGTACGAAGTCAGGTTCGGCATGTTCATGATCAGCTTGTAGGAGCGTTTGCCGCCAAATACTCGCTGCTCAATCGAACGATCGGGATCGTCCGACAATGTGGGAGGAGGCGGCGGCTGTCGATCGCGCAGGCTGGGCACTGAAGGCTTCATCGCCGCCGCGATCATCGCCTTGCGCGCCTCAGCGTCTGGACCGCCCGGAGCGAGAGACTTCGTAGGTGTTCCGGCAACCGCTGAGGTGGCCGCGCCAGGCGGAGGAGCTCCAACGCTAATGCCTGGAGGTAGGCCTCTTCCGGCGCCGGGGCCTGCACCACTGCCGCTGCCCGTGCCGACGACGTTGGGCGTACCCGGCGCGTCGGGCTTGCCCCCCGGCGATGCGTGAAATTCTCCGCTGCGGTTGCCGTTGGGCACCGAGATGGGGCCACGCGCGTCAACCGGATTCAGACCCAGGGCAATCAATTGACCCTGACCTTTGGTGGAAGCAACGCCTTGCACATTTGGAGACGGCCCGGGAGCTGCAGACTCCGTGGTGTTCTTGGTGGCGTTGTCGCCAACACCGCTGGCACGCTGCGCCGGAACGGGGAGCTTGGGAGCCGCCACCTGCGGCTCCAGCTGCGCCATGTTGAGCTGTCCGGTCTTCAGCTTCAACTGCTCGGGGGTCAGCGGAGGCTCAACTACCGATGGCTGCAACTCAGGAGGCATTTGCAGTTTTGGCTTCACCTGGGAAACATCGACCGCAGGTCCGACCACCTGCGGTTCCAGCTGCGGGACCTTCAGTTGCGAAGCCGATCGCGCCGAGGCGGCAATCGGCTGGGCCGCGGGCACCGTCCACGCGACGATGTTGGGCAGCGGCACGTCCTGCTTCAGCTTGACCTTTGGCGGCGTAACGATGGTTTGGTGGTTGTTATCCGGTTCGGGCGGAACTGAGAGGATCTCCTGCCTCGCCAGCTTTGGAGCACCTTTGCGCGGCTTCATCTCTGCCTTGTTGCCAGTTTGGATGGGCGGCAGGTATTCGCTGACCGGATAATATTCGATTTTGCTGTCTTCGAACGGCGACGCGAGCTGTGGGGCGTGCCTGAACAGCGGTAGGGTGCACACAAGATAGACCACGGTGATAAAGGCGATGTGGCCGGCGTAGGATTCAAAAAAACGCTCGGCGTCAATGCCGGTGCGAATGAAGTAATCAGGCCGGAGCGGGACCGCTTGCGCAGTGGTCTCGACCGGGGATGGCTCGCGCCGCAGCAGCAAGTCGCCAAGATTCCGCAGGAAAACCACCCGCCACGGCTCCAGTTCGCACAGCAGCACCGGAGCTTGGTGCGCTGAAAAATCGCGCTGGGGCTGGGCTACACTGCCGTCTGACATCATCCTCCGCCGCCGGGTAAATATTCGGATTATAACGGAAATCGCGCCTGCAGCCGCGGCGGAAGAATGTGCACAATGTCATTGTCTTGACGGAGCACCGCTTGCGTTGTGCCGTAATGCATTGATGTTGAGTTCGGCCTTCGCCGCTGAGGAACCTCGTACTTCCCTCAGATTGAAGCGAGAATCCATCGCGGCCCTCAGCGCGAGTTCTCTCCAGGGTTAAAGCCCATCTTCCTTGGAGGTAGCCCGCCCGCAGTAGGAGAGTTTTTTTCGCCCAATCTGGAGTTGCTCTTTCACCATCGTGCGGCAACATGCAATGATAGTCAGGACAGGAGCCATCATGGTCCAGCGATGTCTGGTTTCAACGGCCCTTATGGTGTCGCTTTTGACGTTTGCCGCCGCTCGCCAGCCACCTTCATCACCTGCGCAGAACACAGGCAAAGCCAACGATCCCGCCACGGATCCTTCCGGCATGTATTCGTTTCTACGGGAAGGCGAGTTTGTGCAGATCACGGTGGATGACGGCAAACTCTCCGGCTACATCTCGCGATTTGGCGACACCGAAAGCGACAAAGGTACGTTCATCGATCAATTCTTTGACAAGGCATCTCTCGATGGCGATCATCTATCGTTTACAACCAAGACAGTGCACGGAATCTGGTACGAGTTCGCCGGAGTCATCACGAAAACGGCCGGCAAGCAGCCCACCCAGGAAGCTTACCGCGTCATCAAAGGAACGCTGATCCAGCACCAGACCGACACAAATAGCGCGGACAAAGCCAGACATCGCGAACTGGAGCTCAAGTCCTTTCCCCAGGACTTAAGCAAACCGTAGTATCAACGGTGACTCGCCTGCTGGTGATCCAGAACGTGGGAAAACCATGCCGGAGGGTGCCAATTATTGCAAGCAACGCAGCTGGTAAACGCCCACGCCACGATTTTTCCCTCACAAAATTACTTGAACGTGGGCTGGCAGGACAAAAAGATCATCCTCGTAGTTGATGAAAGGATGGCTGCCAAGCGGGCAGTAGAGAGCGAGAGCTCAAACCACGGGCCCTGACAGCGCTACTTCCCGCGCGCGTCGTTGGCAGGATGAGCTGACATCTTTTGCTCGATGGAGGCGACGTGGCCGTCTTCCATTTCGGTCAGCTCACGGTAGAGCTGACGCAACGGCCCTGGCTCAGTTTTCTCCACCAGAGCTGCGTAGTACCTCTGGGCGTCGCTTTCTGCGTTGAGCGCCACTTGCAGAGCGCGATCGCGTGGGCTGACCTTCCCCTCTGGAACGGCAAAAAGATCCACCTCCTCCAGCCTGGGAACCTCAATCAGCTCCACCAGATCTTCTTCCGTCAAGGCGCATCTGGAGCTCCCGTACCGCTCCATGTACAGGCTCTGCAGCTTCGAGCTGTGATCTTTCTCTTCCGCCGCCATCTCAGAGAACACACCGGCGATCTCCAATGACTCGCTGTCTCGAAACTCGACAAACATCTCCGCAAACCGATGGTAGAGCTCGGCATTACGTTCCTCGATGAAGATGGCTACGTGCAAGGCCTCCTGAGGATTCAGGGAAGCGAACTTTCGTTTCATGGACCGCTCCAGGGAGATACGAACCTGTGCTGCATTCTACCTTCTGTTGGGCATGAAACGGCGTACAACGGAGAGAAGTTTCGGGGCTCGTTCCAAATTGGGAAAACACAAGGCGTGTCAGATGGTCCGGGCTCGCTTGTCCTAATCTCCTGCTGGCCTGCTCAGCGCCTGCTTGGCCCTATCCGTTTCGATCCGCGCGATGGTTCGCTTCAGCCAGTGCTTCACGTTCTCGCGCAGCTCTTCTTCGGTTTGGTCGGGTGTGGCGACCGTCACTCCTTGTCGATTGAGGGGAATGTGGTGACACGGGACGTCTTCGGTGCGGTATTCCTCGGGGACGAAGTCATACAGCACGCATTCACGGCAGGCATGCGGGCTCGTGGGATCGCCATGGTTGGGGCAGGTCAGCGAGTCCTGAAAGATGGATGCGGGCCCCCAAGGCGTGCTATACCAATTTCCATAGCCCCCCTGCTCCAGGAAGTTAAGTTCGTAGCGCAGTACCTCGAGCACGTCGCGTTTGTCTTCCGACATAACCCCTCCAGCGGTAGGCGACCTTCACCCGCCACCCTCCATCCTTGTACGATTGTGTGCTGTGGGCGTACCGAGCGGCTGTGACGCTCCTCACCTCTTCCTGTGATCGATGCCGCTGCCGGGGTGGCTTGGGCTGACAGCTACTCGCGCGCTTTATTCTTCCTGATCTCTACATTCAGGCGCTTGATTTTCTGGTTGAGCGTCGATAGCGGAATGTGGAAGCGGTCGGCGGCTTCGGTCTGGTTCCAGCCGCATTTTTCCAGCATATCGCCGATGATGCGGCGCTCGCAGTCTTCGATAATCTCGAACAGCGAGGCGTCAGGTGGGTGGTCTAGCATGGCAAACTTGCTGCCGCGGCCGATCAGACTGTCAGGAAGCAGGTCAACGGTAAGGTTGGCTCCGGTGGCCAGCACGACGGCGCGTTCGATCACGTTCTCCAATTCGCGCACGTTGCCAGGCCAATCGTAGTCCAGCAGCGGCCGAAGCGCTTCCGGCGTCAGGCGCAGCGGAAGCCGGTCGTTCTCCGCCGCAAACTTGGCAATGAAGTGTTCCACCAGCAGCGGGATGTCATTCTTGCGTTGGCGAAGCGGAGGCAGGTCAACGGTGATGACGTTGAGGCGGTAGAACAGATCGTCGCGGAACTTGCCTTCCCTCACCTGCTGCCGGAGATCAACGTTGGTCGCCGCAATAATACGTACGTCCACCTGGATTTCGTTTACTCCGCCAAGGTGCATGAACTTCCGGTCCTGCAGCACGCGCAGGATCTTGGCCTGAGTCTCCAGGTTCATCGTGCCGATTTCGTCGAGGAACAGCGTCCCTCGATCAGCCACTTCGAACAAACCTTTCTTGCTGGCAATCGCGCTGGTAAAAGCGCCCTTCACGTGACCGAACAGCGTGGACTCCAGCAAGTCTGAGGGCGTGGAACCGGTGTTCACCGGCACGAACGCGCGGTCTTTGCGTGTGGAGTTCATGTGGATGGCTTTGGCGATCAACTCCTTGCCCGTACCGCTCTCGCCTTGCAGCAACACGGTCGAGCGGCTGGGAGCGACCTGGGCGACAAGGTCGAAGATGCGCAGCATCGGCTCGCTCTTGCCGATGATGTTCTCGTAGTTGTAGCGCTGCTTGAGCGCGCGCTTCAGCTGGATGACTTCTTCCTCGGCGCGCCGGCGGCCGACCGCGGTGCGCACGTCGGCCAGCAGCTTCTCATTGTCCCAGGGCTTCTGGATAAAGTTGGTGGCGCCGGCTTGCATAGCGTTCACGGCGTTCTCCACCGTACCGTAGGCCGTGATCATGATGACCGGCAGCTCAGAGTCTCGTTCGCGAATGTCGCGCAGGACCTCAACGCCGTTGCGCTCTGGCAGCGCGAAATCCACCAGCACCAGGTCGAAAGGACGGTCGGCGAGGTGCGCCAGCCCTTCGTGACCATCACCCGCCGTTTCCACCTGGTAGCCTTCCAGCTCTAATAAAGTCTGCAACGACTCCCGAATCGCAGCCTCGTCATCGATGATCAGGACTGAGCTGAGAGAAGAAAGTTCTTCCCGCCCGGGCACCATGCGCCTGATCGCTGCTTCAGGCATTGACTACCTTCCTTACCATGGGGAACTCCATCGTGAACGTCGTTCCCCGGCCGGGTGCGCTGTCCACGTGGATCTTCCCGGCATGTTCCTGAATGATGCCGTAGGTCACCGAGAGCCCCAGCCCGGTGCCACCACTGTGGCCGGTCTTTACCGGCGGCTTGTTCTTGGTGGTAAAGAATGGATCGTAGATGCGACGGATGTGTTCCTGGGCGATACCCGTGCCGGTGTCGGAAACGATGACTTGCACGTTGTGGCCGTTGTTGGTGCTGATCATCAGCGTGCCACCGGACGGCATGGCATCCTTCGCATTGAGGAACAGGTTAAGAAAGACCTGCTGGAGCTTGCCAGTGTTGCCATAAATCGGTGGCAACTCCGGTTGCAGCTCTTGCTGGATCTTGATGCGTGCGGTCTTGAACTGGTGATCGAGCAGCGTCAGCGTATCCTGAATGACGCGGTTCAAATCAACGTTGGTGAATTCTGAACTCGAGGTACGCGAGAAGTTCAGCAAGCTGTTAACAATCTCTGACGCGCGAAAGGTCTGGCGCGTGATTTTTTCCAGCAGCGCCGATTGCTTCTCGTCGCCGTGCACCTGCTTGGCCAGCATCTGTGCGTAGCTTGAGATGACGGCCAGCGGCGTGTTCACTTCATGGGCAACGCCTGCCGCCAGTAAACCAACCGAAGACAGCTTCTCCGCCTGCGAAAGCTGCGATTCCAGCTCGATGCGCTCGGTGATGTCATCCACGATGATCAACCGGCCGATGACGCTGAAATCTTTCGTGACCAGTGGCGCGATAGCGATGTTGGCCACCCGCGTGTCGCCAGCGGTTGTGCCGAGCCGGAATTTATACAGGTTATGAATTCCTGGAGTCTGGCGCACACGATAGTACTCCTCTAGGAATGCGGGAGGCAGCACGGCGGGCAGCGAACGGCCAAGCGCCTCCAGTCGCGGCAGGGCAAACATTACTTCCATCTGCGAGTTCCACGATTCGATGCGGTCTTCCAAATCCACCGCCAGCACGCCTACGCTGATGGACTCGACAATGTTCTCGCTAAACTCCTTGAGTCGCTCATATTGCCCGGCCTTCTGCTCGAGTGACTTGTACAGCCGTGCGTTTTGCACAGCGATGCCGATATAGCCGGCGAGGGTCTCGAGTAATTGCACGTCTTCGCTGGAAAGGAAGTCGCCTTCGGCCGTCTTGCCTAAGCCCAGCACGGCGATCATGCGATTCATTACCGTACAGGGAATGTAGTAATTTAGATCCAGGCGGCGGATCGCCTCCCGCGCCGCCGGCGTCTCCCGCACCGCGTGATGGGTGTTGTCGAAGAACAAATGGCCTGCCTCCCATTCCGGCCGCTGCACGTGCAGGAAGTCGAAATTCAGCCCCATGGTGTTCGCAATGCCGTACGACTTCGCCAGCGCGAATTGCTCCGCGTCCTCGGGATTCGACACGAAGATCGCCAACCGATCCACCAGCAACGTGCGCGACAGACGATCCACAATGGAAGTGAGCATCTTGTCGAGATCGGTTTCCGAGTTTAAGTCACGTCCAAACTCGATGAGCGTCTTCCGGTAGTCGTAGCGCTTGCGATAGAAAAACTTGTCGAGATACTCCTGCACCCAGTTCTTGAATGGGTCGAACAGCAGCGCCGTAACCGCGATGGCCACGATCAGTCCGATCTTCCCGGCGCTGGGGAAGTTCTGGTGAAACAGTTCCGATGCAACCCCAACCGCCGAGAAATAGGCAGCCGTGATCGCGCCGGCGGCGATCGTGTAAGCCATGCCCCGCTTGAAGATTAAATCCACATCCATCAAGCGATAGCGGAAGATCGCATACCCGAAGGTAAGCGGCAGGAACACCAGCGATAGCACCGAAACCTTCATCGCCAGGGTAGGGACACTTCCGGACAAGTACGGTACGACGTAGAACAGTGTGAACGGAGCAACCGCGAGAATCGTCCCACGGGTAACCCATTTCATCTGCTGGCGCAGGATGGCTGTCTCGGCGTGCCGATAGCTGTGCCACAGCACAAACGCCGACAACACGAAATAGGCTGCGAGATACGACATTGAAACTCGGTCAAGACTCCATCTAAGAATCTCGCTCGGCTGTAACAGGGCGACCGCATAAATTTGCGTAGCCAGCAGCAGCATGCCGGGCACATAGACCGCCGGAATCAGCCACGGCCGGCGGTTCACCAGCCGTTTGCGCTCAGGAAAGGTCAGTGAGAAATGCAGGAAAAGCGCAGGCTGCAACAACCAGGCCGCCACATTCGACCAAAATATGGTCCAGTCGAAGATGTTCAGCTTCCCGGTGTAATGGAAGGAATAGAAGACGAACGAGACCAGGCAGAAAATGTAGAAGTGCGTGCTCTTGGGCGCGGTCCAGCGTCGCAGCAGGACGTAGATGCCGATCCCGAGGTATACCAGGGCAATGAGCCGCAGGCCATCGTAGAGAGAGCGATCGGTTGGCGCCAGAATCAGCGGCGCTTCCAGCGGCACGCCGCGGCGCACCAGCGAGTAGTTCGCCTTCGACCACACCCCCACGCGATAGAGCTGGCGTTCCACGCTGCCAACGTCAGTTACATCGCGCCCATCAATGGCAACCAGGCGGTCGCCAGGCTTGATGCCACCTTTCTGCCCCGGACCATCAGTGTCCACCCGCTCGGCCCGCAGATGGCCAGCGTCTTCTACCCACCAGACACCGTCGTAGGGGGCGACAAACTCGGGTTCTTTTTGAAAATTAATCCATGCCAGAACAATGGCGGCTACGCTTAGCAGCGCCAGGAAGACGGCAAAAAAGCGCGTTTGTAGGTCTCTGGCCATCGGAGCAGGTGGCTGAGGGACTCGGCGCACGGGTGCGATTGCACCCACGTGCCCCCCATCACTGTGCAACTTAGATGCCACGACGCCCGCCATCGGCAATTTAACTAAACCTTGACTTATGAAGGACTTCCAAGATTATAAATCACGAATACTGTAAGACTTACAATTTTTGGGATTTTGCTGTGAAATTCCAAATAGCTGCGGGTCACCAAGACAGTACCTTCGTGCCAAGTAACGCCGACAAACTGGGAGCTTCCAGTACATCATAGATTCCTCTGGTTCGAGTTTCGAGTTCCAACTTTAAGAGTGATCCCTGAAAGAGTGATCCCTGAAAGAGTGATCCCTGAGCCCTAACGTCTCCACCTGAGCATGCTCAAATCGAAGGAAGGGGATGAGATGATGAGCTCTTGCTCGAAACTGGGCAGTGGGGAACGACGGGACCCCTCAGCACACCTATGAATTCTGGAACTCTTATCGGGGCTTCTCTCAGCGTGTGCGCCGCCGCCGTTTGGGGAGGAGGCGATTTCGCTGGCGGTATTGCCACCAAGCGAGCCAACGTGTTTCGTGTCGTCGCTGTAGCGCATGCCTGCGGTTTGCTCCTGATGCTGACGTTGGCGTGGCTTACGGAAGAGCCGGTCCCGCCACTCTTGTCGTTGGAGTGGGGCGTGGTTGCAGGGGTCTCGGGCGCCTTTGGGATCGCCGCTCTCTACGAAGGCCTTGCCATGGGGAAAATGGGAACGGTTGCGCCGGTCGCATCGGTAGTCACGGCAATCCTGCCTGTGCTGGTCGGTATCCGAAGCGAAGGCATGCCGGACCGCATTCAGCTGGCAGGATTCGCGTTGGCGCTGGTGAGTATCTGGCTAGTGGCGCGGCCCGAGGGGGATATCGATTCGCACCGCGGCCTTGGCCTCGCGGTGCTGGCCGGTGTCATGTTTGGGCTATTCCTGGTAGCGGGAAAGCAGGCGGGCCATCATGGAGTTTTCTGGCCGCTGGTGGCGGCGCGCACTGCCTCCACGTTGCTCATGACTGTCATCGTCGCGTTTTCGCCGCGCGATACGCGCCGGTTGCGCGCAGCCCTCTTGCCAATCTTACTGTCCGGATCGCTCGACGCTGGCGCCAATGCGCTGTTCATCGCCGCCACCCGCCACGGACGTTTCGATGTCGCAGCAGTGCTGTCGTCGCTGTATCCAGCAAGTACGGTGATCCTGGCGCGCCTGTTGCTGAAAGAGCATCTTTCCGCTGCGCAGACCGTTGGCATCGCCGGCGCGCTGCTCTCTGTGGCGCTGATCTCAGCGCCCTAAGAACGACTCGGTAATCCTGAGCACTGCCAAGGCGCAAGCCCTGGCATTTCTTACGCTCCCGCCTCGACCCAGGCAAACCGGAAGATCGCCAACGGATCCTCCAAATAGCTGACCTCCACATCGAGACACTCCTCCGCCACCACCCAATAATAGGTTTTGACGACAGAGATCATCGCGTCGATGGCATCATCTAGCGCCCGATGCGTGGAAGCCAGCGCCGAGGGTGTCCGCTCGTGATGGGAAAAATGCAGGTCCAGTCCAGCTTTGAGGTTGGACGCCGCGCGCTCCAACTCTGCACAGTCGTCCGCGAACTCGCGATCTCCCACCTTATCGTGCAGGAGTTGCGGATACTGCCCGATCTGCGCCAGCACGCGCCGCAGCGAGAGGCCACTGTTCTCCGCATCCAGCAACCTCAGCACGTGCATCGCCGTAGCATCGGTGTAGGTGCCCCGGACCATGTCGATGAAGGGGCTGCGAGAAGTTTGCAACCGGGAATTCCGCCGGACGACCTCGGTTTCGAGGGTTCGATACACATCGCGGTCAGTCGCCAGGCTGACGATCTGTTTGCCAACCTCGCGTAGCTCAACCTTGACGCGCTCGCGAAACTGTTTTTCGCTTAACATGTTACGACTGTAGCTTAGCCGCTGCCTCACGTCTGTGAGATCGGTCACTAGCAGGGTCGTTGACAGGACAGCCCGGAGGCAAAACGGCTCGGATAGCAACTCATGCCGTTGACAGGTTTCGATCACGACCCTTAGAGGGTTGGCATTGCCACCTACGCCCCCGGTCAGGGAGCGGGAAGTAGCCCAGCGTTTCAATACTGGGGTCGCTTGATAAGAAAGGGACTACCCAGGGCTGAAGCTCGAGGCTATCCTGTGTGTCGTCCCACTGCGTGGGACTCGCATCCTGCTCCACTCTCGCCCGCGCTACAATGAGCTATTCTACGAGGCATCACTGTGTCCACCTATCAAGAGATCGTTGAACGTGAACAGAAATATCTGCTCAACACCTACGCCCGTTATCCGCTCGTCATCTCGCGCGGCAAAGGCGTGCACGTTTATGACGTCGAGGGCAAGCGCTACCTCGACTTCCTCGCCGGGCTGGGCGTCAACGCGCTCGGCCATGCCCACCCACGCATCGTGAAGGTCATCCGCGAGCAGGCGGCGAAGGTCATTCACATTTCGAACCTCTACTACAACGAGTATCAGGGTCTACTCGCCGAGAAGCTTTGCACGAAGTCAGGGCTTGATCGCGCATTCTTCTCGAACAGCGGCACCGAGGCTATTGAAGGCGCGCTGAAGCTGGTGCGCGCCGCTGGACATGCCACCGGGGGCCCGGAAAAATGCATTGTCGTGGCTCTGGATAACTCTTTTCACGGACGCACCATGGGCGCGCTCGCGCTCACCGGTCAGGCGAAGTACCGCAAGGACTTCGACCCCATGCTGGAAGGTGTGCGCTTCGTGCCGCGGAATGACGCGGAAGCACTGCGCAGCGCCATGGACCAGAAAGTTTGCGGTATCGTGCTGGAACCCATCCAGGGCGAAGGCGGCATTCAGGAAACGTCGACCGAGTTCCTGCGCGCGTGCCGCCAGGCGGCCGATCAGCACCACGCCGCGCTCATTTTCGACGAAATCCAATGCGGCATGGGACGCACCGGTCAGCTGTTTGCCTTCCAGCACTTCGGGGTTATGCCCGACGTGGTCTGTATCGCCAAGCCGATGGCCGCCGGGCTGCCTATGGGCGCGTTTCTCGCGCAACAGGATTTTGCGCAGCATATCTCGCCGGGCAAGCACGGCACGACCTTTGGCGGAGGCCCGCTGGCCTGCCGCGTAGCGCTGGAGTACCTCGCGATTCTGGAAGACGAGAATCTGCTGGAACAGGTGCGCCGCGTGGGCGCGTACTTGTCGCAGCAGCTGCGCGAGCTGGTGGAAAAGTTCGACATTGCTGCCGAAGCCCGCGGTGTAGGTGCGATTCAGGCGCTGCAGTTGACCGTCCCCGGCAAACCAATCCTCGAGGGTGCACACACCAACGGCATGCTGATCAACGTGACCCAGGACACCGTGCTGCGATTCCTGCCGCCATTCCTGCTGCAAGAGAAGCACGTAGATAAGGGAATGCGGATATTGCGAAAGCTGCTTGCGGTGGCGCAGAAGGAGCACCAGCGCGAGGGCACGGCGCTGCTGATGCCGTAGAGGCTGATCGCCGCTTTGCCTCGCTTCCGCGGATGGGGCTTCGTCTCAGGAGTCAAACTGACGTTGGCAAGAGCTCGCAGAAGAAAAACGCAGGGATAGGCCACCACCAAAGAGAAAGCCTTTTCGTAATCATCTCGAGCACACGCTTCCCAGCCTTTGCCGCAGGCCTTCACGGCATCCGTGACGCTTCCGTAACTCTGCAGCAAGGCTGAATTAGTAGGGACAATAGGGGCTGAACCTAGTTGCTTTGCTAGCGCTGGTTGGAGCCATCCTAGCAATAGCGATCTGTCTCGTTTGGCTATCTGATGCACTTCCTTGCTAACGCTAGCCGGGAATAGCTTTAATGTGTATTCCCGGTTGTGGAATTTCAGAAGGTCGCCGTGTACTTGGGTGAAAGCAGCGTCATTCCGAATGCCTTGCAACACTTCGCAGAGGACGAGGTCGGTCAGCCCGAGGCGTTGGCGGCCCAGTTCCTGATCGAGCCACGACGTCTGCTGGTTGGAGATGCCTCCCTAATAATCAATCCACACCCTGGTGTCGACAATGACCATAGCGCCAGCTATTCCCTGCTCCGCCCCAAGCGGGACTCTGCCAGGCCGCCCTCCCACAGCACCCTGCCTGGTAGCCGGCGGATCGAAGTTGCGAGTGTGTCGTTACCAGCAAGGGAAGGCTCTTCTCCATCGCAGCTTTCTTGGTGGCAGATCCGCTGCGGCGCGGCGCGGCGCATCGCCTGGCGCATGAGTCGATCATCGATCTCAACGTTCGTTCGCATCGGCACCAACCTCCGAGTGAACATCTCACATTCTTGCGTATCGTTCGAGCGGGCCGGACGAGCGGATAATTCGCGGGTCGGAAGCATGCATGGCCAAAGATCATGGCAAATGGCATACTTTGTGGCATGAAGCTCCGGATGGACAAGTTGGGACGGGTTGTCTTTCCCAAACCCCTCCGTAAACGGCTGGGCCTTGCGTCCGACATCGAACTCGAGGCGGTGGAGCAGGCGGGTGGCGTTCTGCTGCGCCCTGTGAGGCAGCAACCGTCGATGATCCAGATGGATGGACTCTGGGTCCATCAAGGAACGGCTGAACCCGGTGCGGGTTGGGAGCATGTGCTCGACGAGGTCCGCGAGCAACGGATTCAAGCCGTTCTTAAGCCCTGATGGATACTTTTTTGGTTACCGCGGTTCTGGTTGCGGCCTCATCACGCGGTCATCCCCACCATATACAAGCCTTCCCTGCGTTGCAGCGAGTGGCTGGCCGGAGGGACAAGGGCTTCATCAGCACTCATTCGATTGCCGAGGTCTACGCATCGCTGACGCGCCCTGCCGGTCGAACCTCGCATTCATCCCGTGGAGGCGGCGCGCATCGTGACCGACAATCTCCTGCCCCACGTTGAAGCCGTGCCTGTTAACAAGAAGGATTACCTTGAAGCTCTGGCCACTATGAAGGACGGGGGATGGAGTGGCGCGAAGATTTACGATGCTCTACTGTTGTGCTGCGCGGCCAAATGTTCCGGGGACCGTATCTATACCTTCAACTTGGCAGATTTCAG
>Ga0074045_10003330_pt1 | contig 14492 bp, 13 predicted proteins | sample BogForMeECP23OM2_FD_94442 | JGI IMG/M metagenome (GOLD analysis project Ga0074045, IMG submission 94442) | Bog forest soil microbial communities from Calvert Island, British Columbia, Canada - Bog Forest MetaG ECP23OM2 | ecosystem: Environmental > Terrestrial > Soil > Wetlands ... | reverse complement strand
GCCGAAGGCGAACAGCAAGGTGCCACCCAGCAGCAGCAAGGGGACGAGGTGCAGGAAGGTATGTTGTGGTGTCTTGAGCAGCAGCAACGAGCCCGCCCGCCCTCCGACAACGCTCGTCAGCAACAATGGGACCAACAAGCGTCGCGGCACGTTTAGCCGTTTCAGGTATGCACCGGTGCTGGCCGCCAAACCAGGCCACAACGCGACCGTGTTAGTTGCGTTGGCCTCAATCGCCGGCATACCTGTAACCAACAGTGCGGGGAACGAAATAAAAGTACCGCCGCCCGCAACCGCGTTTAGCGTCCCACCAATTACTGCAGCGAAAAACAGGAAGATGGCCTGGCTTAAGTGCAAATGCAACGCTACGCTGATGAGCTCTCCTCCCGCTATCGGGTTTATCCGGATCAACCCACTCAAGCGGACCCCATCCTATAACGAGCTAGGCCCCCAGCACCAGGATTGGCATGTGCCAGCGACTGATGAGAATGTTTTTCCCGAGCGTTTGATGGGACGTTCGATCGTATCGCTCTCCAGCCGCAGGCTGCGCTACATATTTCCGGTGTCTCAGCTGTACCATCCTACAGGGCGTCGCTTAAAGGTTTCCGGCCACGTCGCTCATCTGGAGATGCGGGACACCATTTCGGCGGGCGCATTCGTCCACCACTGCCGCGAACCGGATAAGGATTCCTGAATGAGCAAGTAGGCCATTTCGGCGCATTCGGCCTCTGGCGTGGCCGCGCTTTTCTAAGAGAAGAGTGATGACGAAAAATCGTGGTTCCTATCCTTAATTCTCATCTGCTTTTGAGCCCTGAACCCACGACCTCAACCTACGGTTCGTATGTCTTTCACGACTTCTCGGGCACTTAGGCGGCCATCCGAAGTCAATTAAGTCGTCAAGACTACAGCATAGTCTGGCTCTGAAAAGTCTGGTGTCCTCAGTTAAACTTTCGCCCCTTGGTCATCATGTTTTCATCAACGCGAAATTGTTTCTTAATCCAATACATTAAAGCTACCTCTCGCAGAGATGGGCTCATTGTAAACGACATAATAATGGACTTCTTGTCCTCGTTCAGTTCCTGGCCAGCATCACCTTTCGCCATGGAGAAGCCGATTCATCGTCCCCCTTCTCGGCGCGACGATAAAGAAGTGGAAACACCGAGGTCCTAATTCGACATACAATCCCGACGCAGCCATGTCATCCCCTTGGCGGTTGTAGCTCGCACGTGACAGAGTGTCAGCCAGGTGCCAGGTTTCCCCTCGAACTTCGCCCCACGGCAGCTGCACACGGGCTTGGACGGCACCGTCGCTGAGATTGACCACGATGAGGCGTCGCTCATCGTCCTTGACCCAGCTCCAGGCCACCAGGTTCTGAAAGCTTGAATTGTCGGGCCATCCTGTACGCTGGCACAGCTTCCATTCACCATCGCGAAATATCGGGGCATTGATGGCTGCCAGGAGGTTGTTGTAGAAAGCCTGCAATGCTTCATCTACAGGCTCCGCGGGGCGTCTACCCAGAAAGACCGGTAGCCTTACCTTTCGGCCTTCAAATTGTCCTTCATGGAACAGTCTTGCTCCCGGGAGGGTGGATATCGTCACTGCGGCGGTCTGTTCCTTCGCCGGCGAAAAGATCGCTGCGGCTCTAGGCTCGTCGTGGTTCTCGAGGAAGCGAAGCAACTTCTCCTGGTAAGCAAGGTCAGCACAGAGATGAAGCCGAACACTCTCTGCATTGTCATGCTCCAGGCGATCATAGAGCCGCTTGTCGTAGCAGAAGTCGAACCCCTGCTGTTGCAGCTCCCACTCCAGCTCCCAGTAAGTCTCGGCAATGAAGAGGAAGTTAGGATGCGCTCTCTTGATGGCGGGGATCACCTCATCCCAGTACTCGGTTGGCGGCCGCTGACCTGCTCGGCTACCCCAAGTGCGTTCGAAGATCTGGTTCACTAGGAGCATGGCCATATCGCAACGGACGCCATCACACTGGGTCGCAATACTGGACACGGTTTCAATCACTGCTTGCCGAAGCCCGGGCTGAAACGCATTGAGCTGCAGAACATCCGTCCATGCGGGGAAGTAAGGGTCCCGCCCGCAGGCGAAGACGGCTCCTTGTACCTCCATGTAGGATGCCGGGTCGTTCCTGGCATCCTCGGCATTCCCGCGAATGAAGTACCCGGGGTGCTCGGTGACCCACGGGTGATCCGGCGCTACATGGTTCGGCACGAAATCCAGGAGCAGCTTCATGTCTCGCTTTGCGAGCTCCCGCCGGGCAATGGCGAGACCTTCAGGACCTCCGAGGTGCTTGTCAACGACGTAGCGTCTTATGCAGTAGGGAGATCCGACATTGTCTGCTGGCTTAAAATCAGATAGAGCTCGACGGAAATCGTCAACCAGATTCTTGTTCTGGTTGGCAATCGCAATGCCCGCAGGGCTTCGTTCCCAAACCCCCATGAACCAGACGGCAGTAAAACCGAACTTGGCAATGGCATCCCATTCGGCTGAGGGGACGGAACTCAAGTCAACAGAGGTCCCAGTTTTCAGGCTGAGCTCAGAAAGCCAGACCCAGGTATTGATCTCATACAATGTGGGATATCGAGGCCAGATGGACATGATCACTACCTCTTCGACCGTCCTTAGCAAATGCGGGACCGCAGCTGCGCGGTGACCGGTTTAACAAAGTATATACCGACATTATTCCGTTCCGGCTCGAAACGCATCGCCACCGAACGGCAGTGCAATCTCGAACATGCCCGAACCCACGCCAGGCATCGGCTTCGTGATGTCGGCCCTCCTACCCTTGGCGGCGATCGTCAGGGCCGCAAGTCAGATCGACCTGGCCTCTCCGGGAACGTCTTGAATACCTTCAGTGCCGACCTGATCCTTGAAACGGGCTGTTTTCCGTGGTCATCTGCCGCCCGCTAGTCCGGACCACCCATAGTTTATGTGTCATATTCGGCAAGACTGTCAATGCCCGCCTCCAGGCGGTTGGATAAGACGTGAGCCGATTCGAGACGGCTTCGTTGCCTATACCCGCTGCTTCGGTGGCTGCTGGGTGGAGCGAACCAGCCCCGAGCGGGAATTGCACTCCGCTGAAGGCGATGGCTTTTTCACGTCGCACACAGAATTTTTCGTCAGGGACAACATAGTAAGGCACACGATCCTTGCCGCGGGCGGCCGGCGTCCACCGCGCCCGGCATGCTGGGTTTCGGGGCGAAGGCTATGTCCGAGGGTTTGGAATGAAGCGACTGCGGTACTGCCTGGGAGCAACGCCGAACCGCTGCACGAACGCACGCCGGAAGCTGTCCGGATCACGAAAACCTACGGAATCGGCGATGCTTTCAACCGTGCAGTCGGCCGCGGTCAGCCTTTTGCGTGCTTCGTCCAGCCGGAGCCGCTGTACGAACGCGGCCGGAGTGCTCTTGAATTCTTCCTTGAAGCGGCGGGCAAACTGCCGTGGGCACAGATGGATGTACTCGGCCAGCGTTTCGACGGACAGATCCTTATCGAGGTGTCCCACCATCCAAGTCGCGAGATCTGAGAAGCGGCTGGTGGATTCGACCTGAAATCTTAGGGGCTCGGAATACTGCTCCTGTCCCCCTGGGCGTTTCACGTACATCACCAGTTCGCGCGCTACCGAGAGTGCCACCCCCGCACCGAAATCCTCTTCAATGAGCGCTAGGGCGAGATCGATTCCTGCGGTGATCCCCGCCGAAGTGTAGAACTTCCCGTCGCGAACGTATAGCGCGTTGGCATCGACCTTTAACTCGGGATAGCGCACAGCCAACTCAGAGGAGAACTTCCAGTGGGTCGTGACCTTGCGCCCGTTGAGCAGTCCTGTTGGCGCCACTCCATAAATCCCGGTGCACACCGAGGCAATCCGGCGGATACGGTGCTCCCGCCGGCCGATCCAACTCGCCAGCTTCAGACCCGCAGCCGAGGTCCGCATGCCACTGCCACCGGGGATGAGCAGCGTGTCCATGTGACGCAGCGAGCTAAGGAAGCACGCTGCGGTCATGCGTAATCCCGACTCCGAGCAGAATGTCTTTGCTCCCAGAGCCGCAATGGTTACTCTGTAGCAAGGTTGAAACTTTCCCTGCGAGTCTTCGATGTAAGCGCTATTGAAAGCTTCCAAGGGACCAGCGAGATCAAGCGATGTGATGTTGTCGTATCCGACGATAACGATGTGCTTGGGTGTCATAGCGAGTGACAGTCAAGAATAGCCGGTCATGTGAATCTCTGACATTCACCCGGCAATTCAAGACATCACGGCAACAATCCGGAATGTCTTAAATTGCCGGATCAATGTCATTTCGGACTTTTCATTCTGCGCTTATTCTGCTCCTATACGCAAGCACACTTTGTAGAGGAGGACCCCGTCATGACAAGAACCAAGAAACTGCTCTGGATCGCTGTGGCCGTGGTTGCAGTGCTGGATTCCGCGGCTTATGTGAGCCGGGCAGCTAAGGCACCGGACAAAGCTGCCACCTCAACCGCACAAATCACGCCGCTAAAGCCGCCAGCCAAGGGGCAGACCAATGTCGCGTTCGTCATCTCTGAGGGCGCTAATGTCATCGACATTGCGGGCGCTTGGGAAGTGTTCGGCGACGCTATGCTCACTTCCAAGGGGAAGCCCTGGCATGAGGCAGACGGAGATGACATGGTGATGCCCTTCAACACCTACACGGTTTCCGATTCTCTGAAACCGGTGAATGCTGCCAACGGGCTCACGATCGTTCCCAACTATAGCTTTGAGACTGCGCCCAAACCGCAGGTCATTGTCATTCCAGCACAGGGGGGGCGCAGCGATGCCCAGAAGGCATGGGTGCTGGTGAATTCCGCGACTGCCGACGTTACCATGTCGGTCTGCACCGGCGCCTCCATGCTCGCTAAGTATGGTCTGCTCGACGGCCTGACCGCCACCACCCACCACATGTACGCGGCGGAAATGCAGAAACAGTATCCCGCTGTGCACTTCGTGAGCGGAACCCGGTTCGTTGAGAACGGCAAGCTTGCAACGGCCGGCGGCCTGACCTCAGGCATCGACCTCGCTTTGCACGTTGTGGAACGGTATTACGGACGGGAGGTGGCGCAGGTTACCGCCGACTTCTTGGAGTATGGTGGCGAGCTCTGGAAGAGCCCGGATTTCAGTCAAGTCAAGCCCGTTGTCGCCGCCAAGTAGAAGTCCCGCTGGCAGCGCTCAGAAAAAAGAACAGTGGGACATGTGAGAACGGTCGGCGTTACGCGGCGTTCATGGTTCCCAGATCAAGGAAGTCTGGGCCGTTTCGGCGGACTCCGTTTCCCGAGACCAGAACGTTTCGTTGGGAAGGACTCGCCCTGCCCTTTCAGCGTAGCGCACTGGCAAATCGAAGCTGATCAACTACCTCGTGTGCCATCGCCCGCTTGCGCCGCGCGGGCGTCACAAAACTTCCATAGATCTCCGTCTTTCTCCTTTACCACGGCCTCCTCCGGCGATAAGCTTGATCCCATCGTCACACCGGGGTGGCGTATGCGGACTATCTGTATCGTTCTGCTCGCCTTGACCGCTTTGCTTGCTTCAGCCCAGCAGCGCGCTGCCGGCGATGCTGCGTTTACCGGCACATTGTCGATCCCGGCACAATTGACCAAGACGGTGCGCGCCGACAAGGCCCACCCGGGCGATCCTGTGAAATTCAGGACACTGGAGGCCATCTTGGTGACCAACGACATCGTGATGCCTGCGAACACCTCGCTTCACGGCCGCGTCTTGGGCGTCAGTCCTAAGCAGGATGGCAAGAATTCCTGGCTGGCGCTGGTGGTGGACCGCGCCGAGTGGAGACAGCACAGTCTGCCACTGCACGCCTTTGTCGTTGCGCAGATCACCATATCGCCGACGAACCACAAAAGCACAGACCCTGGGATCGCAGAAAGTACGCCGGCTAATCCGCGGCGACCTGCGCGGCAAAACGCTGGCCAGGCAGCGCGACTTGATCCGAGCCTTTCGACCCTGATCAAGTCGCCACAAGACGCGAACGAAACCGGCCAGGATGAATTGTCCCCGAAGTATCCTACGTTGGAGAACGTTGGCATTCTGCGCAGCGAGGACGGCACAACGTATCTGCTCTCATCCAAGTCGAATGTGAAACTCCCTGCTGGCGTGCTACTTATGCTGAAAAATGAGCCCGTCGGAAGCTCGGAAACCACGGCCGCCAAAGGCGCGACCAACGTGACCACCACGGGGCGACAGAACTAGAGTTGCTTCGGTGCAGCGGGCTTGGCCATCGGCTTCAAGGCTCTCCTGGCGTGATCTCTTCGACTTGATTTCAGCCCGCACTGCCTCTGTCCTTGCACTGGGCGCGGGCAATTTCGCGGCGATTGGCCGCTTCGGCAAGCTCAGCAGAGGCTTTTCTTCCCCCAGGGGAAGGTATTGGCTCACGTATGTTCGGTTTCGAGTGGAAAAAGCTGAGGCGGTCGCGTTTCTGCCCAACTGGATCCTCGAACTGATTGATACTCGCACATTGCAGTGAGGGATCGTGAGGGAACGGTTAGCACTTTCCGTCCCTGCGGTACGCTGAGCCGAGAGTGATCTGGTTCCGGTAATCTGTGTCCTTCCATTGTGGCGGAAATGGTGGTAAGTTTCGCCGTTGCCATGTTGCAGTCATCGTAGCCTCGGGACTTGACGTGCAAGCTGCAAAAAGTGAACGGAGGGAGGCGCAACGTGCCAACTCGAAAGGACACACTGAAGGACCGCCTCGCCCGCTATCGCCAGATCAAGATCAGCGTGGTCGGCAGGAAGTCGGGGCGGACGATCTCCATCCCGGTTTGGTTCGTCCTGGAAGGCAATAAGCTATACCTGCTGCCCGTGCAAGGTTCGGACACGCGGTGGTACAAGAACGTTCTCCAGCACCCGTCTATCCGGATTGACGCACGGGGCGCGGCGGGGGAATTTCGAGCCGCTCCCATCACAAATGTCAAGGAGGTGAAATCCGTGGTCGAGAGATTTCGGGAGAAGTACGGGATAAAAGATGTGAAAAGGTACTACTCGAAATTCGATGCAGCGGTTCTGATTGAAGTCGGTTGATTTAATTGAAGTCCACTGTCTCCGAGCACCAGGAACAAAGCCACAACCCTCAGACCGAAGGTGTCACAGTACAGAAATCCGTCGCGACGATCCTCCCGAGGTGGTTCTGCAGGAAGGTCTTCCAGGTCTGCGACGGGGGCCGCTGGATGCCACGCAAGATGAAGGAAACGGTCCATTCCAAAACCTTGACCCCGACTTTGAGACTCACCGTGAATGCGTGGTGCGTGCCACACGGAATTCGCCTGAGCCATACTCGAAATCAGGTCGCGACTGGTTTGCGATCGGTGGCCGTCCGACCTCCTCACCGAGCTTGCAGAACAGGTGTGCCAATACTAAAACAAGAGCTGCCAGCGCACCACCCCGTCTGGCTGAACCACGATCAAAACTCCGGATTCCAACTGCTAGCCCCGTTACTTTCCGCCTGCTTCACGAGTCTGTAATGCTTCCTGGCTGGAGTTTCGGGATGGCGCGGCATAGGCCGCCTCGCTTAACAAGAGAATCCACGCTTGGCTATCAACCAGGTATTGCGTTGCTGGCAGCAGGGGCACTTGCCGTGCCGGCCACCGCGGTACTGGTTGCCGTGACCTTGCTGGGCGCCGCGCCCATCTACGCGGCGGTTGCTCGACGCTCCTATGCCGGACAAGGCTCCATACTTGTGTGGTCATTGCATGCGCATCCGTTTGGGTGCGGCATTGCCCAAGAAATACTCAGTCCGCCGAAGTAACACGTCGACACGGCCAAGCTCGAGCCACGATGATGCGCCCATGCTAGCGTCCTAGAAGAACCGGCTGATCCTGCATCTGCAAGTCTTCTTTTCCCATGCCGAAACGGTACATGTTCAGGCTATTCTCGTCTATCCTGGCCTCCTGCTAGGTATCGAGCTTTCGCGTTGTTCTGCTACGGGTCTTCCCAGTCGGTTCGGGCAGCGACATTAGTACATATTTCATCGCATCTCACGCTTGTTGCCTTTGCTGTGCCGTAAGGCGTGTTAATACACCCCGGGAAAGCTGACGGACGATCATGGCACTGCGGCAGCCTTGTCAACACGCCCCGATTAGGATCGGGAGAAACGCCCCGCAGATCTTCTCCAAAGCAGCAGCCTGAAACCTTGTGAGGTTCCTCCGATGAGCAGTTTGGTGACCTTCAATCAAGACGCAACGCCGACCGCGAGTGCGAATCGGCGTTGTTGTCGATTTCCAGATATGTTGTTGAAGTCGGTTGCTACGAAGCCCATCGGCGCGGGACCGGCATCCCTGGATGCCAATACGACACGCTCTACGGTCTAGCCGCCGAAGTCAAACAGATCCGTCAAATCCCCGATTGCAGGGCCGTTGGACGGAGCGTATGGATTTGTGATACTGGGAATCGGGTTGGGAAGGTTGTCGCGGCTGCGGCTCGTGATCGGCGGCAGTCCCCAATTGTGCTCGATGAACTTCAAGATCGACACGTGATCGTTGTACTGGTGGGAAATGTGCCCCGGCTTCGTGAACGGGGAGACGACGAGCATCGGGATTCTGGTTCCATCGCCGAAGAAGTCCAGCGGCTGAACGTAGCCGGAGTCATAGTATCCGCCGCCTTCATCGAACGTGACGAAGATCGCGGTCGTCTGCCAAAGTGAGGGGTTCCCCTGCACTTCATCAACGATCTTTTTCACAAATCCTTCGAACAGATCCAGCTTTGAAGAGGCAGGGTGACCATCGACGAAACCGCTCGGCTTCACGTAAGAAACGGCCGGAAGGTTACCGCTCGCGATGTCGGCATACAGATCGGTGGTGTCCTTCAGATGTGCCGTGCGGACCGCCTGGTTAGTCATGATCGAGGTGGAGTATTGGAAGAAGTTGCAGATGTTGCAGTACTCATCCAGCGGATTCTGATCGTACTTGTCGACAAGGTACCGGTTCCACTGGTCGCCGTAGTACTTCCATGAGATGTTGTTCTCCAGCAGGTCGTCGCCGATATTGCGGACGCTGGAGGGCGGAATCGTAAAGACGGTGTTGTTGTTGTTGTTGTCGGTGTAGGCGTCGCTACCGTCCCCGAAATAGCCCGGGTTATAGTTGTTTAGCAGATACCAGTGTCCCGGAGCGCACTTCGGGTCGATTTGGTAGGACTGCGAAGCCAGGTAGTTGAGTACCGGGAAGACGCCTGGGGCTGTGGAATCAGAACAGTTGCTGTATGATCCACCGCCGTAGGATGGAGATCCATAAGAACCGCCGCCGTAGCCATCCTCGGTGTACCAGTTGTTGGTGCCGGGCTGGGCGTTCGGATTTTCGATCTCATCAACAACGCCTTGGTTCTTGGAACCGAGGCCGACGACCTGGTTGTGCGGCGGTTGCATTGGATGGCCGTTGCCGTCGCTGAACCAGATTGCATCGCCGGTCCCCATCATGATGTGATTGGCGCCGGTGCCACCCATGACTGCCTGGTGGTAATTGTCGCTCATGGCGTAGTTGTCGGCGAGATACTTCAGATACGGAGCATCTCCTTGCAGCACGTTGTAAAACGCCATCGAGGTCGCGCCTTCCTTGGTGGTCGCGTTGTTGAAGCCTGGAGGTTGGGGCCTTCCGTTGTCCCCCGCACCGATGCTTACTTCAACCCAGGGAAAGGTATCGGCGTTGCAACCGCTGGGATTCCCAATCGTGCTATAGGCGGCGTTGCAGTCGAGCTGCTGCCACATCTGATAAAAGCGATGCACCGGGCTGTTATCGTACGCATCGTACGGGTGCGTACTCGAGTTTGTGAGCTGGAAGGGTCCCGGCGGAAGATTGAACACATTCTTGATTCGGGTATCGGGCTGGCCAGGCTGCAGTCCGGTTCCGCCGGTCAGCAGGTAGATGTAATAGCTGAGCGCTAATCCGTTTTCGGCCTGCAGCCCCTGTCCTAAGGTCTGAAAATACGGCGTGGTCGGGCCTCCTGCCAATGGCGTAGGCAGGATGGGGTAAAGCGTCTTGCCTCCTGGGCTGACCTGATAACTGTCTCCGGTGCCGTCGATCGCAGAATACTGGTTGGACAATGCAAAATTCGGACCTTGGGTTCCGTCGGCTTTGACGATGCCCTTGGAGAGCAAATTGTCAACGGTCTCGCCTTGCTTAGGCTGGTAGGTGGCAAAGACGTGATCGAAGGTGCGATTTTCACCGATAATGACGATCACGTGCTGAATGGGAGTTTGGGTTGAAGAGTGCTCGGCGGCGGCTGCCGTCACGGGGCTCATCGGAATGGTTGAACTCAGCAACGCAAACGCGCTGGCAAAGGCCGTCGCGCGCCAGTTCCTGGTAGCTAAATCCTGCAAGGACATATACTCTCCTCCGAGAGGAAGGTATGAGCTCGCGTTCTATGCTGAGTAAAAGACGGATGAAAATCGGATGAATTTTCATCACCATCGCAGATGCTATCGCTGTTAAATGTTCTGCCTGGGTGATCACGGTCAGCTTTCGCATAAACACTTGACCTAAGGTCAGAAGCGCTGGGTTCACTCCAGACTGGGCAAGGGGCTGCAGATTGCAGTTGGATGCTGCTGACCGTGTAGCGCATGCAAGATCGTCCACCGGGGCCAAAGCTCGCCCTTCCAGCAGGGTTTCGTTCTTAGGGCACAAATCAGAAAAACTTGTCACCAATTCGTCACCAAAAACTGGTTCAGTTTTGGTTGTCTCTTACGACGTCGCCGAATGCGAAAAAGCAATGAAGAAGAAGAGTTCCAGTAGGTTAGTGCGTGGTCGATTGGGTCGAAAGAAAGCGTGCCCCCTTTCAGGTGATTTCGTGACCAACCTGAAGGGGCGCATGTTCAACAACCCTCAACGCAACCCAAAATGGACACGATTTGCAGACACTTTGGAAGATTTAATAACCGTCCGTAATGTGCAAGTTATTGAATGTACGGGACAGACACAGTCTTCAAACGCTGGTGGCGGTTCAACTCCGTCCCTGCTGGCTAATGACGTGAAAGAATCACCGAAATGATAATCAGACCCGCAATTTTAAAATGGCGGCAGCCACACTCAGCTTCATACTTTGTGCCGTCCGGTGGTATCTTCGCTATTCTCTTTCGCTCCGCGATATTGAGGAACTGCTGGAGCGGCGCGGTATCCATGTCGATCACACAACGTGGGTGCAGGATTACGGCCCTGAGTTGGAGAGTTGAAGGGCCCTCACCACAAAAGGGCCCTCACCACAAATGGAAGTGTAAGGCCGCTGAATCGCTCTTTACCCGTGCAACGATGACCAGCACCAGCGCGGTGGATGTCGCCAACCGACTCCCTTCGCATGAAGTTCCGGCATTGAGGCTGTTGAGGTTCAGTTGCGTCATGGGCGGTATCGCATGTGGGCTCGAGTGAATATCGGGCCACACCGTTGTGCTGCACCTGGCCACTAGCCACTTAATCGAGCCCTTTCCTCTCATACCTGTTAGAGCGATAATGTCTCCATGCAGCGTTGGCTAGCCATTGCCGCCTTGGGCGCGGCTCTGCTCAGCACTCCCATGTGGGGGCAGAGAGGCAGCCGTGGTGGCATATCCGGGGGCGGCGCGGGTCGTGGGGGGTTCGTCCCCCACGGTGCGGGCGGATTCAGCCGAGGCCCAGTTTATGGCGGCGGTCCTCCAATACGCACCGGCATCTGGGGAACGGGCTCTCGCGGCTGGAGCTGGGGCCGGCCTCGCTATCCCTGGCGCTGGGGATATCCCTGGACCTACGGATATGGCTGGTATTCGTATCCGGGGTGGGGATGGTCCGGAGCTGTCGGCTACGACTACTCATATCCAGCCCAATATCCTTCCTATGTTTATGGTTATCCCGATGAGTCGAGCGTGTACGCTCAGGGGAGCCAGATTCAACAGGATGAGATCGATCGTCTGAATCAGGAAGTGGCACGCTTGCGGGAGGAGCAGACATCGCGAGAGCCGCCGAGTGCGTTACAGCCGCGACCCAACTCCCAGATTCACGCCGAGACTCTGCTGGTGTTCCGCGATAAACACTCCGAGGAAATCCAGAATTACGCCATCGTCGGGAAGACGCTTTGGGTCTTCACCGAACTGCGCGCCCGAAAAATCCCTGTCGCGGACCTGAACGTACCTGCAACCACCAAGGCAAATGAGGACCGGGGCATAGATTTTCGCCTGCCCAAGTAGAGGTAGAACTCAGATTCGTTCGCGCCTTCGGGGTCCCGATCAGCGCTTGGCTTGGGCTCCCCCGGAGTATGCCGAAGCCATTTGCCTGTGTTCCCAGCGCAGTGCAAAAGAGACGGTAATGACGACTCATGCAAGTGGTACCTTTGAAGTAACGCTGACACCTCAGGAGACCGACAACAAAACCGAGGACGAGAGCCTTGGCAGAATGTCGATCGACAAACAGTTCCACGGAGATCTCGAACCCAACAGCAAGGGCTGACCGCCGGCACGGGTGTCAAGTGCTCGGCTGGTTACGTCGCGATTGAGCGGGTTAATGGAACGCTGCATGGCCGCAGCGGGAGCTTTGTGCTCCAGCACAGCAGCACGATGACCCGTGGTGCGCCGCAACTGATTCTCACCGTGGTGCCGGGCCCCGGCACCGGTCAGCTGATAACTCTTGCAGGTACGATCCTGAACTTCATGGCGGACATAGCTACAGACAACGGCCAACCGCTGCAGACCCAGATGTCCGCGATGCCCCTGCCCCACAGCCCGATAGAGAGCAACATGACCGCAACGAAGAAATTGAGCAACGGCAAAGAACGAATCAGCATGCCTTCGTCCGCGGAGAGAACTCGCCTGTGGCGAAGTCTCCAGGGTTAACAAACTCCTCGCCCGTCAGGCCTGCTGGAGATCCCACGCCCATCACGCTGCCGATTTGGTCTTCTGCGTCCTCTTCTGGGCGGGCTGGTACACTCCGGGCTCGCTGCGGAACGAAATCGCAAAGCGGTTCCAACCGTTGATGGTAACGATCGCGAGCGTCAGCTTCACCAACTCATCTTCCGTAAACTGCTTGCGCGCCAGGGCGAAGACGTCGTCGGGCACGTGCGTCTCGCTGACCTTGGTAACCGATTCGGCCCAGGCAAAAGCGGCGCGTTCGCGATCGCTGTAGCACGGCGCCTCGTACCATTCGTGGATCAGATCAATACGCAGTTCACTCTCGCCCATGGCCCTCAGGTCCTTGCTGTGCATGTCAATGCAGTACGCGCATCCGTTGGTTCGCGAAACCAGCAGATAAACTAGGTTCACTAGCGAGGACTCCAGGCCGCAGTTATTGACATGGGCCTGCAGATCGACCATCGCTTTGGCAGCATCGTGCGACAGGTTTATGTAGTTCAGGCGTGCGGTCATACCTCACCTCGGCGGAAAAATCCATCTCCCGAGAATGATACTTCGGTCTGGCGCTAAATTCTGGTGAAAACCTGCCGTTTTGCAGGGCAGGAGCTGATTGCAGAAAATTATTCCGAGTCGAGTGGAGACAAGGAGTCGTCCGTGAAATTTGCGGCAACCCGATGCCCTGATCAGAATTTCCGTTAGGCACAGGCGGGCGAAGGTGCTCGCTTCAAATGTTCCTACTTCAGTCCTTCCACTAGGTAGAGGTCGGCGAGCATGCGGTGGTAGCCGAATATGCAGGTCTGGGCATCGGGGGTCATAAGAATGGGACCAATGGTTTCAACCCCGGCAGGATCGGAGGGCAGAAGCTGTTTCCAGAGCGTGCGTCGCCCCGTCTGGATATCTAGGCGATAGACACTGGCGGGCAGCTCTCCCGGTTGATAAATGTACAAGGAGCGGCCGTCTGAGCTCCAGGTAATAGGCTGTTCTCCAGGGTTGAGTCCGAGAATAACCCGCGGCTCGCCGTCTCCAACCGGATAGAGGTATCCTTTGCGATCCGGCCCGATCCCAGCGATCCACTGAGAATCTGGGGAAGCGAAAAACGCGTTTCCATCTACGCCTTCCGGTGTGATCGGCTGGCTCTTACCCGATGCCAGGTCGTGAACGTATAGCCTGACTCCCTGGCCGGGCTCATTTCCAGAGAATAGGATACGCTTCCCATCGGGAAACCAACGCGCCCAGGTGTGGTTAACATTGTCCTTGGTCAGATCCCTGGCTTCCCCAGCGCGCGTGGTTAGCAACCTTAGTTGAGAAGGCGAATCTTGGGTCTGGGCAATCACCCATTTTCCATCGGGCGACAAGGCCAACGCTCCGCCTTCTCCCAATAAGACCGCGGGAGAGCCGTCGGTCTTGCGAATGTAAACGGCGTAGGACAACCCGCCCGACTTCGAGTACGCCAGAGAGCCACCGCCTCCCTCCTCGTCAAAGAGCAAAGTCTTGCCATCATCCGAAAGCCCAGCGGGATAGGAGTAATCGAGCCAGGAAAGATCGCGTTGCTTGCCCTCTCCGGCAAGCATCCCCACCAGTTCCCGCCGCCAACTGGCGCGCATCATCAACACTCGGCCATCCTTCCAGATGTCGAATAGCATTAACGCACCCGGCAGCCGCAATACCATG
>Ga0074045_10003329_pt1 | contig 14493 bp, 14 predicted proteins | sample BogForMeECP23OM2_FD_94442 | JGI IMG/M metagenome (GOLD analysis project Ga0074045, IMG submission 94442) | Bog forest soil microbial communities from Calvert Island, British Columbia, Canada - Bog Forest MetaG ECP23OM2 | ecosystem: Environmental > Terrestrial > Soil > Wetlands ... | reverse complement strand
GAAGTCACCGTCGAAATTGAACACCTTGTCGACGCCGAGGTTCAAATCCTGCCGGGTGGCGAAGTTATTGGCAAAGGTCGGATCGAAATCGAGCCGCGGCACATAGGACAGGAACGGGGAATAGTCCTGGTCGTTTTCGGGATTGATATACTGTGCCCTCGCGGAAGTGCGGATGTAGTCGATCGCAGCGCCGGGGGCATTGACAAACCTCTCGGTTTCGAGGCTGGCGGCGCCCGACACCCGGATCGGCGTATCGAACAACTGGCTCGCCCAACCGAGGCGAACGAGCGGGCTGCCCTCCAAGGTCTTGCTGCCGCCGGAGCTCAAAAATTGAGCGTTTGAATTGTAGAGGGCCGGGGCCAGAACATTTAGGGTGAACTGTGGGCTGGGGACTGCTTGCTCGAGGCCGGGCGCGGTTGCGAGAGCGCTGTCCGGCAAAACCGGCGTCTTGTAGTTCGGCGTCGCTAAGATGGCATCGAACATGCCGTCCTGGCCTCCCTGAAGCCCAGCATTGCTGTTGGCGGTCTGGGCGATCGCCTGTCCTGCCTGAATTGCCGTAACGATCAGCGCAGCCACGAACGCTATCGTATGCGCTGCGCCCCGAAGCCCCATCATCTATACGGCCTGCACTTGACCGACCGTGGCTTGTTGCTTTCGCCGGCGAGCCAGGCAGCGTATTTGCGGGGTCTCTTCGATCAGTGCCCAAACCGACTGGGCGACGCTGTGCCGAAATAGCGAAGTGATCGCGGTGCCGATTTGACCCGTAGCGAGAGCCCGCATGGCATCTGTGGCCGCGACTGGGGCGTGCATCAGCATGCTGGCATTGCGATAGCAGGCCATCATGCAGGGCTCGCGCTGGTCTGGAATTCGGTCGAGGTCGAACCACCAGAACCTCTCGGCTCTCCATCTGAACGTCCTCCCCAAAAGGCCGCAGGATTGAGATTACCATCCTGCCTTTCGCAGCGGTCTCGGCTGCAGGCTTGTATATCTTAATTTTAATTTAAACGACTTCGTTGCGCTCGTCTAGATCCCGGTAGTCCCAAGCCTGTGCTCGGCGTCCCAATCAACGGGCCCGTCCTGACGGACGACAGCGATAGCTTAGGTCGCAGCGTAGCAACGTCGGCAGCGCCCGAGATAAACCTCGAATCCGGGGACAATGCCCCTCGTCTATCTTATCAGCGTGCTCGTGCTGCGTTATCCGGCAACGGCCAGCAACGGAGAGTTTCGATTGGGACGTCTGGCACAGCTTCGGGACTCCCAGCCCAAGACAACCGCACTCAATGCCGTTAGGTTTGGCGAAGTGCGGTCGGATACCGCTTACCGCAGGTTATGCGGCAGCTGTGTAGGTCCTAGGTTGTCCGCGACGCCTTCTAGTCGTACTCTATCCGGCGATTATGTTAACACCGTATAAGGGGAAGGGGGATCATGACGTTCAAGGGATGGACCGTCGCTGCCGGCTTGGTGTTGCTCGCGCCGGGCGCGCCGCACGCCGCCACCGAAGCGAATTTCGGCCCCGCCACCACGGCCGACTTGGTCGAGCTTTGCACTGCGACGCCCGACAATGCGATGGGGACGGCGGCCGTCAATTTCTGCGAGGGCTTTGCGCAGGGCGCGGTCTCGGTGGAAATGCAGAACTTGGCCGCATTCCGCGGATCGAAGTTGTTCTGCATGCCGAATCCTCCGCCGAGTCGCAATGAAGCGCTCAGCGAGTTCGTCAAATGGGCGCGCGCGTCGCCGGATCGCATGTCAGCCACGTCCACCGACGGGTTGTTCCGGTTCCTGAGCGAACGCTATCCCTGTCCGCCATCGCACTGATCAAACCGCTCTGGGGAACGCCATGAACAAGTTACTGCTGCTCGCGGCCGTCGCTCTGCCGGTCGCTGCGTGCGCCGACATGACCCCGACCCAGCAGCGCGCGGTTACGGGCACAGCTGCGGGCGCCGGCATCGGCGCCATCGCCGGCGCGATCGGCGGCAATGCCGGGCTCGGAGCGGCTGCCGGCGCCGGTGCGGGCCTGCTCGGCGGGCTGCTCTTCGATCAGTCCCGGCAGGCCCAGGATAGGGCCTTCCAGCAGGGCGTCGCGGCCGGACGACAGGGACGTTAAGGGACGCACGACCGAGCCGCGGCTCAAGGCCGTCTAGCGGAGGCCGCAATGGCAAGCGCCGTACCAAGGCGTCCTACGATCTGGAAGATGGCGCTCGACGCCGTTTGGGACGGTGGTCCCGGAACCTGCCACTTCGCCATTACCAGCGCCTGCAACGCGCGCTGCGGTTTCTGCAGCTTCGCCCGCGACCAGCTACCCGCGTCGTCGAGGCATTCCGCCACCCTCGCCGAGGCAAAGCTCGCCCGCGACATCCTAAAATGCAACGGCATTGGGTTCGTGCATTTTACGGGGCGGTGAGCCGCTTGTCCACCCGGATTTCACCGCGATGGTCGCTCATGCGGCGCAAATCGGCATGATCACGACATTGGTCACGAATGGCGCGTTGCTGACACAGAAGCGGGTCGACGCATTGGCGGCGGCAGGCCTCGCGTCGGTCTATATTTCGATTGACGCCGCCTCTTGCGCGGCGCGCGACTCGAACCGGGGCCTACCCGGCCTGAGTGCACGCATCCGTCGCGCCAACACCGCATTGAAGCGACATCAAATCCCGAGCAGCGCCTCCGTCGCGATGAGCCGGCTCGTCGATTATCCGGCACTGCCGGAGGCGTTACGGGGTCGCGGCTTCGGCGCGGTCACATTTTCCTACCCGCTGCGAACGCTCCCGTCCTCCTATCTCGCCTGCGCCGAGTCGCCGCTCGTCGACTTCACACTGAGGAGCTGCATGCCTCTTTTGAGGCCGTGAAAGCGTTGGGGAAGCAGTTCCCGGTGCTGAACCCTGTCGCGTCGATCGAGGACATGCAGCGTCACCTGCGCGGTGAGCCGGAGATGTTCGGTTGCCTCCCGGGATGAAAATTCTTCCATTTGGATTGGCATCTGCAGCTCTGGCGATGCCACAACAGGGACCGGCCGCTTTGCGACATCCGAGAGTTCGACGGAACGCAGCGCTTACGCGACGGCTGCACTGCTTGTATGATTGATTGCTATCGCGACGATTGGGTCATGCAGCATGTCGGTGTCGCAGTAAGCGACGGCATGCGCGCGGTGGCGCAGGGAGAGGTCAGGCAGGCCTGGAGCCATTGGGTCGATCGCCGGAACTTGGTCTCCGGCGGGCAGCAACCCGCACCGCAACAGCCTGGTTGCGCGTGCCGTAGCCGATTCCTCGGCCCGGCTGTGACGCCGGCTTCACTCCGGCGACGCGAGCAGGCGGTCGCGTCGTCGGTGCAGGCGGCGCCTACCGAAAGCCGATTCAGCTATTGCACCGCCCGGGCGCGAAGACGCGAGTACTCCTCATTGGAAATCGCGTTTGAATTCTTCAAGCGTTCGAGCTTCTCGAGCTCGTCGGCCACGCTGTAGCCAACCACTTGGCGAAGCTCGTCGCGCGCCTGCTGAGCCCGCTCGCTCTGCCGTTCCGCCATCCCGCGGTGTTGCGAGATCAGGTAGATGAACACCCCCAAATAGGGGAACACGACCAGCACTATCACCCAAATCACCTTGCCTATGCCGGATACATCTCGTCGGCGGAACAGGTCGCCGAAAACCGTGATCAGCAACCAAAACCACAGTACGAAGATGAATATCGAGAACACGTCGGCCAGAAAGTTGGGGAACGTGAAACCGCCTGGGAACAACATGTCAATCCTCCCTATTTGATGATCGGCAGGGCACGAGTGTCATCAATTCCAGAATGCCCGGCATCGGCTAGGAACTCAACCTCGGGCTTCTACTGATGCTGCCCGAGCTCCCGCGAGCGCCGCTTGCAGGGCCTCCTCCTTGGTCTCGTCAAACGAGCTGCGCAGCACCGTGCCGCCGGCGCCATGCAATGCGGCGAGGACCTTGTCGGTGGTCATCTTGCGGATCAACAGGAACAGGGCGGCATTGCCGGATTGCAGCGTTCTCGCCGCCTGCCTCATGAAAGCGTCGTTGATGCCGAGATCGGCCAGCCGACCTCCGAGCGCGCCGGAAGCAGCTCCAACCGCAGCACCGGCCAGAGGCATCATGAAGAGCAGGCCGATCAGCGAGCCCCACAGCATCCCGGACACCGCGCTTTGTGCGACCGGCTGGAAGAGCTGGTTCAGCTTGACCCGTCCGCGATCATCTTTCACCGCAACGACGGCATCTCCCAACTCGATCAGATACTCCTTTTGCATCGCGAGCAGCATCTCGCGCACACCCTCCGCCTTTGCCTCGCTCGGAAATTCGATGACCAGCAGATCGGACAAGGCTGGAACCTCCACTCGCAGGGACCGGATTGGCTCTGGCAGAGGCTTGCGCTGCCGGCCGGCTTCGCCCCGGGCGGCTCAGTTCCGATCGAAGCTCGCCAGGCAGCTCTTGTGGAGTTCCGGATCGGTGATCGGGCCGCACTCCCTTCGCATCCGTGCTTGGCGGAAGGCGGCATTTGTCCTCAGCGCCTGCTCGTATTGCTTGCTTTCGATCACGTTCTGCCGCGCAGACCTGGAGTCTGACACGTCGCCCTGGCTGACTACCGGGGGGTGCTTCACCACAACGGTCGGTCGCGTCGTCTGCGCGTAGGCTACCGAGGTGGTCGCGATCGTCGCTAGGCAAACGGCCGCCATCGCTAAAGTCACTGCAGTGTTCATGATCATGACCCTCGCCCTCCTGGCTGCTCATGTCGCAAAAGCAACCTAGCGATTTCCGGAGCGCCAGGGATGAGCCTAGAATCCCGAAAACGATACTGGGCATCCCAATCTCCGCTGTCTAATCGCTCAAGCAGCCGATTCCGCCAGCACCGGAACGGCAGGCGCAGGACGCGAGACACGAATGATCAACTTTTCCGCCTCGACGACAAGGAAGAAGATGAAGCCGCCGACGAATAGCCACGACCAAACCCAGAGCGGGATCGCCTCGGTCTCGAAGAGAGTTTGGAACGGAGGTGCGTAGGTAAACAAGAGCTGCAGGACCACGACCGCGCCAATCCCCATCGCCAGATACTTGTTGCCGAGATGGGCCTTGAGCGACAGCGACGAATCCAGCTTGTAGCGGCTGTTGAGTAGATAGAAGATTTGACCGATCACGAGCGCATTCACGGCGACCGCCCGGGCGAGCTCGTCGGACGCGTCCTTCGACTTCATCCAGAAGAACGCCCACAGGGTGAGCGCGAGCAATGCCAGCCCGATGAAGACGACGCGCCAGACTCCGAAGGCGTCCAGGATCGGGCGGTCGACGGCGCGCGGCTGCCGCTGCATGACGTCGAGCTCGTGCGGCTCAAAGGAGATTACGAGCCCGAGCGCTACCGACGTCACCATGTTGACCCAGAGGATCTGGGGCGCCGTGATCGGCGCGGTGAAGCCGACGAAGATGGCCGCCATGATGACCAGCGCTTGGGCGACGTTTGTCGGCAGCATGAACAGCATCGCCTTCTCGATGTTGTTGTAGACCGTGCGCCCTTCCTTGACCGCAGCCGTGATGGAGGCGAAATTGTCGTCGGACAGCACCATCTCGGCCGCCTCCTTCGTGACCTCGGTTCCCTTGATCCCCATCGCGACGCCAACGTCGGCCTTCTTGAGGGACGGCGCATCGTTCACCCCGTCGCCAGTCATCGCCACGATCTGCTTATTCGCCTGGATTGCCTTGACGAGACGCAGCTTGTGCTCCGGGCTCGCGCGCGCGAAGACGTCGACGTCGCGGACCTGCTCCTGCAGTGTCGCGGTGTCCATTTCCTCGATCTCCGCTCCGGTGATCGCTGTCCTCCCGTCGCCGATTCCGAGCATCTTGGCGATCGCGGCTGCGGTGATCTTATGATCCCCGGTGATCATCGTCACCCGGATGCCGCCGGCATGGCACTCCGTCACGGCCTCTATCGCCTCCGTCCGCGGCGGATCGAGCAACCCGATCAGCCCGAGCAGAACCAGGTTCTTCGGGAGATCCGCCGGGCCAAGGTTGCCGGCATTGACGCCCGGATTCTCTAGCCACGCCAAGGCCAGCACGCGCTCGCCCTGCGCCGCCAGCTCGTCCGACGCCTTCACGAAATGGTCGCGGTCGATGGGTGCCGCGTGCCCTCCAGTGGTAGCCTGCCGGTCGCAATGATCGAGGATTACCTCGGGCGCCCCCTTGACCAGCAGAAACTGCTCGCCGGCGGCGTCGTTGTGCAAGGTCGCCATGAAGCGGTGTTCCGATTCGAACGGGATGGCATCGGTCCTTGGATAGGCGGTCTGCTCGGCTTGCCGTTCGAGCCCGAGCTTGTTGCCGAACGGGTAGAGGGCTCCCTCGGTCGGGTCGCCTTCCACCTTCCAGGCTCCTTCTTCCTGGTGAATTTCCGCATCGTTGCAGAGCATGGAGACGCGCCCCATCAGCCCGAGAACCGCATCCTCCCTTGCCGGCATCCCGTCCTTCAGCACCTCGCCTTCGGGCGCGTAACCTTGGCCGGTGACCTTGTAGTCCGCATCGGTAGTGACGGCCGACACCACCATCATCTCCATCAAGGTCAAGGTTCCGGTCTTGTCGGAGCAGATCCGCGAGACCGAGCCCAAGGTTTCCACCGCCGGCAGCCGACGGATGATGGCCTTGCGCTGGGCCATGCGCTGCACGCCGATCGCCAGGGTGACGGTGATCAGCGCAGGCAACCCCTCGGGGATCACCGACACGGCGATGCTGACGACCGCCTGAAAGATGGCAATGAAATCCATTCCCTGGACCCATCTGCCGTAGGCGAACACGATCACGCTGACGACTGCGATCACGGCGGTGATCGCGTAGCCGAATTTCTTGATCTGGCGCAGCAGCGGCGTGTCGAGCGCACTGACCCCGGCCATCAGCTGGTTGATGCGTCCGAGCTCGGTCTCGCTCCCGGTGGCGACGACCACGCCGGTCCCGCGCCCGGACGAGACCAAGGTTCCGGAAAAACCCATGCCTTCGCGGTCTCCCACTGTCGCCTTCTCCGAGACGGCGTCGGTGGTCTTGTCGATCGGCACCGACTCGCCGGTCAGCGCCGCCTCTTCGGTCCGCAGGTTCTTCACGTCGACGAGGCGGAGATCGGCGGGTATGCGGTCTCCCGATTCGAGAAGCACGACGTCGCCCGGCACCAGTTCCTCGGCCGGGATCAAACGGGTGTCGCGGCTGCGTATGGTCCTCGCCTCAGCGGAAAGCATGTTGCGTATTGAATCCAGGGCCTTCTCCGCCTTGCCCTCCTGGATAAACCCGAGCAAAGCGTTGAGGATCACGACACCCAGGATGACCGCAGCGTCGAGCCACAGACCGACCATCAGCTTCACAAAGCCGGCGCCGAGCAGGACATAGACAAGGATGTTGTTGAGCTGGTCGAGGAACCGAATCAGCGGCCCCCGCTGCTTCCCCTCCGGCAGACGGTTGGGACCATATTTGGCAAGGCGCTGAGATGCCTCGTTCGCGTCCAGTCCCGTTGCGGGGTCGGTTTTCAGCCGGCTGATTACTTGATCTGCCGGGACAGCATGCCAGGCGACGGCTTCGGGGTCGGGATTGGCGCGGGCTGCCTCAGACATAATGTGTCCTCCCTCACTTTAGTCGCCGCCTCACGCGCTTTCCGCGACAAACTGAATTCCTTCGAGCGACGCCAGATCATCGTACGCGTCGTCCATCGAGCGGTCGGGGAGTTTCGGCTTTTCCTGCGTGAGCTTCTTGTAGGAAATCAGGCCCAGAAGGTGGCGGATGCAATTGAGCCGCGCTCGCCGCTTGTCGTCCGAGCGGACAATGTACCAGGGCGCGAACTTGGTATTGGTGGCCTCGAACATCATGTCGCGCGCCCGTGAGTACTCGAACCATCTGCTTCGCGAGCACAGATCCGTAGGGCTCAGCTTCCACTGGCGCAGCGGATCATTGATGCGCGCTTCGAAGCGGCGCTTTTGCTCTTCGTCGCTGACCTCCAGCCAGTATTTGATGAGCAGGATGCCGTCGTCCACCGCGTACAATTCGAACTCCGGGCAGACCCGGAGGAAGCGACGGTGCTGCGCTTTCGTGCAGAAACCCATCACATACTCGACGCCGGCGCGGTTGTACCAGCTGCGATCGAAAATCACGATCTCTCCCGAGGTCGGGAAGTGCGACAGGTAGCGTTGGAAATACAATTGGGACTTCTCGCGGTCGGACGGCGCCGGCAGCGCAACCACCTGAAACACGCGTGGGCTGACCCGCTCGGTGATGGCCTTGATCGTGCCGCCTTTCCCGGCGGCGTCGCGTCCTTCGAAGATCACGACCACCCGCAGGCCTTGGTGCCTGACCCAATCCTGCAGCGCGCAGAGCTCCACCTGTAGCTTGCGCAGCTCCTTCTCATATTCCTTACGCTTCATCGGCTCCCTCCTCGGTCATGGGTTATGGATCGCAGCCGCGCTCGATTGGTCGCCGGCGGCGATCCTCAACGATTCCGACAGACGCCACGCGTGATAGAGGGCGCCATCGGCCCACGCGAGGGTCTCGAGACCCTCGCGCGCCGTCGCTATGGGCATCCGTTGCAGCGCTATGTCTTCCAGTATCTTATCGCGACCGGTCTTGCGTTCGTCACTAAGCCGTCGCCAAGCATCTTCGATTGTTTGGAAGATGGCCGGATTGGGTGCCGTCGCGGGGTCTTTCGTGGCGTCAAGCCACGTGGCAAGTGCCCGGGCACCCGCTTCAAAGCCAGCCGGTGGTTGCCCGTCGCCGACGGCCGACGGAACACGGCTCAGGTCGTCATGAAGTTGTATGAGATGATCAAGTGCATGGCAGAGCCGGACGAGGCGGGGCTCGATTACCCTCAGATCGGTGGTTTCCAGCGAAAGCGACTCCAGAAAGTGGTCGATCTGCCGGACTGCTTCGACCGGCGTGTCGTAACGGACGGCGTCGCCGGCGAGCCGGCGGCGGACGGCGTCGACCGAACCATGAGCCAGCTCCAGGGTCGCCCGCCAGCCGGCCTCGAGCGCGACTGTCCCGCCGGCTTCGGCGAGGACCGGATCGAGACGGCTGACGGCCGACTCGCTGCCCTTTCCGGAGATCCCGATAATCAACCGCGAGAAACGATCAAGCCACGGGTAGAACGCGAGGATCCCCAGAAACTTGAAGATGCTACTGAATGCCGCCAGGGCCAGCACGCCCTCCGGATCATCCAGTTGAGAACCCACCCAGCCTGCGGCTGCCGTGATCGGCCGGAGCAAGAGGATCCCAATAATGCCGACGGACACATTGTAGACGATGTGCGCCAGCGCCGCGCGGCGCACCGCCAGAGCGGCGCCGATTGCCACCAGCGCACTCGTCGCTGCGGTTCCGACGCTCTGTCCGACAATCATCGCGCAAGCTTGTTGAAACGTCAGCGAGCCGGCATGCAGCGCGACGAGTGTCGTCGCAGCGGCGGCACTCGAGCTCTGCATGACAATCGACATCAAGATCCCGATTCCGGCGAGAATCCATTGCCAGCCGAAACCGCTTCCGCCCACGGCATCGAGGTTCCACGAAATGCCTTCCATCCCGGTCTGAAGATATTCGATCCCGATGAAGAGCAGTCCGAAGCCTGCCAGGATGGCTCCGGCCGAGCGCGTTCTACCCTTGGCAATCAGCCAGAGAAAGGCGCCGATCCCGAGCATCGGCAGGGCAAAGGCGGAAACCCGCAAGCGAAAACCAAAGATCGCGACCAGCCATGGCGTCGAAGTCGTACCGAAAGTCGCGCCGATGATGACCCCGACCGCCTGCGCGAAGGTGACCAATCCGGCGCTGACGAAACCGATGACGGTCAGCGTCGTCGCGGTAGAGGATTGAATGGCTACCGTGAAGAGCGCACCAGATACAACTGCACTCAATCGCCCGCCAACGAGTGTCTGCAGCGCACGTCGCAGCGAGTCGCCCGCAAGACCTTTGAGACCTTCAGTAAGATGGTGGATTCCGAGCAGAAACAGTCCCAGTCCACCGATAAGCGTAACAGCGGAGGAGGCGGTCATCGCCGACCGGGAGATGCTTTGGACATACGTTAATTCGCGGGATCAGCGATCGCCCGCCAGCGCCGTCGCATGCCGCTAGAACCCTCGAAGAAGCTCGCCGAAGTCTGCTCCTTCTGGCCGTACATGGCCGCGCGGCGTCGCCGGTGGCGCCAGCCCCGCCAACGCCGACCGCACCTCGCCGGGGCTGTGGCCGAACTCTCGTCTGAACGTGCGGCTGAAACTCGACGCATCTGCGAAGCACAAATCCTCGGCGATCGCCGAGATCGACTTTTTGGTCGCGGGATCGGTCAGGACCGCATGCGCTTCGAGCAGCCGCTGCCGCTGAATGTATCGGGCGACACCTCCCGTGTCCTCGAACAGCCGATAAAGATTGGATCGAGACATTCCGACAAGCCGGCACAGGATCGTCGGCCCGAAGGTCGGCGTCCTTAGGTGCCTGCGGACGGCCTGCCGCACCCGCTCCTTGCAGCCCACATCGATTTGCCGCCTGGCAACGGCGACCCGCTCGGCAGATGGGGCGACCGCCGCCGCGACCATCGCGCCAACCGCGTTGGTAAGATGGGGTAGATCGGCCTCCGTCACGGCCGGCAGACGGTGCTCCAGGGCCATCATATAGTCGCCGAGCAGATGTCCTAGAGGTGTGTCCAGGGTCGACCCGAGAGCACCATCGAGCAGCGGCGCGAAATCGCGGAACGCGTCGCGCGCCAGGAAGAACTGGACCCGGTCGACATGCGTCCGTTCGTGCAAGAATTCCTGCCCCAACGACCACAGGAACGGCACTCTCGCAGGCACTTCAAGCTCGGCACCCGCCGTTTGGACCAAGTGCGCGCCGCGGGCGCAATAGCTGATCACCCAGTGGTCAACCGGATCGCGCCTCAGGTTGCTCTTCGCTCGGACGACATTGACGGGCGGCGCGATAGTTCGGCTCATCGCCCAGCCGCCCAGCGTCCAGATATGGATCTCGGCCGGAAATTCGTCGCCGGTCGGGTGCTTGGGTAGAATGTCGAGGACGGGCTGATACCACTCCCGCCAGACTTCCAGCTGATCCCTCGGGCGCACAGGCTGGGTCGCAAAAGTATCCGGTGTCATTATCTTCTGCGCCTCCCCTGCCGAAGGCATCGCGGCCCCGGTCAGTCGCCCAAAGTTCCATCAGGCCGCTTCCAAACCGAAAGTACGGTCAGCTACGACAGATGGATAGCGTTACGCCGAGCCGAAGAGTGTCTTCGAATAGCGAAGCCTTGCGCTTGTCAATGATATTCTTCATGAGCAGCCGCAGTGCTGACATGCGGTACAGGCGTAGCCCCGCGCTCGATTAGACACCGCCATCCGCACCATCCCGCGCGGTGCGGACGACACCTGCCGCCCGCTTGCCAAAGCGAAGTTTCGCACCATTCGCAACCAGTTAAATCATGAATTAATAAATTACGATGATCGCGCTGACCGGCCGATGCCAAACCGGCGATCCGACGGCTTCCGGGTTTCCCTGCCGCGCCTTCGATTCGATCGGAGACTCGCGTACAAGATATTGATAATAAATAATTTTTATCGAGAGGCGAGCCTCGAGGAAAAATTTTTCCTGAGTTTTCCCGAGCGGCAGGGAAGGGGAGGGCGCGGCTTGAACCCCCCGTCTTTGCTCACCAGAAGGCTGTACGACAGCCCCTGTGCGGGGGAGGGTTGGGTAGGGAGGTCAAATCCTTAATAGGGCCATCGAGTATAAATTTTCATATTGGCTCTCGATACAGACGGCGTTTCGGTGAAGTCCCTCGAGGTCAAAGCCGAGGCTCTTGTATAGAGCGATGGCGTTGACGTTGTTTTCCTTGACGGTCAGTTCGATCCGGGTCATGCCAAAGGCGAATGCGGCGTCGATTGTCCGCTGCATCAGCTGGCGACCGATACCTTTGCCGCGAAACTCCGGCAAAAGCCCGACCCCTAACGTGCCGCAGTGCGAATAGACAGCCCTGGTCCGGTCTGGGATCACGTCACACCAGCCGACGACCGTATCACCGCTCGACACGATGAATTGAGGAAATCCGCGTTCGATGTTGTTGACGACAAACCTCGTCACATCCTCGAGCGGCGGGGCTTCGAGAAACGCGAGGTACTTCCTTTCCCGGGCGACCACATCAACAGCGTCACGAAAACCGCCAATGTGTGCTTCCGCAATGGGCACGATCTGATAAGTCATACTAAGGCCCGCGGCAGATCACATTGAGCAATGCCTGGCGCTTTTCGACGGTGACGGCGCGGACCGCGCGATCGAGCGCCGCTGGCAAGGCGGCCGGGTCCTCGACCCGCTCGCCGTAGCCACCGGCGGCGGCGCAGACCTCGTCGAAAGCGGGAAGTTCGTCAAGGTCGATCAAGGGCGGCTTGTTGCTGCGCGCCGCCTCGCCCTGCGGATACATTCCCAAAGTGGCGCGGCGGACCGCACCCCACATCGCATTGTTCATGACCACGAACAAGACGGGCAATTTGTGGACTCGAGAGGCATGGTGAAGGGCGACCGGGTTGCCAAAGATGTGCGCGCCGTCGCCCAGGACGGCGATCACGAGGCGGTCGGGGGCCGCGAGCTTGGCGCCGAGTGCCGCCCCGCCGCCCCAGCCGAGACCGGAAGCGGTGCTCGAACCAAAATAGCTCCCCGGGCGGGTCGAGCCGCAATGCTCGGGCATCAGTGTGTACTCGTTGACCAGGATCGCATCCTCCGGCTTGACGCGGGCGATGCAGGCGCTGGCCCAGGCCATATCGATCGGGCACAGGTTCGCGGCAGCCTCGCGGGTTTTCTGCCATCCGCCGACGAGCGCCTGGCGTGAGCTGGCGACACGGCGGCGGCGTTCGGCTACTGCTGCTCGGGAGACGGATCGATCGAGTGCCGCGCCGAGCTCCGGTAGCGCGAGGGCAGCAGCACCGGTCACCGCGAGATCGCACGGAAAGCCGCGGATCGGGTACCGGGAGAACAGCGGATCGACGCCGATATGGATCACCTTGCAGTCGTGCCGTGGCGCCTTGAGGCTCGGGATCCACGGCACATCGCATTCGAGGACGATGATCGCATCGGCATCGTCGAGATAGGGTCCTGCGTCATAGCCGAGATGGCAGGGATGGTCGGCGGGGAGCGACACGTGCCGCGGCCGGTGCTCGACGACCGGCAGTGCAAAGCGCGCGGCGAATTCGCCGAGCGCCGCTATCGCCGCCGGATCGCGCCCGGCGCTCGCGGTGACGATCAGTGGGTTCTCCGCGGCGGCGAGGATACGGGCGGCCTCGTCAATTGCGCCCCCGTCGGGGCTGGGCGGAGCAGCGGCGACGCGGCGTGTCGGGGCATCGTAGGTGAAGCCAGGCAGCGGCGCGGCCAAAACTTCACCCGGCAATGACAGATAGACCGGGCCGCAGGGTTGGCTCGTGGCGATGGCGAGCGCGCGGTCGATCACGGTTTCGAGCTGCTGGCCGTTGCGCAGCTCGTAGTCCCATTTGACGATCTCGCGCAGCATCCCGGCCTGGTCGAACATCTCCAGCGCCCAGTGGATGTAGACGTCGCGCGCTCCCGGCATGCCGGCTTCGGTCAAGGGCGAGCGCCCGGCGGTAAACAGGATCGGCACAAACTCGCGCGCCGCATTGAGCGCGCCGCACACACCATTGGCGGTGCCGACGCTGACATGCACCATGACGGCCGGAACCCGCCCGGAAACCATCGCATAGCCATGTGCCATCGACAGCGCAGGTTCTCGTGCGTGGCGATTAGCGGCTGGGGCGCCGGGGCACCGGTCCGCGCCGATTTGGCGAAGGCCTCGACGAGCGGTGCGAAATCGGTGCCCGCATTGGCGAACAGGTACTCGATGCCGCGCTCGGCGAGGAGTGCCAGATAGGCTTCGGCGACGCTGTCGACCGCCAGTTCCTTGCGCGCCATCAAACCACCTCATTTCTTTGCAGTTCGTCCGGGTCAATTCTGCTCCGCCGCCGGCCGGCGCGCAAACCGGGCGCGCGATACGGCTTGCGCGGCGCGAGGGCGCTTTTTAGAGGTGTTGCGGTGTCCAAAGGGGGGAGCGCGGTGAATCGCTATCCGGCTTGGCTTTTCGTGCTGCTGTTGTCGGCCTGTTCTTCGGGTTCGAGCCAAACCGCTACGTTGATCCTGGACAACCCGACTTGGGACCGGGTCAACGTCGAAGCCGTGATCACAAACAGCGCCGACTGCGACAATCGCGGAAACGGTTACGTCGAGACCAAAGATTTCGTCATGACCAAGGGCCACACCGAGAAAATCGAGGCTCCTAACGCCGAGAGCATCTGCTGGCGGCACGATCGCAACCCGAACAATCCCGTCCCCGGTGCGTGGTCGGGTTGGAGCCGGATTCCGCTCGCCCCCGGCCAGACGGCGGAAACGGATCTCTAGCAGGTTGCGGAAAAACTCGACCATCCTGGGGAATTTAATTGAGTTATTACCAGGGATGCCCGTTTTGCTTGTGAGCTAACTGACTGGGCAAGGTTTGGGCACCGGTTCTGCAAGGT
>Ga0074045_10003328_pt1 | contig 14497 bp, 9 predicted proteins | sample BogForMeECP23OM2_FD_94442 | JGI IMG/M metagenome (GOLD analysis project Ga0074045, IMG submission 94442) | Bog forest soil microbial communities from Calvert Island, British Columbia, Canada - Bog Forest MetaG ECP23OM2 | ecosystem: Environmental > Terrestrial > Soil > Wetlands ... | reverse complement strand
TATTACAAGTGCTTTCTTCAACTGATTATGAAGATGAAACCCTTGATGACGATAACCAGTTGAATTTTTTGCTATAACGTTGGGACACGTGTGATCCATTATACAAAAATAATTTGCAAAATACCCGCATGTAGTATATTTTAATAGTATATGTTGCAAGTGTGGATACGGGGGCCTGTTATTTCCTTTTTTGTACGGATCAGTACTCAAAAAATTCATGTAGAAGAAATAGCACGACGGCCGAATCAACTATGGATGACCCAGATTAGTTGGAATACCATGAATGCATAAGGTCTTCTCACCCCCGGATAACCCTTGACCCACGACCAGAATGGGAAATTCTGCCCATCCTTTCAGTAGACAATCTAAGGAGGCGCAGTCAGAAGCATCACCCTTTCTTCCCACGGCCCAAATTTCAATGTTTACGCTGGAAAATGGGGCAGTCAATCAAGGAAGAGAACCTATTAAACGCAATTCTTTTTGGTGAGAGCTTTTCTGCGTACCATAGGAGAGTATGCCGAGTATTACCATAAAGAGCATAACCATCAAGGAAAAGGTGATGTGTTGCTTTTCCCTTCTCCACGATTAGAGCAAAAGCGCGACCATCCTATTCAATGTCAAAAAAAGTTCGGAGGGCTGCCAAAATATTACTGTCAGAAGGCCACATGAGTTTCTTGATACATGATATGGTATGATAATATTGCGAGCAGAAAGGTGAACCGGTGGTATTAAATTATATTATTATATTTGCTGCTTCCAGTTTTGGAGGCTGGCTTTTCAGCCTTATACATTTCCCTTTGCCTTGGACGCTGGGTCCCCTGGCAACCGTCATGATCATAAAAGTCGGGTTTAAACAGCCGGTATACTGGTCAATGAAAATACGAAATATTGCAATGATTGTTCTCGGTTATGTCATGGGAAGACCCTTTACCCCTCAGACGGGTCATCATATTTTATCACAACTGCCCTCAATGACAATAATGACAGTGATATCAATCGTGCTATGTTTGTTGGGCGGTTATATTGCCGGCAAGTATTTCAATCTGCACCTGTCAACTAGCCTGCTCGGCAGCATGCCTGGGGGGCTGGCACAGATGTCCATTGTCTGTGAAGACGTGGAAGGCTCCGATGCAGCAGTAGTAACGCTGCTGCAAACGGTTCGTGTCATTACAACGGTTTTTTTTGTTCCTTTTTTGGTTATGCACGGGCTGGCAGACCATGTTGATCCGGTCAGCAGAGGATCGGCGCAATTCGGCGTTGATAAGATTCCCACACTGGCGCTGTTTGGCACTTGTATCATCGGGTTGGTATATCTTGCCAAATATATCAGGGTGCCAACACCTTATCTTATTGCTCCGGTTATCGGAACAGCTGCTTTGGTACTGTCGGGTATTGAAGCGCCTGCGTTGCCCTACGTGGTTATTGCTCTGGCCCAAGTCTGCGTTGGTATCAGAATGGGAATGGCAGTCGAAGTTTCGAGTTTAGCTAACGTGAGAAAGCTGCTTGCGATTAATTTTATAAGTGTTATTGTCGTAATTCTTGCATTGTTGGGAATTGATTATGTCTTATCACTAATCTCCAGTATATCTCTTGTTACGGCTTTTATCAGCACGGCCCCGGGCGGCATCACAGAGATGGGGTTGACTGCTTTGATGGTTCATGCCGATTTGTCCACGGTGATCGCGTTTCAACTATTTCGTTTAATGTTTGTACTTTTGATAGCAATTCCCGTTATCAGGTGGTGGCTCTGTCACAGAAATAAAACATGTATAACATATTGCCCTTTAGAGTAGATCCGTTTCCCAGTTATTGGCTATTATGTATGGAACGAGACTGTATTCAGCGGAGCAACCAAGGGTGTGTTTGTCATCGAACTTTCAGTCTGTTATCAAATACTGCATTGTTACGGTATCGGCGCACGCATCCAAACCCTTTTCATTGTTTTGTCAATGCGCTTTGTCGATTTGAGCCAGGCCCACTTCCACACCTAAACCGGACTTATCAGGAACCGATATCCTGGATAATTGCTAAACTGGTTAAAGAAGGCAGACTCAGAGAGTATCTGCATTATCGTATTAATGTGCTGCCGCAGGAACTGCCTGAGTTGAAGGACCGCCTGGGTGCCCCCTTATTTATCGCCGATCGCCTTTAAACGGAATATAATAAGATGGTTAACATGACGCTGGTGTTACGTGATCAAACAAAACCATTTATCGAGTCTTATGAATGGCCGGGTGATGTTCGAGAATTGGCAAATTATATCTAAGTCGAGAAAGGCTAGAAGGACTAATTAAATATTACTAGAAAGGCCGCATGAGTTTATTTCCCATACGACTTCAGCTTAATTACGGAAGAATCCTCCACCGAAAGGCCGATTTTGCCAGAATTCCTGCTTTTCAGTTGAACATTTTTTGTGGAGAAGGTCAAATAAAGCCAGCGTTACCAACAAGGGCAAAACTGAGTTGGTGATCGCCATGATTTGGAACGGAGGTTTTTAGCTGTAGTTCAGATGCTCCGTATTTACGATATGTCAATCATCTAAAAATGATGGATGAGTCGAATATTTTATGGTATGATATTTTTTGCAAGGATACTGAAAAGGGGTCATCATGGAATCTACGTTTATGGTGCAAAAAATGCCAGAAGACCTTGACTGGCAGGAAATAATAGATGCCATTTATAATGGTGTGATAGCCATAAACGACACCGGCAAAATTATATTATGTAATAAAGCGGCAAGAGAAATGCTTAACGTTAATAACAGGCGGATTGTAGGAGAATCTCTGGAAAAAATCATCCCGAATACAAGGCTTTTGGAAGTCATTAAGTCGGGCCGCGCAGAATTCAACCAGCGCCTTCAAATTAATGACCGACTTGTGTTAACCAACCGAAGTTTGATCACGAAAGGGCATGTTGTTGTTGGTGCAGTAGCTGTTTTTCAAGATATATCTGGGCTTGAAACGCTGAGCAGGCAACTCCAGTCGATAAAAGAAGCAAATAAGGAATTGGACGCAATGGTTGAATCATTGGCCGAGGGGATAGTTGTAACCGATGGACAGGGCATTGTCATAAGGATTAACGAGGCCTATAAAAAATTAACCGGCATTAGCAGCGAAGAATACATCGGAAAACATGTTCATACATTAGTAACTGAAGGCTACATTCGTGGCTCGACCTCAGACGTGGCAATCGAGCGAAAAACGTCATTTACGAATATTGATATTCGTAATAATAGAGAGCTGCTATTAACCAGTACGCCAATATTCGACGACACGGGGAACGTAGTAAAGGTTATAACGGTTGTTCGAGACTTGGTAAGCTTGAACAGTTTGAGGGACAGAATTAACAACGATGAGCTAATTCGAAAGCAGTATTATACAGAGCTCGAACAGCTACGTCGCCATGAAACATATCGGGCCATTATTACTAAAAATGCAATAATGCGGGAACGGGTTGAGACGGCGCTCCAGCTGGCTCAAGTAGATTCCAATGTGCTTATTCTTGGTGAGACCGGGGTTGGGAAAGAATTGTTAGCTCAAATGATTCACAGGGCAAGCAAAAAATCACAACTCCCGTTTGTAAGGGTCAATTGTGCCGCTATCCCGATCCCCTTACTTGAAGCAGAGTTATTTGGTTATGAAAGTGGTGCATTCACAGGTGCATTACGCGAAGGGAGAAAAGGATTATTTGAACTGGCGGAGGGAGGCACGCTTTTTTTAGATGAAATAGGGGAATTACCTTTGTCCGTGCAGCCAAAGATATTGCGGGCCGTTCAGGACCGAGAAATAATGCGAGTGGGAGGGAAAAAAGCAATCAAACTCGATGTTAGAATCCTTGCAGCAACGAATCGCAATCTGGAGAACATGGTGAAACAAAAAGAATTCCGGGAGGACCTGTATTATCGATTGAATGTTGTGCCCATTTTTTTGCCACCCCTCAGGGAACACCCCGAGGATATTCAACCGCTCGCAGAAGCATTTCTGGAGCAGTTCAATCAGCAATTTGGATACCGAAAGTGGATTCATCCAGAAGTTGTAAGAAAACTTAAAGATTACGATTGGCCGGGCAATGCGCGCGAATTACAAAACTTGATCGAACGCCTTGTAGTGACAACGCGGGAGGATCAGATCTCCATAGAGATTCTTCAGCGGTGTTTTCCATTGAAAGACAGCATTAAAGGAGAGAAGCGCTCATGCCTCAAGGCAATGTTGGAGAATGAAGAACGCCGAATGCTGGAAGAAACTTGGAGAATCGCCCGGAGCACTAGAAAAGTTTCAGCTTTGCTGGGCATTAGTCAGTCAGCAGTTGTCAAGAAGCTTAACAAATATGGAATTGTGGCACAGAACGCTTCAACTGAGCAGCCTTCTTCAATAAAAAATAGATAATTCGTAAATTTGTAATAACAATTAAAACTGAAATAAATGCACTTATCAGTGTTTCGTAAACACGGACTATCGACCTCCTGCAATGATTCTGCAAGATCCTCGTTGCTTTCCTCTTTGGCATTTTTTTTAGCAAGTCATGATAAAATCCGCCGTCGACTTGCTGCGGGGAGGAATATCATCCTCTAAGAGTGAGTTATGAGAGGCACCGGAAGTCACCCTAATCCTCTGAGGACCGCGTTCGCGGGCTGCACGGCTTAGGTGGCAGCAAGCTGCGATAAAGATGCCCCGTCTTCTTGTGGGACTTAGAGTTTAACTTTCTTAATTCTATTTTCAATCTAAAGCAAAGAAAATAGCTCACCAAGAAAAGATTGTACGCCTATTTTCGATTCTCTATCGAATAAATCGAGTCGATTTAGAATCACGATATTTTTAATATTAACAATTAGTTGCAATAATTAGCTATATAAATATCTAAGTATGATTACATTTTTACTCAAATAATGGTTTTATTTGCTGAATAATATGGTGTAAAATATGGTATAGGAGTTGCACTGAAATATAGTTTGAGTATTGTAATTTTGTACGGATTTGGTTGTAGTTATGTAGATAATGGCTAAAGTGAATGACATTGATCTAATATAGGGAGGAGAATCAGTTGCTTATTATTGGCGAAAAAATTAACTCCAGCATTAAGAAAGTTGCAGCAGCAATGGAAAAACGTGACGAAGAATTCCTTCGTAAACTGGCCAAGGATCAAGTCGCAGCAGGATCACATTTTTTAGAAGTGAACGCTGGAGTATTTATTGAGCAGGAGAAGGATCTGATGCAGTGGTTAGTTAAACTGATTCAGGATGTTACGGATGTGCCACTATGCATCGATTCTCCAAACCCGGAGGTGCTGGAAGCCGGTCTATCGGTAACTCGGGGAAAATCGATCATTAATTCTCTGTCTTTTGAGAAGCGGCGATATGACAGCATAATCCCCTTGGTTAAACAATATAGAGCCGGAATTATCGCTCTTTGTATGGATGACGATGGTATCCCGAAAGACACGGGAAAAAGGGTGGCAATTGCGAAGAACTTGGTCCACAAACTTATTCGTGACGGCGTAACCTTGGAGGACATTTACCTTGATGTCATGCTTCAGCCTATTGCTACGGACGGTGAATCCGGGCAAACCGTGCTGCAAACCATTACCATGATCCGCAAGGAATTTCCATCTATTCATATTACTTGTGGTCTCAGCAATGGATCGTTTGAATTACCGAACCGTAAGCTCCTTAACCAGGCTTTTGCCGTGGCAATGGTATCTCACGGTATGGATGTTCTTATGATAGATCCGCTTGATGCTCGAATGATGTCATTACTTTTTGCCATTAATGCAGTGATGGGGCATGATGAATTTTGCGGAGCATACCTCGACGCTCACAGATGCGGACGTCTGGCGGTATGACACATCAAGAACGAATTCCAAAAGAAGAGGAGACATGTCCGTATTTATGAAAGCAGCAAAGGATTTAAGCCTTTCAAAATATTTCCAAGCTAAAGAGGAGGTAATTTGTGAGTAATATAGCGGAACTTGTACAAAAAGTAATAGCAGGAGACTGGAAGGATATCGCCCGACTTACACAGGCAGCCGTAGATTCAGGTATGAAAACGGAAGATATCGTCCACCAGCTTCAGGGAGGAATGGAGGTAGTTGGGCAAAAGTATTCATCCGGTGAATATTTTCTTCCCAATATGATGAAATCTGCGAGGTGTATGACCATTGCTTTTGATGTTTTAAAATCAGCCATGAAAGGTATTAAGATAGATAGCCTTGGAAAAATCATCATCGGCACTGTAAAGTCGGATATGCACGATATCGGCAAGAACATTGTTGTCAGTTTTCTCAAGGGCGTAGGGTTTGAGGTGATTGACCTTGGTACCGATGTGTCAGAGGAAAAATTCTGTGAGGCGATTAAACGCGAAAAACCGGCACTTGTTGGACTATCGTCTCTGCTGACCACCACAATGTATGAAATTGGTGTCGTCATCAAAAAACTTGAGGAAACAGGCTTACGTTCCCGCGTTAAGGTTATTGCAGGGGGGGCGCCAGTCACCGAAAATTTTGCGAAACGTATGGGTGCCGATGCTTACGCATCCGACGGCGGTCAGGCTGTAGCAATCTGTAAACGACTTATGCAAGCCTAAGATGATAATGGTATAAGACAGAGGAGGTTCTTCCATGGCGTTAACACAAAAACAAAGAATACTTGACGTCGTAGCCGGTAAACAGGTAGATAAAGTCCCGTTTGGTGCCCGCATTGATGTCTGGTATAATTATCATTCCGCTCATGACTCACTCCCGGCGAAGTATAAAGGTTGGTCGTCCACCGATATTATCGCGGATCAGGGAGCCGCTGCACAAAAGCGTTTTTTTTCGGTGGCTAAGGAAACATACCATGATATGGAAGTAGTAAAAAGGGATGAACCTCCCTATGAGGTCACCGAATACGTTACACCCCTTGGCATGTGCTCAATCAAGCTTATCTGGTCAGTCAATGAAGGACCATGGCTCGCCTATGAACATGAAAAACTTTTCAAAAGCGAGAAGGATTATCCGGTTATAAAGTATATTCTGGAGCACACGATCCCTGTTTTCAATGAAGAATACACAAAAGAGCGCAAAGACATGGGAGAACGCGGGATCGTCATGACGGGAACAGGATTGTGGGGGCCCAACCAGCGGGTGATGCGCGAAATAATGGGATATGAGCTGTTTTACAACGAGTATATGGATCGTCCGGACAAAGTTGATGAACTCATGACAGCAATGATGGATCTTGAAAGGAAAAAACTTGACATCTGCGTAGATGCGGACATCGAAATCATCAATCTTTGTGCCAATTGGAGCGATGATATTCACACCCCTGTTTTCAAGGAGTATTTTACCCCTTGGTTCCGCGAAGCGAATGAGAAAATTCATGCAGCGGGAAAATTTTCTATGGCACATGCAGACGGTGAAATGAGGAGGCTAATCCCACTCTACAGTGAAACCATGCTTGATATAGCAGAAGCAGTAACTCCCGTCCCCCAGACCAAATGTACCATGGAAGAGTTTAGAAACGGGATGGGAAAACATGTTACACTCTGGGGTGGGATTCCATCTATTATGTTTGAATCTGACTTCAGCAATAAGGAGTTTGACGACTACATCATAAAAATGTTAAAAGCAATGAAGCCCGGTATGCGCTTCATTGCCGGAATGGCTGACAACCTGCCTATTGCTGCTGATATTAATCGCGTCGGCAGGGTTGTAGAGCTTATCGAAAAGTACGGGAAGCTGCCAATAATATAGATTGAATGTACTAATTAACTCAACACAAAAAGGAGACCCAATATGGCTGCAATTAAAACAGTAGTTACAAGCGATACTAAAGCCCTGAATTTGCCGCAGCGGATGGAACGTCTTCCACTCACGAGTTACCAGCGTAAAATCTTTCTTATTATTGCAACAGCGTGGCTTTTCGATTCTATGGATCTGGCTATGATGACCTTTGTTTTGGCTCCGATCGCAAAAGCTTTTTCTTTGACTCCTGTACAGACTGGTTTTCTAGGCAGTGCAAGCCTGGCGGGGATGGCTCTTGGAGCTGCGCTAGCCGGAATGCTGGCAGATCGCGTCGGACGCAAAGCAGTCTTCCAGTGGAGCATGGTTGTCTGGGGTTTAGCGGCTCTTCTTTGTGCGATAGCGCCAAGTTATAATTTTCTTCTTACTGCCCGGTTTATCCTCGGTTTCGGTATGGGCGCAGAATTCCCCATAGCGCAATCCATGGTCTCAGAAGTAATTCCCGCAAAAGTACGCGGAAAATATATTGCTCTCCTTGAAGGTTTTTGGCCGCTGGGCTTCATACTGGCAGGCATAGTGGCACTTTTGGTAGTGCCTATCGGTGGATGGAGATGGGTTTTTGTATGCACTGGCCTCCCTGCTGCCTATGTGTTAGTGATCCGTCGCAAGGTCCCTGAATCACCGCGGTGGTATGAGGCCAAGGGACATATGAAAGAAGCCGAGGAGACGATGGAGTTGTTAGAAACACAGGTTGAGAAAGCCTTTGGAAAGCCTCTACCCGAACCAGTTCAAGATGGAATACCGGATGAAGTTGACCGCGGTGGATTCTCCTTGTGGGAGCTTTTTACCAAGCAATATCGAGTGCGCACGCTGATGATCTGGACCTTGTGGTTTTTTGCCCTTCTCGGCTATTACGGCATCACTACATGGATGGGCAAATTACTTGTGGACAAGGGATTTGCAATTCAGAAGTCCATTGAGTTTGTCTTGTTCATGTCGCTGTTTGGTGTGCCGGGATTTTTCTCCGCCGCCTATTTAGTTGAAAAACTGGGACGAAGACCTGCGGTTATAGGTTATGTTTTGCTTAGCGGCGTTGCAGCCTACTTCTATGGAAAAGCCGTTACAACACAGGAGCTAATCATCGCAGGTGCGTTCATGCAGTTCTTTTTCTTCGGCATGTGGTCGGTCATGTACGCTTATACCCCGGAGTTGTTCCCGACAAGAGCTCGAGCGACAGCATGTGGTACGGCCTCTGGCTGGGGGAGGATCGGCGCACTCATTGGACCAGTGCTTATACCGGCAATTCTCATCAGTTATGGCACGGAAGCAGTATTCACCCTAGGTGCTGGTGCATTTGTCATAGCAGCGCTAAACGTTCTTATCCTGGGACCGGAGACGAAAGGCAAAGTACTTGAGGAGATCAGTACGTAGTAGAATGAAGAGCATAAAGAATGGGGAGGATCCTCTGTGCAGTCGGTCAATCTAGTGTCTGAGAGAGCAGAGTCTGATGTTTCCAAATTCCACGGAACAGTGATTGTCGCCTGTGAAGTCATGAGAGCCGAATTGGAAGCGGTCGTACAGGGAGCGGCTGTCCAGTTTCACTTCCTTGATCAGGGGCTCCACCGAACGCCGAAAAAAATGGCAGCTCTGATTCAGGAGAAGTTAGCTCTTGTCAGCGAAACGGCGACGCGGGTGGTGTTGGCGTACGGACTTTGCTCGAAGGGGATTACCGGGGTAAGAAGCACTCGTCAGGGACTCGTTGTCCCGAGGTGCCATGACTGCATTGCACTTTTCTTCGGCTCTTCTCACGCTTATCGTGAAGCATTTAGATTAAGGCCGGGTACCTATTATTTGACATCAGGATGGGTGACTGCCAAAAAGGATCCTCTGGGAGTTATTTATGACGATTATGCTCCGAAGCATGGCATCGAAGATTCATTTTGGGTGATGGAGGAAGAACTCAAGCATTACACTCACATTGCTCTCATCAACACGGGTGCCGGGAATCTGGAAGAACTGAGGGCCAGAACCAAGGAAAACTGCAGCGTCCTAAAAAAAGAATACAGTGAGATACAGGGGTCTCTCGACTATTTTATAAAGCTTGTTCACGGACCCTATAGAGATGAAGATTTTATAGTAATTCCCCCAGGGCATGAGGTGACCGAAGACATGTTTATCTGAGAGGAAGAAACTGGATGAGGTACAATTTCGATTGACTTTATTATTACAATCGGGATTTCATCAAAGGATGGATTTTGGCACGAAAAGATCTGCACCAGTAGTATCTATGGTCGTGCGAATGCCTAACGATGTGGACGTTTAATCAGGCAACACGTTGTGGGTCAATAAAAATAAGTGGGGAGCCATTTCGACTGTTTGGCCGCTTATCAAAGAACCCAGATGAGTCAATATTTTCTTAAGAGAGGAGGATAGTAGAAAATGGGAGAAATGAATGGCGTCAGAATGCAAAAAGAAGATCAAAACGGTGGTTGGTGGCGCTATCGCTATCTAATTGCTGCAATATTATTTATTGCATACTCCATACAATACCTTGACCGTATCAAAACCACGGCGTTAATTCCCTTGATTAAAAGCAGTATAAATCTCAATTACGCAGATATTGGTAATGGGATATTTCTTATGATGGTTTTTTACGGACCTGCTCAGTTTGTGTCAGGTATGCTGTGTGACAGGTACGGCCCAAAAAAAGTACTACTCTTTTCGCTTGTGTCATGGATTGCCATGACTGTCTGGATGGCGTACATGCAGACTTCTGTCGAATGGTATGCTCGGAGTGCAATATTTGGCCTGACAGTGGGGACTGAATTTGTCCCGAGTGCAAGGTTACTTGCCAGGTGGTTCCCACCGAAACAGAGGGCTCAGGCACAGAGCACGTTGTCTTGGGCATGGATACTTACTCCGGCATGGGCAGCAATTGTTGCCACCCAGCTGGCAACGTTTTTTGGAGATTGGCGTCCTGTGTTTCTCGTTGTGGCCGCAGTAGCCGTACTGCCGCTAGTTCTGATAATCATATTTATCAAGGATCGTCCTGAAGAGTGTAAATCTGTTTCAGAGTGTGAATTAAGGGAAAGCTACGCAGATGAACTTGCAGAAGGAACCATGATAACAAAGAACATAGAGGAACGTACGCTTTCCGATGCAGTCCGGAATAGATACAAGATACCCATGTGGACCATATTGACTTATCCGGGCTTCATAGCAGTGACTTTGATCGACGTTACGATGCAAATGACTTTTTGGGGTGTCATTGCTTGGTCGCCAACTTACCTCAAGGAAGTGTTTAAATTTAGCCTTGTGAATATGGGCTATTGGGCGTCAGTTTATTTTGCGGCGGGCGTTCTCGGATCCTTCGTAAGTTCTTGGGTGAGCGACAATATATTTCATGGCAAGCGGCGCCCGATGATTGCCATGTGCTTCCTCGGGACCATTCCATGCATTCTTATCCTTTCTCAATTACCACCGGGTGTCAGCCAGTTTACGTTGCTTGCTGTTCTTGCCGGAGCTGGATTTTTCGCCAACATGGGCTGGGGACCGTTTCTTGCGTGGCCGGCAGATGTATTCTCGGCTGAGGTATACGGTAAGGCAATGGGATTCATGCAGATGTTCGGATATATTGGCGGCGCTTTTTGTCCGCTCATCATGAGCCGTTTGATCAGAACAACACCAGCAGGTGCTGATTATACCTATTCTTGGATTTTTGTTGCCTGTTGCGCTTTTGCTGGTTTACTCTGCGCCTTTATGGTAAGAGACAAAAAAGTGTCAGCACCCCAATTGGGATCATAATCGATGTAGGGGAAAATGAGAAACGGTTAAGACGTTCGAACTAAGAAGTCCAGGTGTTTGAAAGTGATGGCGATGGCTTTTGCGAAGTAATGCCCGCCGAGCGGCCCTGTTACTGGTAACGGTATTTGGCTGGCATAGACTGCGCGGAGCGAAACAAGAATTGCAGATGGATTTATGACTCTGTTTCCCCCTGAGATACCCGGCAGCTTTCTGCGGGCAATTCATTGACGCGTAGGTAGATTGAAGAGAATAGGGGGAATACTGAGATTGCATATTACGCTGTTGTAGGGAGTCAATATTACGAGAATTCGTAAGTCGGGCAGAATTATATCCTCTATCGCAATTGACAGCTCTGCCGTGATCATGCATGATGAAGCCTAATAAGGGGACACGTGTTGTATTATGTTAGGGATGGTTCCGGCAATAGAATAGCGGCTTCAAGGGGAGCGCTGCTCATTGATGTCCTGGCTCAGGCTGGCCTCATGGAGCCTGATTTTCCCTGCAATCGAAAGGGGATTTGCCGCAAGTGTCTGGTCAAGGTCAAAACCGGAGAACAATGGAGGGATGTCCTCTCATGCCAAACGTTAGTTGAATCTGACTTCGAGATTGATTTATCACACAGCGGGCACGCAATAGCTATTTGCCTGCAGGAAGGTATCGGCAGACGAACCACCCTCTTACCGGCCATTCGTAAAATATATTTTGAATCATTGCCCGGTAATAAAATTCTTCACTGGGAAGAGTTATGTTCAAGGTCGGGAATCTTGGATGGTGAAGGTATAGCAGCAGATGTTGATGTATTAAAAGCCATAGCTGAGTTTGGTCAAAACGATACCGCATTCACCTCGGTTGTGCGGGGTAATGAAGTGATTGCAATAGAAATCGGTGATACACGTTCTGAACTCTATGGAATGGCTTTTGATATCGGAACGACCACCGTGGTAGGATATTTGCTAAATCTGTGCGATGGCCGTACGCTCGCTACGGCATCTGCGCTGAACCCCCAGGTTCGCTACGGGGCAGATGTAATTTCTCGTATTACCTATGCCGAAAAGGAGCAGGATGGCCTAGACCGGTTGCGTTCATGCATAGTGGAGTGCGTAAATGGTCTGATCGGTGAAGCGGTAAAACGGGCGCAAATCAGCCCTCAAGCAGTCTATGATCTGGTTTTTGTTGGCAATCCATGCATGCATCACCTCTTCCTGGGAATTTTACCCGCCGCACTTGGACGATATCCTTATCAGCCGGTCATGCGAAGTCCGCTATCGTTTAATGCTCGCCGGATAGGAATCGAAATCAATGAAAAGGCCAATCTCTACTGGTTGCCGGGGGTGTCGGGTTTTGTCGGAGCTGACACGGTAGGAATGTTGCTGGCCCATCCGCTGCAAGACGAAGAAGGAGTTACACTTGCGGTAGATATTGGTACCAATGGTGAAATTGTCCTTGCGTTGCATGGTGAGCTCTGGGCCTGTTCTGCTGCGGCCGGTCCGGCTTTCGAAGGCTACTCAATGACATCAGGAATGCGCGCACAAAACGGAGCCATTGATGATGTAAGGATAGATACCGGTGGGGTATCATATCATGTAATAGACGAGGTAAAACCGCAAGGCATATGCGGTTCTGGAATTATTGATGCTGTCGCCGGCCTAGTAAGAACAAAAAACCTTGACCTCTCAGGTAAACTGGTACTATCTGATAATTCTGATGACGTATCAGGACGGATTGTGGAGCGTGACGGTTCACTGGCTTTCCTTCTCGTCCCAAGCGACCAGACCCAAGATGGACGCGAAATACTTATTACACAGAAAGACATACGCCATCTGCAACTTGCCAAGTCTGCAATATCGACTGGTATTGGTTTATTATTGCGTGAAGCAGGCGTTCAATTGAATGATGTTGCAAAAGTTATTTTAGCGGGGGCATTTGGACTGTATTTAAAACCAGAAAGCATAAAAAGTATTCGACTATTACCTGAAGCAATGTGCGACAAGATAATCGCGGTCGGAAATGCCGCTGGCGTCGGTGCCCAGAATGCATTATTGTCTCTTGAAGACAGAAAGACAGCTCAAGAGTTAGCCAAAAAAATTCGATATGTTGAGCTTGCTGGCCGAAAGGATTTTGAGGATTTATTTTTGGAGGAACTATCTTTTTAGTAATTTATATCAAAGAGCATGCTGAAGACCATCAGGCGTAAACCTGTGGATGAAAGCGCACCGGCCGCAGGCTGGCGGGGTAGTGTTTATATGTAATACAATACGTCATGGAGATTAGATTGAGTGCCCCTGGCGCATATCATCCCAGATATCACATAGCATGGATACCCCGGCATACGAAACGGGTGCTGAAAGGGGAGATAAAGTAATTTGTAGAACGGCGATTGAAGGATGTTGAGAGATCGTCCGGAAGTTGAGATTGAAGAGATATAGCATACAGACGGATCATGTTCATCTGATAATTGTAATTCCACCGAAGTACGCTGTGTCGACAATAGTGGGTAAAATAAAAGCGATAGACAAAAGAAAGCAACTCGTTAAATTTACGTGTAAACTGCTGTCCAGTATACAATCTGTCAGCATTTTTTAAAAGAGCATCCCTCAATAGGAAGTTTTGCCTGCGACTATTGTGGTTTTAAGAGAATGAGCATGTGATCCTGTGGCCTTATAATGAGCAGAATTACAGAAAAAAGATGCGCCGGAAATTAATGAATAAGGAGTCAGGCACGTAATATGTTGTATTAATTCAATATGTTACGTGCCTGGAGTCCTTTTAACTGAACATCATCAACAGGAGTTATGGAATCCAGCGTGTGCTGATACAACTTCAGTAGATTTATTTGTTTTCTTGCGTTAAACTAAATCTTCCCCGTAAGTGTCAAATACAAGAATAACTATTTAACGTCCCGCGGTGTGTATCTTGGCCTCCATATGTATATTGACTTTGAGCATATTAAGATCGTGGCTGGCGATATGGTGGAGATTAC
>Ga0074045_10003327_pt1 | contig 14499 bp, 13 predicted proteins | sample BogForMeECP23OM2_FD_94442 | JGI IMG/M metagenome (GOLD analysis project Ga0074045, IMG submission 94442) | Bog forest soil microbial communities from Calvert Island, British Columbia, Canada - Bog Forest MetaG ECP23OM2 | ecosystem: Environmental > Terrestrial > Soil > Wetlands ... | reverse complement strand
GGCAGGGCTGTACGGTTCAGACGCCCGTCTCCAGTCTAAGAACCGAACCGCGAAGCGTGGCGAAAAGAGCCCGGCCGCTCAGAAGGTTTTCGCCAGCCAGGTCCGAATCCCCGCTTCCTCTTCCTTGTCGGGCTTCAGCGCCAGCGCCATCTGCAGGCTCTGCCTGGCGCCCGTCACATCGCGTTCATTGTAAAGCGCCACGCCCAGGTGGTAGCGGAACAGGGCCTTTTGGGGGACGCGCTTGACCAGATCCTGGAAGATCGACAGTGCATCCTTGTACAGCGCCTTCTTCAACAGGATCCAGCCCATGGTGTCCGCGATGTTCACATCGCCGGGGTACTGCTGCTTGGCCTTTTGGATATAAGTCAAGGCGGTATCCAGATCGCGCCCCTCCTCGGCCATGAGAAACGCCAGATTATTTAGCGCCACCGCGTTGGCCGGCTCCAGGGACAAGACCGTCTTGTAGTACGGCAGCGCTTCGTGCCGCATGCCGAGCGATTCCATGGCCAAAGCAATATCCAGATTGAGCCGCGGGTGCTTGGGCTGGAGCACCTCCGCCTGGCGGTACAAATCCAGCGCCTGCTGGGTTTGACCCTTCACATAGATCACTTCCCCCAAGCGCACGAACAGCTCGAAGTTCTTGGGCTGCAGTTCCAACAGCTTGCGGTACTCGCGTTCGGCGAGATCGAATTGCTTCACAATCACCGCGGCGTTCGCCGAGACCATCCGCATGCCCTGGTTCTGGGGACTGCGGCTCAACTGCTCCTGCAGCAGCTTGAGCGCATCCGGCCCGCGATTGCTCTTGATCAGCACGTCGGCCATAGCGTAGACCAGCCGCACATCGGTTGGATACTTATCGAACAGGCCCTTGAAGATCGCCAGGGCCTCGGGGTATTTCTGCTCGGCGTAATTCGCCAGGGCCAGCTGGAACTGCAAATCGGGTGCATTGGGAAAGCGCTTGATCGCCTCCTGCAACTCGCTGCGGGCCTCGGTGACGTTGCCCAAATTGATCTGCGCGTTGGCCTTGAGCGACATGGCCAGAGGGTTGGCGGGGTCGATCCTGAGAGCGTCATCGGCGCTCATGATCGCGTGCTGGTAATCGTGCAATTGGAGGTCCACCTGGGCCAGACCAAGCTCCGCCGCCAGAAAGCCCGGGCGCTTGGCCGCTTCCTGATACTGAATCTTGGCGGCGGGCCAAAACTCCTGGCCGCGCGACTGGTAGGCGCGGCCCAGGTTGAAACGAACCGCCGGATTGTTGGGCTGGCGGCTGAGCAACATCTGCAAATCGTTGATGGCGGCTTGGGTCTGTTTATCATCGCCCGAGTCGAGCCTCAGCCCGGCGCGCAGGGACAGGGCATTGTTGTTCTTCGGATCATCCTTCAGCACGGTCTCGACGGTCTGGAACGCCTCGCTCTTGAGGCCGAGGGCGACTTGAATCATGGCGATCTTCAATCGATATTCGTTGGTCCGGTCGCCGCCCTGTTTGACGCCTTCCTCGAACACCGCGAGGGCCCGGTCGTAGTTGCGCGTGCGCCCGTAAAAATCGCCCACCAGCTTGCGGGCGTCGGGCAATTCCTTCTCGCGCGCCAGCAGCGATTGCAGGACCGCTTCGGCCCGATCCTTGCGCTGGGTGGCGTAGTAGAAGCCGGCCTGCTCAACAACCACGGCCCCGTTTTTCGGATCGTTGTTGACCTTCAGCGTCATGATCCGCTCGGCGTTGTCGGGCTGCTTGTGGCGCAGATATTGCAGGATCAGATAGTCATAGGCCAGCGAGTATTTCGGGTTCCTTTCCAGAACGCGCCGGACGATGGGCTCGGCCTGATCCCATTGATTGTTCCGGTTGAGCGTCTGTGCCAGGGCGAACAGAAGATCCGGCTGATTGGGACGCGCCTCGTCGGCCTTGCGGAAAGCGGCGATGGCGGCGTCCATATGCGCCTGCTTCTGCGCGCTATCGGTATCCGCCCGGGCCACTTCCAGAAAACCCGTGAGCCGCTGGCCGTTGTAAGAGTTCGGATTGCGTTTCAGCAACTCCTTAGCGAGGCTCTCCACCTGCGCCAGCGTTTTTTCGTTGTGTCCTCGCGGGGTTCCATAGTAGGCCAGCCAGATGTCCGCCAGGCGGCCGGGAGGGTTTTCGTCGTTGGGCAGCAGTTCGAACGCCCGCGTGAAAGCCTGCAGCGCGGTCTGAATCTCACCGCGGCGCAGCTCGGACTCACCCAGCTTGTTGTAGGCCTCGCCATACTTCAGGTCCTTGCGCAGCGCGCTGCGGTACATAAGCGACGCTTCCCTGTACTTGCCCTGGGCGAAGTACTTATCGCCGTTCGCCACGTACCGCCGTTTCACCGTAGCGGGATCGCGCCAGCAGCCCTGCAGCACAACCAGGAGGGACACGAGCGCCCACAACCAGCGGAATTTTCGGCAGTTCATCCTTTCTACGCTCCCGTCTATCAGTCCCCGTCCCCGACTATCAATCAGTTACAGGATACACGGCAAGCAGCAAGCATGCATCCCTTTTAGTACTGGGGGTGGCGCGCGGCCGCCGGCGCGCCGGATGGCACGCCGGATGCGGGGCCGCGGGGAAATCCGCGCACGAACCCGGCCCGGCCGCGCTCAGCGCAGCGCGGCCACCAGCATTCTGGTCTGCCTCAGCAATTGAAACTGCGCATGCTCCAGTTCGGTGCGGGCGTCGTAGAGCTGCATCCAGCGCTCATGCTCGGCATAACGGCCCTCCTCAACGTCCTTCAGCGTTGCCTTCCCGGCCTCGAGCCGCACCAGCAGCAGATTCACCTGCTCGCGGGCCAGGTCGAGGTCCATGCGCGCCACTTCGGCTGCCGTCCCGGCCTCGCGGATCTCCTCCCAGGCCTCACGCGTATCGGCTTCGACGCGCCCGCGCAGCCGGTCCAGCTCGGTCTTGATCCGCTGGCTCTGGACACTGGCCTGCGCGGCCTGGGCGAGGTCCTGCGCGTTGGCGAAAATCGGAACGCTGACGGCGACGCCGATCTCGCCGTTGTTCCTCTGGAAGGCCCGGAAGAATTCGGTGTAGTTATTGAACTTGGCGAACAGGCCGTATTCCGCGACCAGGTCGACCTTGGGGTAGCGCATCGCCTTGAAGCTTCGCATTTGCAGGTTCTTGGCCGCCAGTTCGGACTCCAGCTTGCGGATCTCGGGATTGTCCTGCAAGGCCTCCCGCACGCTCGCTTCCTCGCTGGAGGGCAGCTCCGGACGGGCCCGCTCCTCGTTCGCCGGAGTGATCCGATCGGCCACGTTCAGACCCAGCACCGTCGACAGCGAGGCGGAGAGCCGGCGGCGCTGGCTCCTCAGCAGCTCAACTTTCTGCCGCGCCCGCGCCACGTTCAGCGCGGCGCGCCGGGCCTCGATTTCTTCCTCTTTCCCTTCGGCCACGCGCAGCCGGACCAGCGCCTCCACGCGGTCCATTTCTTCCGCCTGTTTAGAGGCCAGATCGATGGCCCGCGCAGCTTTTTCCAGGTCGAGGAACAAGGTGGCCGTTCGCAGCGCCACCTCCTCGCGCGTGGCGGCCGTCGAGTAGGTCGCGCTCACGGCCGTTTCGCGGGCCTCGGCCACCTGATAGCCCTGCGGCCGGGAGTACATCGTGCGTTCGGCCCTGGCCTGGAGGACGGACGGCGCCGAGCCTTCGATGCTCATCGGGAAGCCGTTAGAGTAGGCCAGCCCGCTGCCCGCGAAAACCCGCGGCAGCAGCGGCTCCCGCACCACCTGGACGCCCAGCGCGGCGCGTTGCTCCTCCAGGCGGGCCAGCGCGATGTCGGGATTCTGGCGCAAGGCCATATCCACGGCCTGTTTCAAGCTCAGAGTCACATCCTCCGCCGCCAGCGAGCCGGCGGCGAAGGTGAAGCAAAGGACGAGAATGGGTCTTTTCATGGCGCTACTCGTAGCGTAGCGCCTCCGTGGGATTCAGCCGCGCGGCGCGCTGGGCGGGCAAGATTCCGAAGACGATGCCCACCGCGAAGCTAACCAGAAAGGCCACCGCGATGGAGAGCGTCGAAATCGGGATCTGCACCTGGTCCTGCAGCAGGTTCGCCGCCACCGGCAGGGTCAGGCCGGCCACGATCCCCAGCACGCCCCCGCCCACGCTGAGCAGCACCGCCTCCAACAGAAACTGCAGCAGCACATCCTGCTGCGAGGCTCCCAGCGACATCCGCAGGCCGATCTCGCGGGTCCGCTCGGTCACCGTCACCAGCATGATGTTCATGATGCCGATGCCGCTGATGACCAGGGCGAGCGCCGACACCAGGATCAGCACCACCGTCAGCACGTTGGCGATGGCGCCGGCCGCATCCAGCAGCGCGCCCAGGTTCTGCACCATGTAACGCGCGCCCGGCCGGTGGCGCGAGGCGATCACCTGGGCCACGACCTGGGTGACGGCGGGCACGTCGCCGGCGAACCGCGCCTGGATGTAGAGCGGGTCGACGCGCTCGAACCGGTCGAACATGCGGTACACCGAGATCGGGATCATCGCGGCTCCGCCTTCGCCCAGTTCCGAGAGGCCGAAGGTCGAAGTGCGTTCCTTGAAGACGCCCACCACGGTGAATTGCAACTGGTGCAGCTTGAGGATCTGGCCCACGGAGGCTTGCGGCGAGCCGAACAGCCTGCCGGCCAGCTTGTCGTCGAGCAGGGCCACCTTCTGGCGCAGCGTGACGTCGGAGGGATCGATGAAGCGCCCGGCGAGCAACTGCAGATTGCGCACCGCCGCGTAGTCCTCGTCCGAGCCGATGATGTGCACGTCGCGCTCCTTGCCGCCGATCGTCAGACGGTCATTGGAGGCGACCACGGGCGAGGCGGCGATGATCCGCGAGCCGAGGCTGCGCCGCACCGCGTCCACGTCGGCCAGCTTGATGAAGTCGGCGTCGTACTTGGTGGCATCGACCGCGCCGGAGTCGTACTGCGCGTAGATCAGGTTCGACCCCACGCCGCGGATCTTATCCAGAATCAGATCGCGGCTGGTGATGGAAATGGTGACCACGAGGATCACCGAGGCGTTGCCGATCAACAGCCCCAGGGCCGTCAACGCCGTGCGGATCTTGTTGGCCCGCAGCGCCTGAAAGCTGAAATTCAGCGCCTCGCCGAGGAATGGAAGACCAAGATGCATTCCGCCTAGTCGCTTCCGCCGGAGGCGCGCCGCAGAAGTTTGCGCACCTCGTCGCGGGACGGATCGTCGGGGGTCAGCGGGGCGAGCAGGTAAGCTTCGAGGAGCTGCCTGGCCGTGCCCAGGTTGCGGCCGCTTTTCACGTACGTCTCGCCGCGTCCGAACAGCAGCTTCTTGTCGCCGGGATTGATGCGCGCGGCCTGATCGAATGCCGCTTCGCTTTCCCCGATGCGGCCCTGGCCGGCCAGGAACCTGGCCAATTCCACGAGCCGGCTGACCTGCCGCGGCGCCAGGTCGACCGCTTTTTTCAACTGCCCCTCGGCCAAATCGTACTGGCGGCGTTCGATCGCGATCTGAGCCAGCGCCCAGTGGTATTCGACGGGATCGTTGCTGTGGATGACATCCGACAGCCGAACCGCGCGGTCGATGCCGCCGCCGAGGAATCCCGGCGCACTCAGGTAAAAGGAGAACAGATCGTCCACCGCGTCCTTGTTGCCGGGATCGAGCTGCACCGCCTTCTCAAAGTTCTGGCGCGCGTTGGCCGCGTATTTAATCGCCATGAAGAAGACGCTGGTCTCGGCGCGCCGGCCCCAGGCGCGTCCCAGCCACAAATAGTGGTCCGATGCGGCGGGCTCCAGGCGGACGGCTTGTTCGAACAGATCGGTGGCCGGCTTGAAATCGCCCAGCATGTAACGGCAGCGCCCCTCGAGTTCCCAATCCGCGGCGCTTTTCGGGGCAACGTGCTTCAGGATCGCCAGCGCTTCGCGGTACTCGGTCCGGTCATACAGCCGTTGCGCCGCGGCGGAGTCGTCTTGCACCACGGCCGCCGGGGCCACGGCCGCGGCCAGGAACACAATCGCAACGACAGTTCCGAAACTCATTGCAAGAGGGGCAAATCTCATTGTAACGGACCCTCCGAAATCCCTCGCGGCCGGTCTACTTCTATGGATGCAGTTGGGGGCCGGACGGGTACAAATCCAGCGCCGCGAAGGCACTCCTTCCAGTGGCCGATGGATCCGCGCAAGCCGGGGGGGCAAAGTTCAACCCAGCGGCCGGAACTGGCAACTGAAATGTCGCAGGAACTCGGGCTGCCACGTGATCTCATAGCCCCGCAGCAGCTCCTTGCCCCGATTCACCTCGACGATCGCCTCCACCACGTAGTCGATGTGGCTCTGTGTGTAGACCCGCCGCGGGATGGCCAGGCGCAGCAGCTCATGTTGGGCGTGCGAGCCGAACATCACCGAGCCGATCTCCACGCTGCGGATGCCGGCGTGGCGATACAACTCCACGGCCAGCGACTGCGCCGGGAACTGCTCCCGGGGAATGTGCGGCAGCATCCGCCCGGCGTCGATGTAGATGGCGTGGCCGCCCGGCGGTTCCACAATCGGCACCCCCTGGTCGGCGATGTGGCGGCCCAGATACGCCGTCGACGCGATCCTGTATTGCAGATAATACGGGTCCAGCACCTCCACCAGGCCGACGGCGATCGCGTCCAGGTCGCGCCCGGCGAGGCCGCCGTAGGTTGGAAAGCCCTCCGTCAGGATCAGCAGGTCTTTCTCCTGCTGCGCCAGCCGGTCGTCGTTGGTGCACAGCAGCCCGCCGATATTGGCGAAGGCGTCCTTCTTGGCGGAGAACGTGCACCCGTCGGCCAGCGAGAACATCTTGCGCGCAATGTCGCGCGCGCTCCAGTGGGCATAGCCCGCTTCGCGCTCGTGGATCAACCAGGCGTTCTCCGCGAAGCGGCAGGCGTCCAGGTACAGTGGAATGCCGTGCCGCCGCGTGATCTCACGCACCTGTTCCAGATTGGCCATCGAGACCGGCTGGCCGCCGCCGGAGTTGTTCGTCGCCGTGACCATGACAAGCGGGATCCGCTCGCGGCCGTGCTCCACGATCAGCCGCTCCAGCGCCGCGGTGTCCATGTCACCTTTGAAGGGCAGTTGCGCCTGCGTGTCGTGCGCCTCCGGCGGGATCAGGTCCACGGCCCGGGCGCCGGTGAACTCGATGTTGGCACGGGTGGTGTCGAAGTGCGTGTTGTTCGGCACCACGCAACCGGGCTTGCATAGCACGCTGAACAGGATGCGCTCCGCGGCGCGGCCCTGGTGGGTTGGGATCACGTGCCGGAAGCCCATCAGATCTTCGGCCGCGCTCTTCAGCCGGAAGTAACTGGCGCTGCCGGCGTAACTTTCGTCGCCGCGCATCATCGCCGCCCACTGCTCAGTGGACATGGCGCTGGTCCCCGAATCGGTCAGCAGGTCGATCAGAATGTCGGCGGCGCGCAGCCGGAACAGGTTGAAGCCCGCCTCGGCCAGCAGTCCCGCGCGCTCATCGGGCGTGGTCTGCCGCAACGGCTCGACACTCTTGATGCGGAACGGCTCGATGATGGTTTTCACGCTCAGGCGCCTCCGAGCGGAGGATAGCATTTCACGCCTGGAACGGAGCGGGCCGCCGGTCAGTCATTAAGGGCGGCCACGGGAGGAGGAGGAAGTCGCGGCCGCCCCCGGTAAGTACGAAGCCTCTGAGGACTGCCCCGTACGTACGATTCCATTGTAAAGCATGCCAGCCGCGCCGAGCGTTCCCCCACGCGGCCCCGTAAACTGTCTTTCATGGTCCCGCGACGCGTGTTATGTGTCCTGCTCCTGGTTTCCAGCTCGCTGCTCGGCCAAGGCCTCGAATGGATCCGGGCCAATTACGCCAAACAGGAATACGAGATCCCCATGCGCGACGGCGTGCGATTGTACACGCTGGTCTACACGCCTAAGGTCACTGCGCACGCAGTTCCGATTCTGCTGGAACGCACTCCCTACGGCGCCGGCCCGCGCGGCGAGAACAGCGATCGTTCCTCCCTGGGGCCTTGCGCGGCGCTGGCCCGCGCCGGCTATATCTTCGTGTACCAGGACGTGCGGGGCCGCTACCGCAGCGAAGGGACGTTCGTCGAGATGCGGCCGCAGCTCAACGGCCGGCACGGGCCGCGGGATATCGACGAGAGCACCGACACCTACGACACCATCGACTGGCTGCTCAAGAACATCCCCGGCCACAACGGCCGCGTGGGCCTCTACGGCACATCCTACCCCGGCTTCTACGCCGCGGCGGGGCTGCTGTCGGGGCATCCGGCCTTGAAGGCGGTCTCTCCGCAGGCGCCGATGGTCGACCTGTTCCGGGGCGATGACTATGCCCACAACGGCGCGTTCTTCCTGGCCGCCAACTTCGGCTTCTACTGGTTCTTCAACGTGACCAGCGCCGCGCATCCCGACGAGCGACGGGCGCGCTTCGATTACGGCACCCGCGACGGCTACGCGTTCTATCTGGCCATGGGTGCGCTCTCCAATGCAGAGGAGTGCTACTACCAGCACCGCAATCCGTATTTCAGCGACCTGCTGGAGCACACCTCCTACGACGAGTTCTGGCGCTCGCGCAGCCTGGAGCCGCACCTGCACGACATCCAGCCCGCCGTGCTGGACGTGGGCGGATGGTTCGACGCCGAGGATCTGCAGGGGCCGCTGCGGCTGTACCGCGACGCCTCCACGCGCAGCCCGCGCTCGCCCGTCGTGCTGGTGATGGGCCCGTGGATGCATGGCGGCTGGCACGACGAGGGGGTCGACCACTTAGGTGCCGTTCAGTTCGGCCAGTTTCCCGCGGAGTACTTTGAGGACTCCATCGAGACGCGGTTCTTCGAGAAGTGGTTGCGCGACGGCGAAGACCCGAAGCTCCCCGCCGCGTGGGTGTTCGAGACCGGCGCCAACCGCTGGCGTCAATTCGCCGCCTGGCCGCCGCCGGCCGCGCATCGCCGGACCCTTTATTTACGCCAGGGCGGCGCGCTGGCTTTCGATCCGCCGCCCGAGCCCGTTGGCTTCGACCAGTACACCAGCGACCCGGCCAAACCAGTGCCGTTCACGTCCTTCATCACGCTCGGCATGGCCCAGGAATACATGGTGGACGACCAGCGCTTTGCCGCCCGCCGGCCTGACGTTCTCGTTTACCAGACCCCGCCGCTCGACACCGCCCTCACGCTGGCCGGACCGCTGGGCGTGCGTTTGCGAGCCTCCACGTCCGGCAGCGACTCGGACTGGGTGGTGAAGTTGATCGACGTCTATCCCGACGATACGCCCAACCCGTCGCCGAACCCGTCCCGGGTTCAGTTGGGCGGCTATCAGCAACTGGTGCGCGGCGAGCCGTTCCGCGGCCGCTTCTGGAAGAGCTTCGAGCATCCCCAGCCGCTGCCTGCCAACCAGTTCGTAGAGATCGACTACGACATGCCGGACATCTTCCACACTTTCCGGCCCGGCCATCGCATCATGGTCCAGGTGCAGAGCTCCTGGTTCCCGCTGGTGGACCGCAATCCGCAGAAGTTCGTCCCCAGCATCCCCTTCGCCAAACCTGAGGATTTCGTGCCCGCCACCGAGCGGATCTCCCGTTCGGCCAACGCCTCCAGCCGGCTGGAAGTGGTGGTTCTGGAGTAAATCCGCCCGCGAATGTGGAAGCCTGCCCCACCCAGCAACCGCTGCTTTCACACGCGGCTCCGTCACACGCGGCTCCGTCGGACGGTCGCGGCTCCGTCGCACACGGCTCCGTCACACACGGCTGACGTGGCGGCAGCACCTGCGGGGACTGCCGGAACTCCTGCTGCAGAACCTGGCGTTCAGCTGGCTGCTGGTTGCCTGGATCCGGCGACCCGGCGAGGCGTGGACGGTGGCGATGAGCGTGCTGCTGGCGGTAGCGGTGCCGGCGAGCCTGGCGGCCGTGTTCCGGCCGCGGCCGGACGCGTCCGGAGGTTGAGACGCCCCCGCTGCTGGATCACGCAAGAACCGGCGTTTTCAACTAGATCAGGAACCAGAAGACGTAGCCGCATTTCGTACAGACAAAGTTCGTGGCCTTGTCGCCGGTCCAGGCGACGTTGAAAAACTCACGCACTCGGGTGTTCATCATCGAACCCCGCTCGTGATAGCTGTTGTTGCCGCAAACCAGACATGTGAGTGGTTTCCCGTCCAGCGTGACTTGAATGGAGCCATCTGGTTGCGCAATCTCATTGAATTCCATAGCGCCTGCCTCCGACCTCGCATCTCGTCCGTTGCGGACTTCCCGATCAAGCAGTTGCGGACTTCCCAATCAAGCACATGATACCCACAACTGCCGCCAACATTCAGCCCGGTGCAGGCAAGACCGCTCACGTTGGCGGTTTCCAGTCCGTATCCTACTGATTCTATCGCTACTATTTTCAGAAACCGCTCAGGCTGAGCGGTTTCCCGTGGTGCACCGGGTCTGGCCACGCCGCCGCCTCTTCAAAAGCGGCGGTTCAGGGAGCGTTGCGACGTGGCCTTGCGTAGAGGTGAATCGTCGGCGCTCCACCAGCGGCCATTGTCCATCCGGCCGGCGATTTTGTTCTTGTAATCAGGGTCGCGCGCCGGGTTGACGGTGCACAGGATCAGATCGGCCGGCCCGCCGGTCTGCAGCGGCTGTTCGAGGCTCGAAGGGAAGACGAACTTGCCGCGGCCGTCGATGCGCCACGCATTGCGCGGAATGGCGACTTCGGCAGCCGGGCCCATCGCCGTGATCTTGCCGTCGTCGATCACTACCACCGCCTCCTCGATCGGCGGCTGTACGCCGCCGTCCATCAGCGTCGTCTCCGTGATCGCGTAGACCAGGCGCTCGTGGTACAGCCGGTCGCAGCCGGCCAAGCTGAGCAGCAGCGCCGCCAGCGCGCCTGCGCGATTTATCGCCCTTGGCACAGCAGCGTCTCCAGATCGAGCCCGCGCAGGTCCTCGAGCAGAATGTCGGGCGCGTGCGGGCGCAACTCTTCCAATGGTACGACGCCCGTGGCCACGGCCACGCTGAGCATGCCGTTGGCGCGCGCCGCGGCGATGTCGTTGGGATGGTCGCCGATCAGCGCCACGCGGGCGCCGGCGCGAACCAATCCCCGCCGCCGCGCCTCGGCCCAGGCCCGCCCAGCGAGCTCCGCGCGCGTGCCGCCCTGCTCGGAGAAGGCGCCCACCCGGAAGTAGCCGCGCAGTCCGGCGCGCTCCATCTTGCGCCATCCGATCCGGCTGAGGTTGCCCGTCACCAGTCCCGCCGGCACGCCGCTGCGCCGCAGAGTTCGGAGCAGCCGCCGCACGCCCGGACAGACCCGCGCCCGCAGATCGGGGCACGTTTTGAGGTACAGCCGCTGCGCCTCGCGCACAATCGCGGCCATCTGGCCCTGCATCACCCGCCGCGACGCGCCCGCCGCGCCGAGCATGGCGCGCAGAATGTCGCGATCGAGCATCCCCTGCACGGGGATGCCCTCCGTCGTGGCTCGCAGTCCCGTCACCCGCAGCAGCGCGCCCTCCAGCGCGGCGCGATGCTGCGGCCCGGCGCGGCGGATCAGCGTACCGTCGATATCGAACAGGATCAGCGCCGCGCCAGCCGGGTTCAGGGCGTCCATTCACCGCCCATCATAAGCCGTCCGCGGCCCGGCCCGGCACAGTCTTCGTCCCAATATCGTTTTGAACGCACTCCGCACCCCGGCCGAGCGTCTAGACTGGAATTACACGATGCAGCTCATCCAGGCCGGGAAGCACCAGTATGTGGCCCTCGAGTTCGACCAGGATCTCCTCCGCCAGGGGGCGCACGAGAGCGGCTTCGAGATCGAAATCGACGACCAGCCGCGGGTGCTCAATCTGCTTCTGAAGGCGCCCGACCGCGACGGTCCATTGCTCGTGTTCGACGCCGCCGACACGGCCAACACCGGCTGGTTCTCGCGCTGCACCTTCTACATCGATGGCCGCACCGGCGCCGTCCTCCAGACACCCTTTTTCGTGGCCAACCGCTTCGATGCGCCCGGCCGGGTCAACCCTAAGGCGCTGTCGATTCAACTGCTGAAGGAACTCCCGGCCCATTTCCGCCTGCCGGGCCGCCAGCCGGTGGCGGAAAAGACAATCTACGCCGTGTTCTTCAACTTCCTCACGGCGCTGCAGAAGGTCGGCGTGGGGCTGTGCGGGCCCGGCGCGGTGCGGCCGCTGGCCGGCCGCGTGGACGCTCCGGCGCGGTGAGGGTAGGCCCTAGGCCTAAGTCCAAGCCATTGCAAAGACTCAAGGATTAGTGAATTCTTGCATCTGTTTCCTCCATGGAGGATAATATGGAGGAAAGGACTCGTTGGTGGCCGTCCTGAACATCAAAGACGCTGAGGCTCACGCTTTTGCGGCCGAGCTCGCGCGGCGCACGGGCCACTCTCTCACCCAGGTCGTGAAGGAGGCGCTGCGCGAGCGCCTCGACCGTGAGCGCTCCCGTCGGACCGGCACCAGTCGCTTGGTGGAACGAGTCATGGAACGCGCCCGCCGCGCCAGCTCCCGGCCGGTTCTCGACGCCCGCACGCCTGACGAAATCCTAGGCTATGACGAATCCGGAGTCCCGCGCTGATGGTCATCGACTCTTCCGCCATCCTGGCCATCTCCCTCCTGGAACCCGAGGCGCTGCGCCTCGTCAAAGCCATCGCCGACGCTGACGTCCGCCGCATGTCCGCCGTCAACTGGCTTGAGACATTGATGGTTGCCGAATCACGCCAAGGCGTCGAGTCGGCCGACCAGACACTGCTGAACCTCCGCGACCTGGATATCGAACTCGTACCTTTCGACCTCGAACAAATGCAGGAAGCCCTACTGGCCTGGCGCCGCTACGGCAAGGGTCGTCACCCCGCTGGATTGAACCTCGGCGACTGCTGTGCCTATGCCGCCGCGATCACCAGCGGAGAGCCGCTGTTGTACAAGGGCGCGGATTTTCAGAAGACGGACGTCGCGCGCGCGGAATACTGATCGCGCGGCCTAGCGAGCCGGGCTGCCCATCCATCAAGCTGCTGCCACCGCCTCGGCGACCACGGCTTCGACCTCCTGGCGATAGGCGTCGCGCAGCTCCGGCGTGGTGGCCTCGAAGCGCAGCACCAGCACGGGCTGGGTATTGGAGGCGCGCACCAGGCCCCAGCCGTGCGGGAACAGCATGCGCACGCCGTCCACGTCGATCACTTCCTGGCGCGTCTGGAAGTACGCTTTCACGCGCTCCACCACGGCGAACTTCCTGTCGTCGGGGCAGTCGATGCGCAGCTCGGGCGTCACGAACAGCTTGGGCAGCATCTCGGTCTGCGCCGAGAGTGGACGGCCGCTCTCCGCCACGATCTCGATCAGCCGGCAGGCCGCGTAGAGCGCGTCGTCGTAGCCGTAGTAGCGGTCGGCGAAGAACATGTGACCCGACATCTCGCCGGCCAGCTCGGCGTGCAGCTCCTTCATCTTCGCCTTGATCAGCGAGTGGCCGGTCTTGTACATCACGGCGTTGCCGCCCAGGCGGCGGAGCTCGTCGTACATCACCTGCGAACACTTGACCTCGCCGATGAAGGTCGCGCCGGGCTGGCGCGTGAGGATCTCGCGGCCGAAGATCAGCAGCAGCGTGTCGCCCCAGATGACGTTGCCGTGCTCGTCCACCGCGCCCAGCCGGTCGCCGTCGCCGTCGAAGGCCAGCCCCAGCTCGGCGCCCGTCGCGGCCACTGCGCGCCTGAGGGCTTCGAGGTTCGGCTCGAGAGTCGGATCAGGATGATGGTTGGGGAAGCGGCCGTCGGGCTCGAAGAACAGCTCCACCGGCTCGACGTTGAGCAGCGGCAGGAGCTTGCGCAGAGCCGGTCCGGCCACGCCGTTGCCGGTGTCGAAAACCACCTTCACGCGCCGCGGGTAGGCGAATTGCGCCGCGATCTCGGCGACATACGGCGTCAGCGCGTCGAACTCCCTATAGCCGCCGGCGCCCTCGGCGTAGCTGCCTGCGCCGCTTTCGAAGTCGTTCTCGCGAATGATCCGCGCGACCTCCTGAATCTGGGCGCCGTAGATGGTCCCGGCGCCGAGCACAGTCTTGAAGCCGTTGTACGCGGGCGGATTGTGGCTGCCGGTGATCATCACGCCGCCGTCGGCAGCGAGGTGCTGGACGGAGTAATAAAGCAGCGGGGTGGGCGCGGCGCCGATCGAGGTCACATCGCACCCGGCAGCGCGCAGCCCGTGCACGAGGGACTCATGCAGTCGCGGCGAACTGAGGCGCACGTCGCGCCCGACGATTACGCGCGGGCCTTTATTCCGGCGTAGGAACGTCCCGAGGCCGCGCCCCAGTTGCTCGACGCCCGCGTCGGGCAATTCCGTGTCGGCCAGGCCGCGGATGTCGTATTCGCGAAAGATAGAGGGCTGCAGCATAAAGGGAGTAAGCGATGCGCTTAGCTTCCATCATGCATGATGCCGGACCACTTCCAGCGGCTGGCTAGGTGTGCAGTCTCAATAGGTTGTTCCGCTCCAAACCGGATCTGCTGATGGGCGGCGACAAGCCGAGGCTAGCATGGGGCCGGTGCCAGTTGTACTGGTGGATCCAGCCGGGGAGTTCGT
>Ga0074045_10003326_pt1 | contig 14501 bp, 11 predicted proteins | sample BogForMeECP23OM2_FD_94442 | JGI IMG/M metagenome (GOLD analysis project Ga0074045, IMG submission 94442) | Bog forest soil microbial communities from Calvert Island, British Columbia, Canada - Bog Forest MetaG ECP23OM2 | ecosystem: Environmental > Terrestrial > Soil > Wetlands ... | reverse complement strand
CTACGCGGTTGCCAAGACGGGAGTGATCGGACTGACGCGCGCGCTCGCCGTCGATCTCGGCCCCGAGGGAATCACCGTCAACTGCATCTGCCCGGGACCGATCCGCACCGGTCTGACCGACCCGATTCCCGAAAAGCACAAGGACATCTTCGCCAAGCGCCGCACCGCGCTCAAGCGCTACGGCTTTCCCGAAGAGGTCGCGCACATCACCTTCAGCCTGTGCCTGCCCGCCGCGTCGTATATCACTGGCGCAGTTATTCCGGTTGACGGCGGCCTGACTATTCGCAACGCCTGAACGGCTCTCGCGGCGCTAACGTATCGCCGCCAAGCGTGCTATGGAAAGCCGATGAGCGATCAGATTCCGCGGCATGTGCTCGACGGCTACAAGGTTGTCGATTTCTCACAGATCGTCGCCGGTCCCACCTGCACCCTGATGCTGGCTGAGATGGGCGCTGACGTGATCAAGGTCGAGATGGCGCCGAAGGGCGATCCCTCGCGCCTTGGACCGCTTTCAGTCAACGGCCGCAGTGGTTATTTCGTCCAGCACAATCGGGGTAAGCGCGACGTCTGTATCGATCTCAAGCATCCCGACGGCCTCACGATCGCGAAAGACCTGCTCCGGCAGGCCGACGTGATGGTCGAGAATTTCGCGCCCGGCGTGATCGGACGCCTCGGGCTGGGCTACGACGTCGTCAAGGAGCTGAATCCGGGGTTGGTGATGTGCTCGATCTCGGCGTTCGGCCAGACCGGGCCGCTCGCCGACGCCCCTGGCTTCGATTATCTCGGCGCGTCGTATGCCGGCGTCGTCTCGATGTGCGGTGAGGCGGGCGGCTCGCCCTATATCCCGATGATCGCGTTTGGCGACGTCAGCACCGGCGCCCATGCGATGGGGGCGATCTGCGCGGCGCTGCTCGGACGCGCCCGCACCGGCCGCGGCCAGCATCTCGATATCTCCCTGCTCGATACCTATTTCCACTACCACGAGGCCGGCGTGGAGACGTACAGCCTGAGCAAGGGCAAGATCAGCCCGACCCGCTCCGGGATGCATTCGTGGTACGCGAATCCGGTCGGGATCTTCAAGGCGCGCGACCGCTACATTTTTCTCATTTCGTCGCTCGACCATCACTTTGCGAATCTATGCCGCGCGATGGGCCAGCCGGAGTTGACGGAGGACCCCCGTTTCAAGACGAACGCGGAGCGCCTTAAGAATCTTAAGGAGATGACCGCGACGATTGAGGCGTGGATGCAGTCCGCGAAGAGCGACGACGATACGCTCGCCGCGTTGCGGGAGTTTCGCGTGCCGCATGCGCCGATCCTGTCGGTGGCCGAGGCCGTCAATCATCCGCATATGCGCCAGCGCGGCACCGTGCGCACGGTCCACGATCAGATCCTCGGCGACTTCGACGTGCCGGGCTTCGCGCTGCGTTTTTCGGATTATCCGGAACGGCTCGATCTCGAGGCGCCGACGCTCGGCCAGCATAACGAGCAGGTGCTGACCGCGACGCTCGGCTATTCCGCCGAACGCGTCGCCGAACTCACGCAGCAGGGAATCCTGCGCAGCGCCCCCGTCTGACACTAGCGGAGCGCCGTTGCGGCGCGGAGCGAGCAGGCGAGTCCGCGAGCTGCGTCGAGATTCTTAAAGTTAAAGCCCAATCTCCTTGAGAAACGGATTGAGCGCGTCGAGCAGCCCCGCCGGATTGTCACCCTGAATCGTATGCCCCGCGTTCGGGACCTTGAGCCACCGGCCATGCGGTAGCGCCTTGGCGAACTTCGACGCGTTCTCGTCGCTGAAGACGTCGCTCCTATCGCCGCGCAGAATCAGGGTCGGGCAAGTGATCTTGTGAACGTCGTCGAGAATCTGCTTCGCACGTTCGAGCCGCTCCTCGACGAAATTCTTCCCGATCGACATACGGTTGGGATCATGTTTCCAGGTCCATTTGCCGTTGGGCAATTGCCGCAGATTGTGCAGCAGGCTCCGCCGCAGCAACGTCGGATTACGCCGCGGATTGAATGACATCGCGCGCTCGACAAAGGCGTCGACCGAATCGAGCACGCGGTCCATCGCGATAAAGTCGCGGATCCGCTTGGAGCCAGTCAGGTTCAGCTCGGGCCCGATGTCGACCAACACCAGTCCGGCGAGAGTCTCGGCGTGTTTGACCGCGTAGCCCAGCGCGGCAAAACCACCCATCGAATGACCGACCACCAGCGGCCGTTTGAGTTGCAGCTTCGCCAGAAAACCTTCGACGTCGCCGACCTGGCTATCGTGACTGTAATCCGAGGTCGGCTCCCATTCACTGTCGCCGTGACCACGCTGGTCGAGCGCGAAACAGTGGTAGTCGCGCCGGAGCATCAGGCAGACGACGTCCCACGTATGGGCGTTCAGGCCGCCGCCGTGGAGGAAGAGAATCGGATGGCGGCCGGCGGTGCCCCAGTCGAGGTAATGGAAGCGCATCCGATGGATAACAATCTGATGCGATTCGGGCAGGACGATTTCCGGGACCTTCAGTCCGGCATGATGGGCAGTCAGCTCGAGATGTTCGATCTGTTCGGCATCATTCAGCACGCTACACGCTCCTGGTCTGTTTCGATTGGGATAACAGCCCGCGACGTTCGAGATATAGCAAACGCGCGAAAAGCGGAGCAATCCGCCCTTGCACGGCTGATGGCATCAGTTGGCAATAGCTGTAGTAACCGCTAGATAGAGCCGACGGCTATGCGACGGATCTATCCAATTCTGGCGGGCGCTTGGGGACTGATATTCGCGATCGCGGTGGTCGGCCCGGCAGGCAGCTACGTCTACGACAAATACTGGAACGCCAACACCCTTACCAGGATTGAACAAACCGTCGAAGCGAATCGGCTAGCGGTAATTCTGGGCTTGGCTCTGCTTGCGGTGCTCACGCTGTGGGCCTACCTCGACGACAAAAGGCAAAATGCGCGAGACAGCGTTGAGGCTGAACCAGCGCCCGCCGACAGAAACGTCGTAGTGCAGAATACGGTCATCGTCAAAAACCAACCAGGTTCAAATCGGTTGGTGCCGATGCAGATCGCGCTGCCGCCGCCGGATTTCACTGGTCGCGAGCAGGAGCTGAACGAGCTGGTAGATGCGGTCAGGAAGGGTGGCGCGACCATCTCAGCACTGCGCGGGATGGGCGGAATCGGCAAGACGGCGCTGGCCCAGAAGGTCGCGCATATACTGAAGCCTGATTTTCCGGATGGTCAGATTTACCTTGATTTAAAGGGAGCTAAGCACGAGGACGACGCCCTGCAAAACCTGCAGCCCCTGACGGCGAGTGATGCCCTCCGACACATCGTTACCAGTCTTGGCCACGAGGTCAGGCCCGACGCAACGGTGGATCAACTTGCCGGGCTCTATAGAACGATCCTGACGGACAAGCGCGTTTTGCTGCTCATGGACAATGCGCGCGACGAGAAGCAGGTGAAGCCGCTGATCCCACCGACTGGTTCAGTCATGATCGTGACTTCGCGGCAGAGCTTTACGCTTCCCGGTCTGTTCGCAAAAAATCTCGACACGCTGTCTTCGACGCGAGCCTCCGAGCTGCTCCTAAAGATTGCGCCAAGAATCGGAGGCGATGCTGGCAAGATCGCGGAGCTGTGCGGTTATCTCCCATTGGCCCTCCGAGCCGTCGCGAGCGCCATCGCGGAGCGTCCGACTCTTACCCCGCAAGATTTTCTGCGCAGCATGAGCGACGCTAAAGGCCGCCTCAAGCTCACCGGGGTCGACCTCGCCCTGACAACCAGCTCCGAGCTGCTTGAGGAAGAGCTGCGGAGCTGTTGGCTTTTGCTCGGCGTCTTCCCGGACACATTTGAATTCAACGCTGCAGCGGCGATTTGGGAGCGCGAGTCCGATGCCGCCAAGGACGCGCTGGGTGACTTGTTCCGCTACAGCTTGGTCGAGTGGAACCCGGTGACGAGCCGCTACCGACTCCACGACCTCACGCGCGACTTCACGAGCTTGCAACTCGATGAATCCACGCGGATGAAGGCGCAAGGTCGCCACGCCGCGCACTACAAGGACGTGCTTGCCGCTGCCAATGAAAAATACAAAAGCGGAGGCGCGGGCGTTCTTGAAAGTCTGGCGGTCTTCGATCTTGAATGGAGCAACATCCAGGTGGGTCAGGCGTGGGCCGCAACCCACAGCGATCGCGAACAGTCTGCTGCGCAGCTCTGCATGGTGTACCCGTATACCGCCCTTTATGTTTTATTCTTGCGTCAGCCGGCTCGCGAGCGGATCAAGTGGCTCGAAGCAGCTTTAAATGCGGCGCGAAAGCTACGAAGTCGCACCTACGAGGCCGCCGCGTTTGGCAACATCGGCATCGCGTACGAAAATCTCGGCGAGAACCGCCGAGCTATCGAGTTCTACGAACGACAACTTCTGATCGTGCGTGAGATCGGCGAGCGCCGCAGCGAGGGTGGGCTTTTGGGCAACCTCGGCATAGCGCACGCCAGTCTCGGCGAGTACCACCGCGCCGTAGGGTTCCACGAACAGGCCCTGGAAATTTCGCGCGAGTTTGGCGATCGCCTCAGCGAGAGTCAAGATTTGGGCAACCTCGGCAACGCATACTATTCGCTCGGCGAGAACCGCCGCGCCATCGAGTTTCACGAACAGGCCCTGGTAATATCACGCGACATCGGCGACCGCCTGAGCGAGAGTCAAGATTTGGGCAATTTAGGCAACGCCTACAGAGCGCTCGGCGACTACCATACCGCCATAGAGTTCCACAAAAAGAGTCTTTTAGTTGCGCATGAGATCGGCGATCGGCAAGGGGAGGGCGTCGGCCTGATCAACTCGGCTCTGGACTTGGATGCGCAGGGCGAGCGGTCTGAAGCGATTCGTCGCGCTGAGCAGGCGCTGATTATTTTAGAGCAGATCGAGTCTCCTGACGCCGAGAAAGTGCGCGAGTTACTCGCCGCTTGGCGGAAACCAAGCTAAGCGCAATCACTGAGGCCGCCGGGATTCCCTTCGAGAGACTCAGGGCATGCCTGCGCGGCTCGCTAGGCAGTGCGCGTTTATCTTCTCGCTCCGCGCTGATCTTCGAGCGCGCCCGGGTGACCAGTCCTGAGATCAGAAGTTGCGTTACGAATCAGCCTCCAGTCGCGATCCTTTCCTGGTAGACGAGAATCTCAACCCGCCGATTCCTGCGCCGGCCGCTCGAGGTGCTGTTGTCGGCGACCGGCTTGCTCGCGCCGTAGGAAACTACGCGAACCTGCGTCGGGTCGAGGCCCTTGTTGCCGACCAGATAGCCCGCGACGCTTGTCGCGCGCCGCTGTCCGAGCTCGTAGTTGTAGTCCTCATGGCCGACGCTGTCGGTATACCCGGCGACCACGAAGACGCGCTCCGGCGTCGCCGACCCGGCGCCGGCCGATCCCTCCAGATCGCCGAAGAATTGATCGATCGCGTGCTTGGCGTTCCCGGTCAAGGCAGCGGATCCGAACGCGAAGGTGGGCCCGGCGCTCGAATCCAAAACCAGCCGCCGCTCAAGGTGGAGATTGTTCATTTGGGTCTGGAGCTGCTGCTGCTGGCCCGTGATCGGGCGCAGCTGATCATTGACCCAGGAGCGAGTGGCGAGGCATCCGCTGACGGCGAGGACCAAACCCATCCCGGCGAGTGCTCCGACCGCGACACGTACAACCTCAGATAAATGCGCGATTCGCACGGTGAATCCTCCCTGCATCAACCGGAATTTCCGTTCTGATTTTCCTGCCAGTTGATCGCTTTGGTTCGGCAGAGAGCCCGCCGTCACGTTCATTACGGACGGCAAGAGCAAGAGCAAGATAATTTTATCTTCGGCTGACGATGGCGTGCAAGCCGCGACTCGTCTCTGGCCGCCGAGTACGCATTTAGTCGAGCGGATCGCTCGATATACTTGACATTAGGGTAGCGCCAACCTAGAATAGCGGCCGACGCCAAGATTTACATGCTTAAGCATAGCATAGGATGTTTAAGGTATTTCTTAGAATTAAAGGCAGAAATCCATCAAGGAGAAGTCGCTGGTGGCTACTTAGGAAATAACAAGACCAAGATGCCAAGGGAATTAATAAAGTCGCAAGGAAATGTCTGACAATCAAAGAGGTGATTATGCGAAAGTTAGCAACGATTCTTGGTTCTGGTTTGGTGTTCGGTCTGGTCGCGTACTATCAGCCCGCGGCCGCGCTGGCCGCGTCGCTGCCGGGTCCCAATATTTCGGGAACGGCCGCGGTGCTCGACTATGCTGGCACTGCGATTGACAGCAAGTTCGTCGCCACCACCACTTCGATTATCGCCCCCGGGGGAGGGACTACGTATATCCGCATCGGAGGAACCACGACGAATGAACCCACGGATACGGTGGTACTCAGGGGTGCGAAACTCGGTGGCGCGAGTGGCACTCTCACCGTGACGGTGGGAGGCAAGACCCTCACCACCGACGAATGGAGCGAGACCGTCGACTGGACGGGCAACGTTACGCTGAAAGCCGTGATCAGGGAGGAAGACTGACCAGAGCTGACTCCGCTTCTGCATCCGCAGAAACCGCCCTGGCCTCGACCGTTCATCCGGCCCGCGAGGTCTATCCGACCCCTCCGCGCTGAAAGCGCGTCGCCTAACGGATCTGACGATTAAAATCAGCGGGCGGACCGCAGGGTCCGCCCGTCTATGATTCAGTATCTATCTACCAGCGGCGGCCTCCGCCTCCGCCGCCACCACCTCCGCCGCCAAAGCCCCCACCTTCGCGACCGCGGCCACCGCGGCCGCCGCCACCACCGCCGCCCGGACGACGGTCACCACCGCCGCGCGGTCCGCCTGGACCGCCGCCCTCGCGCGGACGCGCTTCGTTCACGCGAATCGCACGGCCCTTGAGTTCGGTCTGGTTGAATTCCTCGATCGCCCGCGCGGCTTCGTTGGAATCCGCCATCTCGACGAAGCCGAAGCCTCGCGACTGGCCCGAGAACTTGTCCATCACCACCGTGGCAGTGTCGACCTTGCCCGCCTGAGAGAAAAGCGCTTCCAGGTCTTCATTGGTCACCGAGTAGGCGAGGTTGCCTACATACAACTTCGTGGGCATTCGTGCCCCTCCTTGCGTCTAGGCCGGGAAGCAAAAACCAGAAAAACCCGACGGCGGGCTTAAATGAGTGAAGCTCCGGGCAGTTACACTTTTCTATTTTTAATCCATCAAAAGAAAAAAGTCCATAATCGAAATTCAAACTGAAGTCGTTTCCGCTAGCCAGGAGTTATCCCGTGCTTAAGCAAATATGTTAGAGAAATCTATGCCTTACATCACGGCGGACGATGGCGTCAGGCTCTATTACGAAGAAGCCGGAGCGGGAACCCCGCTGGTCCTGGTGCATGAGTTCGCCGGTGACTATCGCAGCTACGAGTCCCAGATGCGTTATTTCGCGCGACGCTACCGATGTATAGCGTATAACGCGCGCGGCTATCCGCCCTCCGACGTTCCCGATGAGCCGGAGCGCTATTCGCAAGCCCGGGCCCGCGACGATATCCGCGCCGTGCTCGACGGCCTCGCGATCCCGCGCGCGCACGTGGCCGGGGTCTCGATGGGCGGGTTCGCGACCCTGCATTTCGGTTTCGCGTATCCGGAGCGGGCGCTCGCGCTCGTGATCGCGGGATGCGGTTACGGCGCCGACCCGGCCCGGCGCGAGCAGTTCCAGCATGAGGCCGAGGCGGCCGCGCGACGGTTCGAGACGCTCCCGCCGGCGGAGTCCGCCGCGAGCTACGCCCTGGGTCCGACGCGGGTGCAGTTGCAGAACAAGGATCCGCGCGGCTGGGAGGAGTTCCGCCGGATGCTCGCCGAGCACTCGATCCGCGGTTCGGCGCTGACCCTGCGAGGCGTCCAGAAGCAACGGCCCTCGTTGTATGAGCTGGTCGAGCAGATGCGGCGGATGACGACGCCGGCGCTAATCATGGCCGGCGATGAAGACGAACCCTGCCTCGAGGCGTCAATCCTGATGAAGCGGAATATCCCGACAGCCGGACTCGCGATTCTGCCACGCACCGGTCACGCATTGAATCTCGAGGAACCCGCGCTGTTCAACGCGATCGTCGCGGAATTCTTCCATCAGGTCGAGGCCGGGCGCTGGACCTCGCGCGACCCGCGCTCGCTCGGCGGCCGTATTCTTTAGAGGCTCGCGCGGGTCTCTTTATTCTGACGCAGCTCGCAGCGCTTGATTTTGGCCGCGCGTCGCAGACTCCGCCGCCCCCCGTGCTCGTTCCGCTTCGCTCCACTAGCGCGCTCGCTCGGCGGTCGTATTCTTTAGCGCTCGGTGATTAGCGGGCCTCCGACCAGTCGTCGCCGCTGTTCGCGCCCTTTGAGTCATGATCGTCGCGGTTGCTGGCAGCGTCATCGTCGACGCGGCGGTCATCGCTGTTGACTTCGATGATACTGGTCGAGCCGCTAGTGCTGCCGCCGATGGGATTCGTATACGACGAAGGTGGCGGCAGCGTAGATGACGATGGCCCGATGTTGCCGCTGCTCTGCCCAATGGTCGTGCCATATTCGCCCATCGTCTGCGCATCGGCAGAAGCGGCGCCGAAGACCAACGGTGCCGTCAGAATCAGCGCGGCTGAGCCGGCCCTAAGCACGATAAGATTGATTTTTCGCATTCGCCCTCCCCCTTGATCCGATTTAGTCAACGATAATCCGGCGCCACTGCTAGCGCAGCGCTTTTTCTCACGGCGTACGGCGAACGATTGGCGCACGTCCGGCGCAACCTGATGCGACTAATCCTCGGGGTGATCCGGTTCATTTTGCGTGGCGGTCGATGATCCAGACGGTCATGTCCCACGCGTTCCTGATGCCGATTACCAGCAGGATAAGCAGGCTGAACGCAAGCACGTCGAGGCTGCCAGCGTCATGTGAGGTGAGACTGAGGCCAGCGCCGAGTACCGCCAGGTACGCGACGAGCGGCAGGAACGTGTACCAGAGGCGATCGATCAGGTCTATCGTGGGCATCAGGCCATGTTTGGCCATTCTGTGCCAAATCCAACCCGCGTAACCTGATCCGGTTAGACCGGCCAATATCATAAAGATCCCCAGAGAACGCCAGGTCTGGGTGGGCGCGCTCGCGATCAGGCAAATGAACAGCACCGCGCTGAAATGCACGACAGTAGGCGACAGGAAGGAGCGGATACCGGCCTGATGAGCCCGCGTGAAGACGCCCGCGCCAATCGACGCCGCCACGAACATCAAACCCACTAACGTCGCTCCGGCGGCGCCGATAAGGGTGTAAAAGTCGTGCCACTGGCTCAGGGTTGCGGCGAGCGGGGCTTGCATCAGGCGCATTATCGCGCGCGACACGCGGCCGTCGCCAGCTGCGCAGGTTGATCAGTTCGCGAGCCGGTTCAGACCGTCGAAGGCGGCGTTCTTGTAGCACTGCGCGAGGGTCGGGTAGTTGAAGACCGTATCGACGAAATAATCGACCTTGCCACCCATCGCGAGGACCACCTGGCCGATGTGCACCAGTTCGACGGCGCCCTCGCCGATGATATGCACACCCAGCAGATCGCGGGTCTCGCGATGGAACAGCAGCTTTACGAAGCCGATACTGTCGCCGACAATCTGTCCGCGCGGCAGCTCGCGATAGGGCGCCTTGCCGGTTTCATACGGGATGTTCAGCTCGGTCAGCTCCTCCTCGGTTTTGCCGACGAAGGAGATTTCCGGGATGGTGTAGATGCCGTAGGGAAAATGCTGGCGCGAATGGGTCGCCTCCTGACCAAAGGCGTGGCAGACCGCGAAGCGCCCCTGCTCCATCGAGGTCGACGCGAGGCTCGGGAAGCCAACGACGTCACCCGCCGCATAGAGGTGGGGCACGGCGGTCTGAAACCACTCGTTCACCGCGATCCGGCCCCGGCCGTCCGCCGTCAGACCCACCGCGTCCAGTCTGAGCGACTGGGTCGCGCCGGTACGGCCGACGCTGCACAAGACCTTGTCGCTGACGATCTGCTTGCCGCTGACAAGACTCGTCTTGACGTGTTTGCCCTTGGCGTCTTCGCTTACCTCGACGCGATTTACCTCTTCACCGAGGCGCAGGAGCACACGTTTTTCGCGCAGATGGTAATGCAGCGCCTCGATCACTTCCGCGTCGACGAAAGGCAGTAGCCGCGGCCGCTTGTCGACGATCGTTACGCGCACCCCCAACGCGGCGAACATGCTCGCGTACTCGCAGCCGATGACGCCCGCGCCAATCACCGTCAACGTTTGCGGGATATCCTTCATGTGCAGGATGTCGTCGCTCGAATAGACACAACTGCCGTCGAGCGGCATCTGCGGGTCGTACGTCGCTTCGGTGCCGGTGGCAATCACGACGAAGGAGGTCGACACAGTGCGTTCGCCGCGTCCTTCACCAAAGCTCACGCGCACCGTGTGCGGGTCGACGAACGCGGCCGCACCATGCACCAGCTCGACGCCGTTGCGCAGCAACTGATGGCGCATCACGTCAACCTCGTGCCGCACCACGGGCTCGACGCGCAACAGCAGGTCCTGGAGCGTAATCTTTTCCTTGACCTTGTAGGACTCGCCGTAGATGCCGTGTTCGCGATGGCCGGAGAGGTAAAGCACCGCCTCACGCATCGTCTTGCTGGGGATCGTGCCGACATTGACGCAGATGCCGCCGACGATCGCTTTTCGTTCGATCAGCATCACCTGTTTGCGGAGCTTGGCGGCCTGGATAGCCGCGTGATGGCCCGCCGGGCCTGATCCGATTACCACCAGATCGTAGTCGAATTCCCCCATGTCAGGGTCCCCCGCTCACGTCCCCGCGTTCCGAAGTCCGAACCAGGGCTGATCGGATGGCGGCAAGCGCCGCCCAGAGTCCCTCGTCGGCTGCGATCAGGCTTTCATATTGCGCCGCGCGAAGCCACGGCGTTTTCGTTGTCGTTGCAATCGCGCGTTTTCAGCCGCTTCAATGAGCTGTTGTTGGCAGCTGGTTGGGGCGACCGAGCGTGTATAGCTGCCGTCGCTGAGCAAAGTCCATTGGCATCGATTCGGCTCAAGCTGCGAATCGATCACCGTGCGCAGCTCGCGACGGAGTTTCGGATCCTCGACCGGCACGACGACCTCGACCCGGCTCTCAAGATTCCGCGTCATCGCGTCGGCGGAACCAATCAGGTACTCCTCAGCGCCGCCATTGCGGAAGTAATAGATCCGGCCGTGCTCCAGAAACCGGCCCACAATACTGACGACGCGGACATGTTCCGAGATTCCCGTCAACCCCGGGCGCAGCCGGCAGGTATCACGGACGATCAGGTCGACCTGGACGCCGGCCCGCGACGCCCGATAGAGCGCCCGCGTGACGTCTATATCTTCGAGCGCGTTCAGCTTGAACTGGATCCGGGCTTCCACCGCCGGATGGTTCCGCTTGAGCTCGATTTCGCGCTCGATCCGCTCGATCAGGCCGCGTTTGAGCGTAACCGGCGCCACCAGCAAGCGGTGGTAGGCGCGCTCGGGGCGGTAACCGGTGGTCAGGTAGTTGAGCAGTTCCGTCAGGTCGCTCCCGATAACGTCGTCGCTGGTCAACAGGCCAAAGTCTGCGTAGAGCCGCGCCGTCCCCGGATGGTAATTGCCGGTACCGATATGTGCGTAACGCCGGAGCCCGTTGTAGTCCTGACGCACCACCAGAATCACCTTGCAATGCGTCTTCAGGCCGACCACCCCGTAGGTCACATGGATACCCGATTCCTCAAGCCGGTTGGCGAAGCGGATATTGGCTTCCTCGTCGAAGCGCGCCTTGAGTTCGACAACGACCGCCACCTGTTTGCCGTTGCGCGCGGCGTCGAGCAGATACTCGAGCAGACTCTGATCGTGCGAGGTCCGATAGAGGGTCATCTTGATCGCGCGCACCTTCGGGTCGGTGCTCGCTTCGCGGAGAAAGCGCTCGACCGAAGTCGAGAACGACTCATACGGATGGAGCAGCAGAATCGACCCGGCGTCGCGGATGATATGAAAGATATTGCGCTTGCTCGGCAGCCGCGGATGGTCCACCGGATGATGCGGCGGATCACGCAATTCCGGAAAGTCGAGCGTGACCAGTTCCATCAGGTCCCGCATCGCCAGCATCCCGGCGGTCTCGAAAACGTCGCTATGCTCGTCGAGTCCCAATTCGGCCGCGAGCATGCCGCGGCGCGTCGGATCGAAGCCCTCGCGCACTTCGAGCCGGACGATCGGCGCGACCCGCCGGTCACGCAGCTCGTTCTCGATCAGCGCCAGCAGGTCGTCAGCTTCTTCCTCGTCACGTTCGGTATTGGCGTTGCGGGTGACCCGAAAGCGCTCGCAGACCGCAACTTCGGCGTCCGGAAAGAGCAGATCAAGGTTGTTGGCCATGACCTCGTCGAGCGCCACGAAGCGCGCGCTCTCGCCGATCCGCACGAAGCGGCAGATCCCACTGCCCACCGGGATTTTGACGCGATACAGCGAGAGGTCCGACCCGTTGCCGTCGGCCCCCGCGCGCGCCGTCCGGCGCAGCGAGACCAGCAGGTTCAGCGAGAGGTTCGAGACAAAGGGAAACGGATGGGCCGGGTCGATCGCGAGCGGGGTAATCAGCGGAAAGACGTTGGCGAAGTAAAACTGCCGGAGACCTTGCCGCTCGGCCGGCGTCAGGTCGGCGTAACGCAGCAGCTCGATACCCGCCCGCTTGAGCCCTTCGAGCAGCCTGAGCAAAACCTGTTGCTGGAGCGCCTCCTGCTCGCGCACGATCGCGTAGCATCGTTCGATCTGCCATTGCGGGTTGTGCCCGTCGGGGGTCAGATCGCGCACGCCGCTGGCCGCTTGCTGCTTCAGTCCGCCGATCCGTTTCATGAAGAATTCGTCGAGATTCGACGCGCAGATCGCGAGGAACTTGAGCCGCTCGAGCAGCGGATTACGCTCGTCCTCCGCCTCGGCCAGCACCCGGCGATTGAAGGCGAGCCAGGTCAGCTCGCGATTCAGATAGAGCTCGGGTGCCTGGAGATAATCTTCGCCGGCGGAGCCATCGAGGGAACCTGCCGCCGCCGCACTGCCGATGGCTACTACCTCACCGCTTGCCGATTCCGCCGTGGACATGTGCCCTCCTTGGGCTCATCGGTTCCGCCCCCCTCTGTACCCCGTTGGTGCGGCACCCGCACGATGCCGCGGGCCGATTGGCCGCCCGCGACCGGCGCCGCTGATCGCCAGCAAGCTGGACGTTTTCATCCGTCAGCACCCGGTCAGGTTACCGCACTCCTGATCTTTCGCGAAATACATCTAAGCCCTGATCTCTTACCAATGTTGTGCATGGGACACGGTCAAAAAGGGGTGGTCGCACTAGCAAAACTGTCTCGAATGAACTGATCGGGCTTCTGTCGCAGTTTAATTATGCTATTATTACTTTATTCAATTGTTCTAAATTTTAACCATCATAAATAGAGAAATTATTGCTCTACATCGTAATTTAAGCATTTAATAGTCTCATGGATGGTCCTAAGGATGCGATCTATCCCATGAGAAGGTGGCTCGGTCTGCTGATCGCATTTCTCGCCATCGCGTGGGGACTCAAACCGGTGATGGCGCAGGAGTCATCGATGAGCCTCGATGACGCGATTCGCGGTTACGAGGCGGCCACCCATACTTCGTTTCAAGGCATCCCCGAGGATTGGAGCACCCATTTCGTTTCTTTTTCACCAGCGGAGCCCGGCTCGCCGGTAGAAGCGGAGCCGCGCTATTGGATCCAGCAGATTCGGCGGCGGGTAGCGGCCGATGCAACTTCGACCGCGTGGGCTGAGCCCGACTTCGGGCCTAGGCGGCGCCGACACGCGCATCGCGACTGGAGCATGGACCTCGGTTCGGGAGCGACCGTCGGCGCCGGCCAGTTTCCGGCCAAATTCTCCTTTAGCGTCAACGGCACTCCGAGTTGTACGAGCGATTATGTGGCCTTTAATACCGGGTTGCTCGGATCTGCCACCCAGGCGAGCATCATTGCTTACAACCAGATCTACAAAGCCCCCACATGCACTGGCACCGTTCCCGCAACCGATTGGGCGTACAATACCGGCGGCACCATCACAGTGTCGCCTATCCTTAGTATCGACGGGACGCAGATCGCATTCGTACAAACTGTGGGCAGCGTAGCGAACCTGGTCCTGTTGAAATGGAGCGCCGGTCCCGCGACCCATACCACTTCGGTCGCGACACACAGCAGTACGAGCCTGACAGCGGGTACATTCACCGCAGCCGACGTGGGGGCTCACATAACCGGCAGCAACATTCCGGCCAACACGTACATCACGGCGCAGAGCGGCACTACCGCGACGATTTCCAACGCCGCGACCTCGACCACCACAATTACCGCAACCGTTAATGCGGAGACCGCCGCCGCACCCGGGGTGCCGCCGAGCGTCGCGACTTCCAGTTACTCGAGTTGCACGGCACCGTGCATGACGACCATCGCGTTTAACGGCAGCCCCAATGATACAACCTCCGCACCGTTCTACGACTATAGCGGTTCAGACACTCTGTACGTGGGTGATTCGGCCG
>Ga0074045_10003323_pt1 | contig 14506 bp, 13 predicted proteins | sample BogForMeECP23OM2_FD_94442 | JGI IMG/M metagenome (GOLD analysis project Ga0074045, IMG submission 94442) | Bog forest soil microbial communities from Calvert Island, British Columbia, Canada - Bog Forest MetaG ECP23OM2 | ecosystem: Environmental > Terrestrial > Soil > Wetlands ... | reverse complement strand
TCCCGAATCCACCCTGGAGAAGCCGCCTTCGGCAGAACTGCGTCCAGACCAGAAAGACAGCGACTCGCTCCCTCCCTACGATGTTCTGGATACAATCCTGGAAGCGTATGTGGAGGACAACCAGCGGCCGGAAGAGATTGCCGACAGGTACGCCTTTGATCTGGCGTTGGTACGCAAAGTTGCGGCGATGGTGGATCGAAACGAGTACAAGCGCCAGCAGGCTGCCCCGGGACTGAAAATCTCACCAAAGGCATTTGGGTTTGGTAGACGTTATCCAATTGCCTCCAAACTCAGTGTCTGAACTCTCCTTTACCTTTGCCGCTCGGTTAAGTATGAAAGGAATAAATGAAGTATCGCTTGCAACTGCCTTTTAAACATGCGCTTATCACAACTGTGCTGTGGCTATTGGTCTTGCCTGCATTCGCCCAAACCACCAAAGCAGCGCCCGCCGCCGGGGTCTCGAATGCAACCCTTCCGAGCGATGCTACTGTCGATTCGTTCCTGAAGCAGATGTTCGGGTGGAACCAGGACCTGACTTGGAAGATCGCTGAGATCAAGCCCGCCGAGGCACCGGGCTTCGCCGAAGTAACTGCCGTGTTTAATACACCTCAGGGACAGCAGATTTTCCGGATATACGTTACGCCGGATCAGAAATTTGCGCTTACGGGGGACATGGTTCCGTTTGGCGCGTCCCCGTTCGAAGCCGCCGCGGCGGACCTGAAAGCCGTTAATGGCTCCGTGCAGGGTGCCGCAGACGCAACCGTGACCATCGTCGAGTTCGGCGACCTCGAATGTCCCGCGTGCAAAGCGGCACAGCCCAACATAAACAAGCTAATGCAAGAGGAACCCAAGGCCAAGCTGATCTTCCAGAATTTCCCGCTGGAGACGATTCACAAATGGGCGTTGTTGGGCGCGAAATATCTTGACTGCGTTGGCCGCGAAAACAACGATTCGGTGTGGAAGTTTATCAGCACGGTATATGAACACCAGGGAGAGATAACGCTTGAAACGGCAGAAACCATGCTGAAGGGCTACGTTAAGGATTCCGGTGCCGATCCTGCCGCGGTGTCGGCCTGCGTGGTGACGCCGGAAACCGAAAAGCGCGTGCGCGAATCGATTGCGTTAGGTACGAAATTGGGAGTGACTAGTACGCCGACGTTCTTCATCAACGGACGCAAGGTCGCGGGGTTCGGAAACAACACACCTTATGAAGTCGTGAAAGCGATGGTGGACTTCAACCTGAGCGGCTCGGCCAAGTAACATAACTCGTGCGTCGGGTCTCTTCGGCCGGAACTCCAGCTTCCGGCCTGATCTTTTGTGCCAGGGGCTTCAGTGTCCCACAGGCAATTGAAGGGTAAGCCCGTCGCTCGACGCCATTCGCAGGATGTGGGGCGTCATGACGATCAACAGTTCGTCGTCGTTCTCATTCTTAGGATGTTCCGCCGTGGCATACGTCGCAACCGGAACCCTGCTGAGGAACGGGTAACCTGAAAGGCTGCGCGAGTCCTCCTTAGAGAGCAACCCTGCTACCACGCCCGATTCTTCGTTCTTCAAGGTGATGCTTCCGGTGTACTCGCGGTTCAGGATGATCGGAATCCCGTTGACCGTCTGATTTCCCAGCGTGCGAATGTTCAACTCGATCTTGAGACTCACATCGGTATTCGAGTGGATGATCGGGGTTGCCTTCATGTTCAATCCGAGGTCCTCGAAATTGAATGAGGGAAACGGTGCGACGTAGGTCTGGTTTCCCACTACTCGGGAGATGGCGCTGCTGTTGTAAATAGGGGCAAACGTCGCATTCACAATGGGATAACGCTCGCCGATCTTCAGCACGGCCGGGTTGTTTTGTGAAGTGCGCAACGAAACGTGCTCCAAGTTTCGAACATCCGATTCGTTGACGCTCACATTCACGGCAAGCGGAGGTGTCTCGGACACCCCCGTCAGGGTACGTCCTCCGCCAAACGTCGCAAAAGGCGTGGAGAGGAGGGGGTTCTGAGTATTTTGCTGCAGTTGAGCCAGCAATGCCTGAATCGCGGTCGAGTTCGCTTGGTTAATACCGCCGGAGGCGATCAGTTGGTTTACCAGGTCCTGCGCACCTGCTCCCAGCGAGGCAAGCAGGGCCGGACTGATGTTGAAAAAGGTGAACTGCGACGGCAATTGAGTTCCCAGTTGACGCACCAGGCTCGAACTGATCTGGTAAACCCGCACGTCTAACAGCATCTGCGGACGCCCGCCCGCAAGGCTCTCGATCAGTTGGCTCGCGGCCTCAACGATCGGTAAAGGCGCGCGGATTGTGATGGTCGATTTCTCGTTGTCAGCCGCTATGAATCGGATCTCAAGGACTGTCCGCAGCGCGTTGACCATATCGGCCAATTCTTGAGGTGACGTCAAGTCGCTAAGGTAGTAAGTGCGAATCGCCAGGCGTTCGAAATTGCGGCGGTTCTCGAGGGTATCGGCAACCACGTAAATCTGCGAACCCGAGAGCGCAATCCAAAATGTCTTAGTGACCTGGGTCGCGGCCTCCATCGCCGTGGCGAAGTTCACCTTCTCGATTTCAAAGTGGATGCGCCGCGTCTGCACCGAGTCATCAATCGTTGCGGTGATGCCGTATGCCTTGGCGACCTGCACGAAAAGCGTTCGAGAGTCTCCGCGGAATTGGAAATCCTTGCGCTCGGAGTTCGGCGAAACCGACACTTCCAGCGATTTCTGAACCATTTGCAGAGTTCGGCTTACGTGGGGAGCGCTTTCCCAGACCGAATCATTGAGCCGCTGGCGCGCGAAGTCATTCGACGGGTCGTAGGCAAGCGCTTGCCGGAATTCTGCGGTGGCAACCAGTTCGTTATTCGCCTGCATCGCTTTGTTGCCGCGATCCAGTGCCTGCATCACCAATTGCTGACGTGCAAACTCGCGCGCCGTCGCGTACTCCAGGTTGCGCGGATCGAGTCGCGACGCTTGCTCAAACTTCTGGAAGGCGGCTTCAGTTTGTCCGGCAGATTTCAGCTTCAGGCCAGACTTGAACTCTTTCTTGGCGTCCGATACGTCCTTCGGACTCGGGGGTGGAGAAACGATCGTCTCCTTAGGGTTCTCGGTTTCCCGCCCTGTCTCGGTCGGCGACTGTCCTTCTGGTCGTTTTCCAGCCTGGTTGCCGCCTTGATCTGCGACTGATTGTGCGGCTGCACTGTTCTGCGGAGAAGCTGCGGCAGGTTCTTGCGCTCCCAGAATCCCCGAGAGCGTGAGCGCCAGTCCGATTACGATCAGGATGCGCATGTATGTTCAGATTCTAAGCTAGGGACAGTGCTGGTGTCGCCCGTGCGCCAAACCAACCAAGCTCTTCGCGCTCCCCGTTAGGCACGATGTCAAGACACATAGCCTCGAGCTCGGCCGACTGGAAGGATGTGCTAAACTGCAGCCACATCAGGAGCAAGAATGAAGCGATTCGTGCAAAAAATGCTGTTCGTTGACCTGATCAAAGGTCTGGGGGTCACTTTCCGCAACCAAGCCCCCAGGCAGTTGATAACGGAACAGTATCCTTTGGAGCGCCCGCACATCGCCGAACGGTTTCGAGGGGCTCCTCGTCTTGGGGTAAATCCAGACACGAACGAGTCTTTATGTATTGCGTGCGATCTGTGTGCGGTGGCGTGCCCGGAAAACTTGATCGTGGTGGGCAGCGAACGCAACCCCGTGACACGGCGCAAAGAGCTTACTGAATTCACGTATGACCTGAGCCGGTGTATGTTCTGCGGGCTGTGTGAGGATGCGTGCCCTACCGATGCCCTAGAGCTGACACAAGACTTTGAGATGGCTCAATACAGCCGCGAAGGGTTGATCTGGAACCGTGAGACGTTAGAGCGAGGCCCCGAACCGCAGACCTATAAGCGATAGTTTCGTCCAAGTTTACAAACGAACAAAGGCGCGAACGAATCGCGCCTTCTTTGTCGAACGAACTCCAGCCTACTCGAAAATCAGGATTGCCGCAGCGATCACGGTTGTCCACAATCCCCGTTTGTCGCCCACCGCCGTCTGGGTCACGTTCATCGTGCGTACGATCTTGTTCGAAAGCCGGTAAACTTCCTTCTTCTCGTCCCAGGATTTGTCAGCGTCGAACTCCACATCCAGCGTGGTCGCCAGCATCTCCGCAGCCAGTTCTTCAGCGTAGTCGCCCGCCACGTCTTCCTTTTCACCGAAGGAGTGATGCTCGCTCAGGTAACCAAATGTATTTCGATCGGCTGGAATCGCCAGCCCGATGCTCGATGCCACCAACCGATGGGGTTCGCGGGTAGAATTCTCCGCCACCACGGCAAAGACGACCTCTCCAGGGTAGAGGAACTTCAACCCGTCCTTGCGAGGTATCAAGCGGCAGTGAGGAGGGAAGATTGAAGACACCCGAACGAGGTTCTGCGCGGCGATGCCGGCGTCTCGCAGCGCCAGCTCGAACGAAGTCAGTCGTTCCTTATGCTTTCCCACACCCTTGGTGAGGAAAATGCGTTTTGGAACCATGTTCTTGCCCAACTTGCGTGCCTCCTCGGCAGAGCCCGACCTGTCTCCGAAGTGTCAAAAATATCACAGCGCAAATCAAGTCATGAAAAGTGATGGGACAAATTACGGCATCGCCGGAGCTGGCAATGCTAGCTTATGAACTGCGAGCAACGCCGGAATTGGGTGCGCCTGTCTTTAGCTTAACCGCGATCTCGATGAACGCCAGTGCCGCGCGACTCAGTGCCTTGTCTTTCCGGAACACGAGCGCCAGGTCCCGTTGCAAAACAATATCCGTGATTTTCAAGGCGGACAACGTCTTCGCCTTGATGTCTTCGGCAACATTCGAACGCGGAATGAAGCTGATGCCGACATCAGCAGCAACGAAGCGTTTCGTCAATTCGCTGGAGTCAAGTTCCATCGAAACGATCGGCTTCAGGTGCCGTTCGTGGAACAGCGCTTCCAGGGTATCGCGAGTACGGCCCAACTTGGGCAGCAGCAAGGGGTACTGCGCAACATCTGCCAGGCTGGCCTCGACGCGACCAGAAAGAGGATGTTTGATCGGCGTGATCACCACCAGCTCGTCCTTATGGATGGGCACGACCGTGTAACGTTTGTCTTTGATAGGCAGGGAGACAACGCCGAAATCGCAGGAGTTTTCGATCAGCGCCTCGAGAATCTTCTGGTGCTCGGAACGCTTAACGTTGACCGCGACACTTGGGTACTGGCGCTTGAATTCGGCGAACACTTCCGGCAGGATGTGAAGGCAAGTGCCTTCGTTAGCTGACACAACGATCTCGCCCCGCGGAATTCGGTGCATCTCCGCGAGAGCTATCAGCATGACGCGGCGCTGCTCGATGGTTTCTTCCGCGTACTTCTGAAACACCTTGCCGGCAGCGGTGACCGCTACGCGCCCCCCGCTGCGGTCCAGCAGCTTGGCGCCTACCTCTTCTTCGAGCGAACGGATCTGAGACGAAATTGCCGGTTGCGTGCGGAAGCGCCGCTCTGCAGCCCGCGAGAAGCTGCTGAGCTTGGCGACCTCCAAAAACGTCTCGATTTGATCGAAATCCATCTGTGGCTACGAGAGCTTCACTTCCATAATACGAAATTATGTGCCCGATAAAATCATTGTATGCCCAGCGCCCAAGGCGGCAGCGTATTCTGTCGAGGGACTATAGAAGGAGCTCGTATGGCGGCGCAGAAAACTGACCCAAAGGCTGTACTGGAATTTGCTACACACAACAATGTCCAGATGCTCGATCTTCGATTTACAGACCTGCCAGGCCTGTGGCATCACGTTTCTTATCCCATCGCGCAACTTACCGAAGAAGCATTTGAGGAAGGTTTTGGCATGGACGGCTCGTCGATCCGGGGATGGGCGGCCATACACGAAAGCGACATGTTGCTCATCCCCGATCCCTCGCGCTATTTTCTGGATCCCTTCACCGAGGCTCCAACCCTGGTGATGGTTTGTGACGTCATCGATCCGGTCACGAAACAACGCTACGACCGCGATCCCCGTTATATCGCCAAGAAAGCGGAGATTTATCTCGCCTCCACCGCGATTGCCGACACCGTTTACTTTGGCGCCGAGGCGGAATTTTTTATCTTCGATAACGTTCGCTTCGATCAGAACGAACACGAAGGGTACTACTTTATCGATGCTGAGGAAGGACGTTGGAACTCCGGCCGGGCGGAGGGCAACCTCGGTTATCGCCCGCGCTACAAGGAAGGGTATTTTCCGGTGCCGCCGACCGACCACTATCAGGACCTGCGGACCGAAATGGCGCTTACCCTGCAGAGTTGCGGGCTTGAGGTCGAGTGTCACCATCATGAAGTGGCCAGCGGTGGGCAGACGGAGATCGATTTGCGCTTCGACTCGTTGCTGCACTCGGCCGACAACATGATGCTCTACAAGTACGTCGTGAAGAATGTCGCCAACCAGGCGGGCAAAACTGTGACGTTCATGCCCAAGCCGCTCTTCCAGGACAACGGCAGCGGCATGCACACGCACCAGTCCCTGTGGAAGGACGCTCAGCCATTGTTCTCGGGTGACGGTTACGCAGGATTGTCGCAGTTGGCGCTCTGGTACATAGGCGGTTTGATCAAACATGGTCCCGCGCTCTCGGCCATCATCGCCCCCACCACTAATTCGTATAAGCGTCTGGTGCCCGGCTTTGAAGCGCCGGTCAACCTCGCCTACTCGCGACGTAACCGCTCGGCCGCGGTGCGAATCCCGATGTATTCGGCCTCGCCCAAAGCCAAGCGCGCCGAGTTTCGCCCCCCGGACCCCAGTTGCAACCCATATCTGGCGTTCGCGGCCATGCTGATGGCGGGAATCGATGGCGTCGAGAACAAGATCGATCCCGGCCCCCCTCTTGACAAGGACATTTACGATTTGGGCCCCGAAGAGCTCGCTAAAGTCCCGTCGATGCCCGGCTCTCTCGATTCAGCCCTCGATGCACTGTCGCGGGATTGCCAGTTCCTGATGAAGGGCGACGTGTTCACCGAGGAGATGCTCAACACCTACATCGATTACAAGCGGGAGAAAGAAGTCGATGCCCTGCGGCTTCGGCCTCACCCGTATGAGTTCATGATGTACTACGACGTATGAGAGAGGTGCCGCGTTTCCCTTGAAGTCTTGTGGCCATTGACCCGCTCACTGCGCGTTGAGATCGAGATCCTTAATCGGCAGGTCCCAGTGCGCATCGAGTATTTCGAACCGGCGCTGTTCTTCTTTTTTGTAAGTTTCCTGGTCGGGATACATCTGCTTGATCAGCGCCTTCTCGTCGAAGCCATCGTTCGCCACAGTGGCGTTTTTGAATACGATGGTGACCCGGTAGTCCCAACGCCCGTCTTCCGTCGTGTGGTAGCGTGGCGAGACCGCGGAAACCTGCAACATGCGCCCCAAGTCGACCTGCTTCTTAAGCAGGGGGTAATGGTTCTTCTTAAAAAGCGTAAGGAACTCGTCCGCATGGCCCCACTTCACCTTGTAGTAGTACTCAACGACAAACGGCTTGTCTTGTGCGCTGGCGTCTGGCTGCGGCGCGGCGACCACCGGGGTCGCGACATAAAGCGCCATCAGAAGCAGGCAGGCGATGCTAAATCCAGGCTTTCTCGCAGCGGTTGGGACCATACATTTCTCCTCGGATGAGATGGGTGAGATCTTACAGGATGGGAAGGCGGCAGTATCGAGCTGGCGATCGTGAAGCCTGCCTAAGCTTCCGCCTTCGGAGGCTCGATCGCCTGCAGGTACTTGACCAGCAGGACTTCATTGCCTTTCTCTCCGTAGATGAGTTCATCCACCAGGTTCTTGGCCAACATCACTCCGTAACCACCGGGGCGCATTCCTTCCTCGTTTCGCCGGATCACGTGGGCGATAGGATCGTCGGGCGGATTGCCGATCGCGGCATGCCGAACTTCATCGAGGGTAAATCCGTCGCCAGGATCTTTGATGCGGGCCATAACCATATGTTTGGTCCGGACGTAACAGATCTCCACGTACTTCTCTGGGTCGAAATTGCCACCGTGTTCCATGGCATTCAGCAGCATCTCGCGAAACGCCATGCCGACATCCTGCCGCTCCTCATCAGGGAGATCTGCGACCTCGCGAATAAACTGCAGTAGGCGTTCGGCGGTGAGCATTGTGCATCGAACGGCAAGGGTAATCAAGTTCGGCGTGGCTGACATGATCTCAATGCCGTCGTCCCACGTGGGCGTCTCCATCACCGTTCGCACCGTCTCCGCGAGCGATTCGATCGAAAATCCCTCCGACAAATATCCGAAGGCGTGTTCTCGCATGGACGCGATGACGTCAGCCGGAGTGCTGTCGTCGGTGAGAATAATGATTCGGGTGTGCGGACGCACCCGGCGAAGGCGGCGAAGGAATTCCACGTCCTGATTTCCCGACGTCTCGCGGCTGGTCACAATGAGGTCAAACTGTCGCGCCTTGGCCATGACAAGCGCTTTGTCCAGGGTGCTGCTTTGCTCCAGCTTCCATCCTTCAGGTGTGAGCACCGTCGACAAGGCAGACTTGACCTCCGGGTCGTCTCCAATCAAAAGGGCTGTTCTTGAGTTGTAAGAGGGCGTGCGTTCTTCAGATGTGACTGTCGTGGGGTCATCCATGGTTCAACACTTCGCTCCATTGCGATTCTCCTCATTGTATCGGGGCCTGTCCCGCCTTTGGCTCCCAATTCTCACAAAATTCATTCCACCTCCTCTTCGCCAACGTATGACCGTGTTTCACGATTCTTGGAGGGTGGTTATGTATAATCCGCCTCTTATGGCGAGGGACGTTAGGCTCATTCCGGTGGTCCTGTTGGCCACAGTGCTTGGGTATGCGCAGGGTCCGCCGGCTGCTGTTTCAACCGCTCCGGCGGTGCATGTCGCCGGAAGTCCTGCCCAAAGTGAGCTGCTTTGGCAGAAGCTCAACGCCACCGTCCAAGAGGTCAATCGCGACCTCGACGGCACGATGGGCGTCGCCATTATGGACCTCACCGACGAGCGCACTCTGTTTCTGAATCCTGACACGGTCTTCCCACAAGCCTCATCGATCAAAGTTACCGTGCTTGCTGAACTCTACCGTCAGCAGCAGCAATCGGAGCAGGGGTTGACCGGCAAAGCTAAACTCTCTGACCTCTACACGATGAACGCCAGCGATCTCGTTGCCGACAGCGCGATCATGAGCGGCTTGACGCCGGGCCTGACTCGCGTAACCAACCGCGATCTCGCCACCTTCATGGTCGCTGTCAGCGACAACAGCGCCACCAACGTCTTGATCGATCGCGTAGGCATGTCCAACGTCAACTCCATGCTGGATTCGCTCGCACTGACCCACACCCGCCTGCAGCGCAAAATGATGGACGTAAAGGCCGCACAGGCGGGCCGGGAAAACCTCTCCACTCCCAGCGACATGATGACGTTCTTCGCCGACTTGTACCAGGGAAAGTTCTTAAACAAAGCCCTCAGGGAGGACTACTTTGAGGTTCTCGCTATCCAAAAGGAGAGCGACATCCCGCGCTTCATTCCCGAGGACATCGTTATCGCCAATAAGCCTGGAGAACTCGCGGGTGTTCGCAACGATGTCGGCATTGTCTTCGTGCCCAATCGCCCGTTCGTCATTGTGGTCATGACGGCTTACTTGAAACATGAACGCGACGGCAACGATGCCATCGCGAAAATCGCCGGCGCGGCCTACGCGTACTTCGACCGGGTGGGCCGTTCGTCGGAGTACGGTCGAATCGTGACCGAGCGGAACTCGCATTGATGTTTTCCCGCCGCACAGCCTGGGACCTTGCCCACAACCGCTATACCGAGGCGTTGGAGACTCATAGAAGCTCGGGAAGGGAACTGCTCGACCTCACCGCATCCAACCCTACGACGATCGGTCTTGACTACCACGGAGAAGAGCTGCTGCAGTCCCTGGCTGATCTCGATGCCCTTACTTATCAACCAGCACCGCAAGGGCTGCTTTCCGCGCGACAAGCGGTTGCGGCCTACTACACCGAAAAGGGATACATTCTCTCCGCCGCCGATCTCGTCCTGACTACCAGCACAAGCGAGGCCTACTCATTCATCTTTCGGCTTCTCTGCGATCCGGGTGACTCGATTCTGGTTCCAGCTCCTAGTTATCCGCTTTTTGACTTCCTGGCCGACCTGAACGACGTCAAACTTGTTCCCTACGAGTTGGTTTACGACCACGGTTGGCAGATCGAATTCGAGTCGTTAAGGGCGGCACTGCGAGGTTCGCAAACCGAAGGCAGACGTTGCCGGGCCGTCTTGGTCGTGCATCCTAACAACCCGACTGGCTCCTACGCTAAGCTCTTCGAGCTGAAGGAATTGAACCGGACTTGCGCAGCCAACGAAATGGCGATCATCGCGGACGAGGTTTTCCTCGACTTCAGCTTGCTCGAAAAGCCTCCGCTATCTTTTGCGGCCAACGCCGAAGCACTAACGTTTACATTGAGCGGCTTGTCAAAAGTATCGGCCCTGCCCCAGATGAAAGTCGCATGGCTCGCGACCACTGGCCCCGAAGGGCCTAAGAAACAAGCACTTGCCCGCCTGGAAGTGATTGCCGATACCTACCTGTCGATGAGTGCCCCTTCCCAACTGGCTCTCCCCAGGATGCTCGCCGAGAGGCATATCGTGCAACCTCAGCTCATGCATCGAATCCGCACCAATCTCGTCGCACTCGATGCAGCCTTGGTGACCCAAGACCTGTGCTACCGGCTGGATGTTGAAGGCGGATGGTACGTCGTGTTGCGAATTCCAATGCTCGGCTCCGACGAGGAATTGGTCATTTCTCTGCTGCAGGAGATGGGCGTGTTGCTTCAACCGGGCCACTTCTTTAACTTCCCGGCGGATGGTTACTTAGTGGCCAGCCTCATTACATCCTCGGCGCAATTCGCGGAAGGCATTGCGCGGGCCCTCCGATTTATCGCCGGCCGATAATCGATCCATCTTGGCTTGGCCGCCGTCCGTCACTTCAAGGGGTCCGCTGGCCCCCAAATGGCCATTTTGGGAAGGGCAGGCGGTATAATTACAGCACCGTGCTCAAGTACTCGATTGTTGTTCCATTTCACAACGAAGAACAAAACGTTACAGAGCTCTACGACCGGCTGAAAGCGGTGATGGAAACCACTCAGGAGTCGTTTGAGCTGGTGTTTGTTGACGATGGCAGCAAAGACCACACTTTCTCATTGCTGCAACAAATCGCGGCCGTGGATCGTCGTGTTGTCGTAGTAAAACTGCGCCGTAACTTCGGTCAAACCTCCGCCCTGGCGGCAGGTTTTGACCACTGCCAGGCCGAATACGTCCTGGCCATGGACGGCGACCTGCAACACGATCCCGACGACATACCATTGTTTCTGGAGCAGTTACGGGCCGGTTATGACATTGTCAGCGGATGGCGCAAGGAACGCATCGACAATTTTGTGATGCGCCGAATCCCCTCCAAGATCGCCAACTGGCTGCTGGCCCGGCTGAGCGGTGTGGATCTCCACGACTTCGGAACGACCTTTAAGGCCTATCGCCGTGAAGTGGTGCAGGAAGTTCCGCTGTATGGCGAACTTCACCGGTTTATTCCCGCGCTGGCGTCAGCCTACGGAGCGACCATCTGCGAAATACCTATTCGTAACGTCAATCGCGAGCACGGCGAGTCACATTACGGTATTGGACGCACTTTCCGAGTGTTTTTCGATCTGATTACCATTCGTTTCCTGCTCAAGTACATGTCGCGGCCGCTCCATTTCTTTGGCAGCTTCGGCGCCATCAGTTCCATTACTGGATTGCTGATTGCGTTCTGGATGGTCATCGAGAAGTTTGTTCGCCACGTGGACATCATGGATGAGCACGGACCCATGATGGTGTTTGGCGCGGTGCTGATCGTGGCCGGAGTGCAGTTGGTGGCGCTTGGACTGCTGGGTGAATTGCAAGTGCGCCATTTCCACGAGCCCCAGAAACGGGCTCCCTACACCGTGGACCGGGTATTGCGCACATCACCCAGTGAGTCGGCTTTGGCCGACTAGTTATAACAATTATTATAATGCCTGTATCCAAAGTGATCGTCTTCACCCAGCAAGACTGCCCGCCCTGCGGTTGGGTCAAAAGTTTCCTCTCCGAGCGCGGTGTGGAGTTCGAAGAACGCAGCATCGATTCGGGCCTCGCTGTTGTACGGGAACTGACGCAAACCTACAAGAGTCAGTCGACACCTACCGTTGTCATTGGAGACCAAGTCCTGATCGGTTACGACCCTGAACGCCTCGTCCAACTTCTCGGCCAGTAAGCCTCATCCCGTCCGCGGCTATGTCTATATTGCCGCGGCTACGTTTTTCTGGGGGCTCTCCGCCGCCATGGGGCGGGCCGTGTTCACCGGGCGGGTCTCTTTGGCTGGCGAGTATCTAGGCAAGATCGAACCGCTAGTCCTGGCCCAGAGCCGCACCACAATTTCTTTCCTAGTGCTTGCGCCGATTCTCCTGTTTAGAAATCGCTCAGCGCTCCGGGTTCGGGGCACGCACTTGTTCCAGTTCTTTCTGCTGGGCATTGTTGGGCTGGCTGCTTCCAACTACTTTTATTACCTGGCAATTGAACGGACATCTGTGGCCACGGCGATCGTATTGCAGTACGTGGCGCCCGTCTGGGTGCTGTTTTACATGCTGGCGCGCAGATTGCAACGCGCCACAGTCCATCGCATCCTGGGCGTAGTTTTAGCGGTGATCGGATGTAGCTTGGCCGCAGGAGAAATTTCCGCCCAAGGCCACTTCCCGTGGTTAGGTCTCTCGGGTGTGCGCTTCAATTCCACTGGAGTGATTGCGGCGGAACTGGCGGCAATTTCCTTCGCGTTCTACAACATCTACGGGCAACACCTGTTGCAAGCCTACCAGCGTTGGACGGTACTGGTGTATGCACTCTTCGGTGCGGCGACCTTTTGGATCCTGTTCAATCCGCCTTGGAAGATTGCCGCTCGTCCCTACAGCGCCGGACAATGGGCATTCATGGCCGTTTTTTCGATGACGTCGATGCTTATCCCCTTCTCACTTTACTTTGCGGGACTGCAGCACCTGGATCCAACTCGGGCGATCGTTACAAGTTGCCTGGAACCGGTTTGGGCGATCGCGTTGACCGCGGTCCTTCTTGGGGAACTCGTCTCGCCGGTGCAGGTTCTGGGAATGGTGATTGTGCTGGGAGCGACTGTCTTGATTCAACGGCCTGACCGGTCCCATGGGGAACCGACAATCGCGGTTGAGCCGATCGAGTGACGGTCCGACCCGTCTCACTGCAGAATCGGTCCCTGCTATTTCCTTGCATGCACGATGTATGGCTCGCCGCGGGCTTCCGCGTGCTCCTCGGCGTACAATGCGTCGATCTGCTTGTGGTAACGCTGTTCCAGGTGCCGCCGCCGCAGCTTCATGCTCGGGGTCAAGGTGCCGTCGGCAATGCTGAGCTCCTCTGGCAGAATCATCAACTTCTTGAGCTTCTCGTACTGCGCCAGGTTCCGGTTCAGTTCATCGACAATGCCCTGGTAGAGCGCTTGCACCTGCGAAGACCGCACCAGCTCTTTTCGCGAGTTCGCCGGCACGCTGTGTTCGCGGGCCCATTCTTCCAGCACGGGGAAGTTAGGAACAAGCAGCACGGAAGGGAAGCGCCGTTTGTCGCCGACCACCGCGGCTTCGCCCACGAATGGATTGGCTTTGAGCGAATTCTCGATGGGCTGGGGCGCGATGAACTTCCCGCCCGATGTCTTAATCAGGTCCTTCTTGCGATCGGTAATCGACAGATATCCGTCTTCATCCAGGTGACCGATATCTCCGGTCTTAAACCAGTCGCCCTCGAAGGCGGAAGCCGTTTCCTCAGGCATGTTCCAGTAGCCCTTGAATACCGACGGGCCGCGCACCAGCACTTCGCCGTCGGCTGCGACCCGCACTTCGAGGTTGGAGAGAACCTTGCCTACCGTGGTCAGTTTGTGCTGGCAGGGCAGGTTGACGGCGATCACAGGAGAAGTTTCCGTCAGCCCGTACCCTTCGTCGATTCGGATCCCAACGTCGGCGTACCACGCGGCTAGCTCGCGCCCCAATGGCGCTCCTCCCGATAGGAAGAGCCGGGCGCGGCCTCCCATACGTTGCCGAATCTTGCTGAAGACCAGCCGGTTTGCCAGCCTCCACGAAAGCGACTTCGGGACCACGTCGTCCAGGATCCCTTCCCGGTTCTTCCGTCCCACTGCAAGCGACCACTCGAAGATTCTGAGCTTCGCTCCTCGCATTGCCTGCAGCACCTTGTTGTGAATCTTCTCGTAAACCCGAGGCACTGCCACGAATAGCGTCGGGCGCACTTCCATCAACGCCTGCGGGAGGTCGTCGAAGTTCGGGCAATACGCGATGCTGACCCCGCGCTGAAAAAGCAAGTAGTCCACATGGCGGGCAGTGATGTGCGACAGCGGCAAGAACGAAACAGCGGAGTCTTCCGGGCCAATGTCCACGAGATCGGCCGTCATACCCAGATTCGACGCGATGTTACCGTGCGTCAGGATGACCCCCTT
>Ga0074045_10003322_pt1 | contig 14509 bp, 12 predicted proteins | sample BogForMeECP23OM2_FD_94442 | JGI IMG/M metagenome (GOLD analysis project Ga0074045, IMG submission 94442) | Bog forest soil microbial communities from Calvert Island, British Columbia, Canada - Bog Forest MetaG ECP23OM2 | ecosystem: Environmental > Terrestrial > Soil > Wetlands ... | reverse complement strand
TGCCCCACCAGGCTGGTCTTCAGCGCGCGGAATACGGCTTCGGCGGATTCGCCACCGCCGCCCATTTCTCCCAGGCCAATCAGCCCGTTATCGGTCTCCACTTCCACGATGGTCCGCACGAAACGGCCCCAGTGGCAGCCGTTGGCATGGCGCAGCGGCGCTTCCAGCGGAACCGTCACCGTGGTGGCTCGAAGGTCGCGAATCTGCATGGACGCCATGCTTCAACTTTACTGTACTTATATAGTTCGATGCTACAACTAAATCTGATTCGGCGCTGAAAATACGATTTTCGGGCCGTTTTTCGCCTGCTGGAGCCCTTCCCGCCAGGAATGCAGCTCGGTTGGGTCGAGTCTGGCGGTCAATCGCTGCTTCTCGCAGCAGGCACCGAACTCGGGCTTGAGGTGGTCAAAAGCGACGCGGAATGCCAGAAAAGGAGCAGTAAGGGAATCTCGGAGCTGGTTCTCAGTTAGCCTTGCCGAGCGAAGCGTCGCCTTGCTTGGTATAGGCCCACGCACAATAGGGCGGCAGCGGTCAGCAGAAACGAGGGAGGCACGGGAGTCAGCCCGAATTCATCAGCGCCAAGCCTGTAATTGGCGATCTCCTCCGACGGTACCACCAAAGAGAAACTGGTGTTTGCAGTTGCCGCAAAATATGCGGCTCCCGCCGGGCTGCCTCCCGTGCCATTGCCCGTAATGGTGATCGACGCATTTTCGTAAATCCAGTATTCTGTTCCCGGGTTTAGAACGACACTCGGGGGGAAGGCGTATACGCCTCCGAAAATGCTGATTGACTGCGCCAAAAAACCGGGTGTCGAAGTGCTCAAGGCGGCGGGCGTGCCGAGATACTCTCGCGTAAGCAGGAACGCGGTTCCGGCGGCGACAGGCGTAGAAGCTGGGGTAGCTCCCACTGCCGGCGTCGAATAGAAGTTGAAGGTGATGCCGCTCCACGGACCGCCCGCTGGAGTCGTGAACGACTGGCCGAAAAACTCGGCGGCTGTTCCTGTCCCCGACGTCACCTGAAGAATGATCTGCGCCGGCGCGGGCAAAACGGTGGCCGCCAAAACGATCCACAGCAATGAATGCTGCAAGACCAACCTCCTGGAACCGCGAAAGTTCTTCAAAACCCTTCCTGGCTAAAAGACGAACTAATCCAGAGTTTTGAATCCCAAAGAGTATACGCGATACAAGCCGCCTAATCAATAGCGAAAGTGCGGAAAGTGGGCTCAGCTGATTCGTTGGATCTTGGATGCGCCGGCCGCTGATACCCCCGGGGGGCCCAGGCGTCGAAGACCCGGGCTCCAGCGGGCTTCCCGTTCCAAAGGTTGGTGGCCTGGGCCCAAACTCGAATCGTTTCGAGCTCGATCACCCCTGTGCCTATTTAAACCGCAGCGTAATCCGGTTCTCCGTGCCGCCGTAGCGGAGTTCCAAATCTTTCATCTTCTGCTTTTCCATCGGGAAATAGAGGAGGCCGGAGACGGGTTGCTCGGATTTCTTTCTCGGAAGCATTTTTTGGTCGAGGGACTTTTCGAGCGGGTTGTCCTGCTCGTCGGTGGCGATCTTGACGGTTACTTTGTTGGTGTCGACTTGGCCGGAGCCGCCGGCGCCCACCATCACGCCGTCCTGTGGATAGCCGTAAGGTCCGCCAACGGGGACGGGCATGCCACCGTAAGTCGGGCCGGTCTCGACACGGCCGCCGGTCTGCGCTCCTTTGGCGGGCGTGACGGTCATGACGTTCTTGCCGGCCACCTGGCTGGCTTCGTAGGGCTTGGTGCGCTCGCCGTCCTTATCGGTGCGCAGCACGAAATCGTCCGGATCGACGGCGATTTCCTTGCCGTACTTGGGCTCGATGCGGACCTCGGCGACGAAGAAGTGGCCCTCCAGGTCCGATCCAACCAATTGCTTGATTTCCTGCGGGTCGATATACAGGGTCGCGGTCAGGATCAGGTCTTCGTTCTCGCCCTTGGCACTGGCGACGGTCTTCTTGGGAGCGGCCGCGAGCGGGACTAGGGACAGCAGCAACGCGGCGAAAATGCGACGCGTCATGAGGCACCTCTCGCTCCAATTATACGGCGCGGGAAAAGCTCTGAGAGCCACGGCGCGCGCGGCACTACCAATTGTTGGGGCTGATACAATGAGCATTCACCCCATCCGAGGAGCGTCAGCCAACATGGACGAAAAAGAACGCGCGCGCGCTTTAGACATTGCCCTGAGCCAGATCGAGAAGCAGTTCGGCAAGGGCTCCATTCTGCGCCTGGGTTCGAAGGACGCGATCGTACCGGTCTCGGTGATTTCCACCGGCTCGATTTCGCTGGACTCGGCGCTGGGCGTTGGCGGCGTGCCGCGGGGACGCATCTGCGAAATCTTCGGACCGGAATCGTCGGGCAAGACCACCATCGCGCTACAGATCATCGCCGAGGCGCAGAAGGCGGGCGGCATCGCGGCTTTCATCGACGTGGAGCACGCGCTCGACCCGGCTTACGCGAAGAAGTTGGGCGTGGATGTGGACAACCTGCTGGTCTCGCAGCCGGATTACGGCGAGCAGGCGCTCGAAATCACTTCTCACCTGGTCGGTTCCGGGCAGATCGACGTCCTGGTGGTGGATTCGGTGGCGGCGCTGGTGCCGAAGTCCGAGCTCGAAGGCGAGATGGGAGACAGCCACATGGGCGTGCAGGCGCGGCTGATGTCGCAGGCGCTGCGCAAGCTGACCGGATCGGTGAGCAAGTCGCGCACCTGCCTGGTATTCATCAATCAGATCCGCGAGAAGATCGGCGTAATGTTCGGCAACCCGGAAACCACGACCGGCGGCAGGGCACTGAAGTTTTACTCGTCGATACGGCTCGACATACGCCGCATCGCGGCCATCAAGGACGGTGACGCAGTGGTGGGCAATCGCACCAGGGTGAAGGTGGTGAAGAATAAGGTCGCCTCGCCGTTCCGCGAAGCCGAATTCGACATCATTTACGGGGAAGGCGTTTCGAAGGAAGGCGACCTGCTCGATTTGGGCGTGGCGCAGAACGTGGTCGAGAAGAGCGGCTCCTGGTTCAGCTATAAGGGCGAGCGCATCGGCCAAGGCCGGGAAACCGCGCGCCAGTTCTTGAAGGATAACGCCGATATCCGGCTAGCCATCGACACGGAATTGCGCAAGGTGCTGGGGCTGGTGAAGACGGAAGCGGCCGAGGGCGCACCCTCGCCGGCTCCGCAGCCGGCGGCGAAGGCCGCGCCGGCGCGGAAGTAACCGCGCCGGCTGGCGCGCTCGGTCCGGGTTTTTGCAGCCGCTCGGATGTAAGGCGGGCGGCCGACATGAAAGTGGGTCTTACGCTGGTTTCGTGCGAGGCTTGTCTTCCGCCCCATTCCGGGGCTCACCGGGCTGACAACCTTCCCAAGGCTTGCGCCTTGGGCTATTCTCTTTCGCCCTCGCGGGCTGAGCGTCTGCGCACGTCCCTCCGTCGAGTGCATCCGGCTGTGGCCCGCATGTTGCGCCGCTCGGCGAGAAGCTGGGAGCAAATCGGTTGGCAGGCGAAATCCGCATCGGACCCGAAAATCGGGGCGCCTGCCTCACATGCTGGCGAGCCGTTCGACAGCAAGGTGGGACAGACGTTTTCGTCTGTCAACCCACCTCCTCGGCGCCGGCTGGAGCCAGACCTCCGATGACCGAGCGGGAGCGGCAACGCGCGATTTGGCGCAAGCTGGCCCGGCTCGATAGTGGAGTCCTGGGCCATCCTCCAGCCATCCTCCCAACCGGGTTTGCGACGCTCGATGCGGCACTCGGCTCCGGCGGGCTGCCGCTCGGGTCCATCGTCGAGATTTTCGGCGCGAGCGCGTCCGGCAAGACCACTTTGGCATTGCAAATGGTTGGCCGCGTGCAAGCGAGCGGGGCCGGCGCGGGATGGATCGACGCCGACCGCACGTTCGATCCGGCCTACGCGGCGAGTCTGGGAGTGGCGCTGGACCGCCTGGCGGTGGTGATGCCCGAATCGGCCGAGGAAGCGTTCGAGATGGCGGCCAAGCTGGCTGCCTCGCAGGCCATCAGCATGCTGGTTGTGGATTCGGCGGCGGCGCTGGTTCCAGCCATCGAGCTGGATATGGCGATAGGGACCGGCGGACAGGGCCTGCAGGGCCGCGTGCTCGCCTCAGGCTTGCAAAAGCTGGCAGGGGCCGTAGCGAGAAGTGGCACGGCTCTGGTTTTTCTGAACCAGACGCGCTCCCGGATGGACGCTGGCGGGGACGTGGACACCAGCGCCGGCGGCGCTTCGCTGAAGCTTTACGCCGCGGTGCGCATCGCGCTGGAGCCGGCGGGAGCCGGCAATGTGCGCTTTCGCGTGCTGAAAAACAAGGCTGGCGTGGTGTACGGGCGTGGCGAACTGCGGTGGAATCCTGGCGCTGGCTTCGCCGAAACCGCGTAGAACGGGCCTTTCAGCACCCTCCTACGAAAAAAACCGAGGAAAAGCGCTGTTTTTTGCGCAATTCTTCTTTACATCGAGATGCCCTTCCCTTATGATTGTTATCGATCCGGCCCGCAGCTCCACGGGAGCGCAGGGCCTTTGGTACTGTTCGATGGAACGATGTGGCGCGGCTCGGGCGCCGAATGCCCGGTGCGCGGTACATCGAGAAAATATAGGGAGAATCGAAGGAGAATTATGGCGACGACAAGATTGACCCAGACGCAACTGGTGAAGGCGCTCGCCGCGCACGGTCAGGTCACTAACAAAGTGGCGAAAGATATTCTGGAAGCACTGGCCGCTACGGCAATCACTGAAGTAAAGAAGAACGGCGTTTTCGTGCTACCCGGCATCGGCCGGTTGGTGCGCGTGGATCGCAAGGCCCGCATCGGCCGCAACCCGGCGACCGGCGAATCGATCAAGATTCCGGCCAAGAAGGTCGTAAAGTTCCGCGTGGCCAAGGCCGCCAAGGACGCGATCGTTCCGCCGAAGAAGAAGTAGGCAGCGAATCCTGCCCTAAGAGAGCGAAACCCCGCTGGCTCGGTTGAGCCGGCGGGGTTTTTTATTTTGAGATCGTGGTGAAACGCGCCGCCCCAATTTTCCGGCGGCCGCCAGGAAGCCAAATTACTGCTTCGCTTCGATTTTGTCGGGTTCCTTGGGGGATTTGTCGTCCTTCGACCCGTCGTCCTTCATGGCCGTCTTGAAGTTGCGAATCCCTTCGCCCAGGCCTTTGCCAAATTCGCTAATCTTCTTGCCGCCGAACAGCACCACGAAGATCGCGGCGAACAGCAAAAGATGTTGAATGGACAAGCCCGCAGTCATCACCGGCTGCATTTCTGGCCTCCTTCGTTCCACTTAATTGTAGCGGATCCTGGCAAGCTAGGTTCGACAGGGCTCCTGCCGTGCTTCGCGTGATTCCGCTTTCCCGGACCTGTGCCAGGCGCACCCGCTACGGAAAATGCATACAGCTCGCTGTCCCGCCATTCCAGGAACACTGCCCAGCTCAGAATCTCCCACCGGCCGTCCTGCCTGGCGCTTGGTCCGCGAGCACACGCTCCAACTCTTGAATGTCGCTCCACCCGACAACCCCAATGGGAAGAGGCTTGGCGTGATCGAGGAGGGCCTCCAGGAGTTGGCGCGACTTGGCCCTAGACTCCGCGTTGCTTTCGATTTCGTGCACCGCTCTGCACGGCTTGTCTGAAGAGACAAACGTTCCAAAGATCGCGCCTTCGAAGTCTGGGAGTGCCGCGGTGAGGCGTACCCGGCTGCGATCCGGGCAGCCGTTGACCGCCTTCAGGATTGACGCATTCGCACCCCAAGCTGGGTTCCTGTCGCCCTGGGCTGTCGTTGGTGTATCGCTGTCGTGAAGTATCGCGTAGCGGGCACCGAAGTGATTGAGGATCTTGACCAACGAAGCGAGAATCCCCTTTCCTCTGGCTCGTACCACGTGAACGTCCTTGAATCTCTTCGGGTCCTCTTCGATGAGGCAGCGAAAAACCGAATACTCCGTATCGCCCTCGACCAGGATGGTGCGGCCACCGAAGAAGAACTCGCCTACGTAGGGATCCCATAGGTTGAGGAGCTTCAGTCGCTTCTTGTCGTCATCGTCGAGTCGGACGCGATCGGGACGAAAGACCGTTGTCCCCTCAATCGCCCCGGACTCCGACCGCTCGACGCGAACGATGGTGGTGTTGTCGCGCGCAAGGTCGATGAACACGGGTGAGTGCGTTATCACCATCACCTGCCAGTTGTTGCCCGGCCTCGCAAGATCGTAGAGCACTCTGCGAGCGTCACGAATCGCGTTGGGGTGCAAACAGATTTCGGGCTCGTCGATAAGCAGCACGTTGGTGCGTGTTCCTTCCGCCTCTTCGTTGGTCTCCGCCGCCTTTTTCGTCTTGCCCTTCGCCTGCTTTGGCGCCGGGGGCTGTTCTCCCAGAAGCTTTAGCGCCGCCCAAAGGAGCGTCCGGCGCGCGCCGCTTCCCTGCTTGTCGACTGGCGCCATATATCCGCTCGTGGGCCCCATTCGCAGCAGTGGTTCAGTCTTGAACAGACTGAGAGCATTCTTGGCAACTTCTTCCTCTTTGGCTTTAAATGAGACACTGAAGCCGGCGAACACCTCCGCGACTAGACCGCTGAGTTGGGCCTCTATCTTGGCAATGGTTGTCTGAGTTTCCTCAAGGACTTCCTTTTGCACAGATTTGATGGTATCCCTAAGACGAGCCAAGGCCGAGCTCGGCGTTCCCTCCTCATCGGCGGCACGCTCGGCTCTGTCGAGGAGGGCGTCCCTAAGAAGCTCAACGATCTTGTTCGCCTGTTCCTCGGGGCGCGCAAACGCATCAATACGGCGCGGCTGTGGACGCCGCGCCTTTGCCACAGTGTTCCACCCCCATGGCGCATGGTCGTCCCAGTCACTGCCGTCGACCTTAAACCCTTGGCGCTTGGACGGACCGGGTCCGTCCCATGTCCAGCGCTCTCGGACAAATCGTTTCCCAGTCTCAGGATCCAGGTGCAACCAGACATCAGCGGCCCTGTCTTCCCTGACGTACGTCTGCAATTCGATTTCTGGGAGGGCCTGTGGGTCAACTTTCTCGTCGGGAAAATCCTCAAGCGCCAAGTTCCCCTCGGACGACGGTTGGTTCATTACTACCTCGTAGGCCCGGAGAATCGTACTCTTTCCTGCGTTGTTGGGTCCAACAAGCACCACGATATCGTCTAGCTCTATCTCTACGGGCGTCTTTCCGATGCAGCGGAAGTTCTTGATGATCAATTTCTTGAGCTTCGACGATTCCAGCGCCAGCTCTTGAACGGGCGCCGCTACCTCTTTTGCTTTTGCCATTGTCCCTCCGTACACATGAAGCAACTATCCTGTCCTACCTGACTTGTCCTCGTAGCTTGCGCTCGTCCCGTAGAACACTTCAAAATAGCGCGAACTGAACGGCCAGTACACCGAGATCCTCTGCGAAGAATCTGGCGCCGGGACCTGAAGCGGCGCGATCCTACCTCTGCCGCGGATTGGATGTGCGGCCTCCCGCTCGTAATGAACCCGCCTGCCATCCGCCGCCCGCCCACTCCGCTGCGGGATAATACACGCAGGCCCTCCATGGATTTCGTCGAGCAGCTTAAGTCGCAGGTACGGATCGAAGACGTGGTGGGGGAGTACGTCAAGCTGCGGAAATCCGGGCCGAGCCGGTTCATGGGGCTGTGCCCGTTCCACAACGAGAAGACACCTTCGTTCACGGTTCACGTGGTGCACCAATTCTACAAGTGCTTCTCTTGCGGCGCGGGCGGGGACGTGGTCAAGTTCGTGATGGAAAAAGAGGGCCTCAGCTTCTGGGAGGCGCTCAAGCAACTGGCGGAGCGGTACGGGATTCCGCTGCCCAAGCGCTCGCAATACTCCGACGATGATGCGAAGCAGCGCGGCTCCGCGTTCGAGATGCACGAAATGGCGCAGGAGGCTTTCCGCGCCAACCTGGCTGGCCCAGCGGGCGAGCCGGCGCGGGCGTACCTGGAGCGACGCGGCGTGGCGGCGGAGACCATCGCGCAGTTCGGGCTGGGTTATTCGGAGCGTTCCGGGCAGGCGCTGGCGCGCCTGTTCGCCAAGCGCAGTTTCGCGAGCGCGCAGATCGAGCAATCCGGCTTGGTCGGCCAGCGTCAGGACGGCAGTTTCTACGACCGCTTCCGCAACCGGCTGATGTTTCCGATTCAAAACGAATCGGGCAAGATCATCGGCTTTGGCGGGCGCGCGCTGTCCGACGACGACCAGCCGAAGTACCTGAACTCGCCCGAGACGGCGATCTACAAGAAGAGCCAGGTGCTCTACAACCTGCACCGGGCCAAGGAGAGCATTCGCAAGCAGGATCGCGTGATTCTGGTGGAAGGCTACATGGATGCGATCGGCGTCACGGCTGCGGGAGTCGCTAATGTGGTGGCGAGTTGCGGCACGTCGCTGACGGCTCAGCAGGTGCAGGCAATGAAGCGGCACTCGGCGCGGATCGCCGTCAACTTCGATCCGGATGCGCCGGGCGCGAACGCCGCCGAACGCTCGATCGGGCTGTTGCTCGAAGAGGGCATGCAGGTGCGGATCGTAGAGCTCGATGGCGGCCTCGACCCGGACGAGTATTGCCGCGACCGCGGCGCGGCGGCCTACCAGCAGCGGCTCGAAGAGGCCAAGGGTTACTTCTACTGGCTGGCCGACCGCGCACGCGCCAAGCACGACGTGCATTCGAGCGAAGGCGTGGTAGCGGTGCTGAACGCGCTATTGCCTGCGGTCGAGAAGGTCAGCAACGCTTTGGAGCGCAGCGCCATCGCCAACGACCTGGCGTCGTACATCGGCGTGCCACCGGGAATGGTGCTGGACAGTTTTCGCAAGGCCGCGGCCACCCGCCAGGACAAGCCGATGGAGCGGGCGAAAATCGCGCTGCGGCACGACGAGCGATTACTGTTGAACGCAATTCTGACCGATGAGGAAGTTGGCAAGGATATACTGGGCCAACTTCAGCAATCCGACGCGGTTGCCGGTTTCGCATCGCAGCGCGTGTTTCACGCGGCGTATGCGCTGGTGGCGGCGGGCGGACGGTTGAATTTCGAAAATCTACACGCGCGTCTGGAGGAGGCCGACCGGAATCTGCTCGCCGAAGCGGCGCTGGAGGGCGAGCCGGAAGTCACACCGGACGCGGTGGCGGCGGCTATGGACAGCGTTCGGCGCAGCCAGGAACGGGGTCTGCGCGATCAGATTAAGGCGCGCATTCGGGAGGCTGAGCGTGGTGGCAATTGGGACGAGGCATTGCGTTTGACGGCGGAGCTGGAGGGCAGCGAGCGGGCGGCGCGAAGCCGCGGTTGATCGCGAGCGGAGGGCCGTCCAGGATGCGTGGAGTAGGAGCCGAGTCTTGCTTGGCTTTCTGGTCGCGGGGAAATTGGCGAGCTTCCAGCGAGGGCGGACAACCGGCTGAGGGATGCCAGATCGGAAAACCAAGGGCAAGCTAAGGCATGCCCCACCCATTCGCATCCGCGCCGTGGGGTACAATGTGTTGGACTCGCTGGAAACGCCGGGAGTGCGGGGCTCAGTGGCGCTGGAAGATAAGATCGAGGGGTTGCAGCGGCTCGTACAGATGGGCAAGCAGAAGGGCTACGTCCTGTACGACGAAGTCAGCGAAGTTCTGCCCGGCGACTTAGCCGGTGGCGCGGACCTCGACGACGTGCTGGCCGGCCTGGATGTGGCCGGCATCGAAATCCTCGAAGAGCCCAAGGATTTCGACAAGAAGCTCGAAGAGGGCGAAGAAATCCTCGACCTCGAATTGCCCGCCGGCGTAGGCGAGAAGATCAACGACCCGGTGCGCATGTATCTGCGCGAAATGGGCACCGTGCCACTGCTCACCCGCGAAGGCGAAGTGGAGATCGCGCGTCGCATTGAGCGCGGTCAGCACACGGTTCTGAAATCGCTGGCGCGTGCGCCGCTGGCAGTGCAGGAAATCATCGGCATCGGCGAGGAACTAGCGGCCAACACGATCTCGGCGCGCGACGTGGTGCAGATCGCCGAACCCATCCTCACCGACGAGCTGGTTGAGGAGAAGCGCGACGAATTTGTGCGCGCCACCGAGGAAATCGCGCGCCAATACCGCAAGACCATGCAGTGCAGGCAGAAGCTGCTGGCCACTCCGCGCGCGCTAAAGCCCAAACAGTATCGCCGGCAGATGTGGGAGCTGGGACGCCTCATGGTGCGGGTCTCGCGGCAGGTGCGGGCGGTCCATTTTCAAAGCCCGGTGATTCGCCATCTGATCGATTGCATACGCGCCGCGGTGGACGAGATGAAGCCGGTGGAGCGCGAGATCGCCGGCGTGCAGCGGCGGCTGGAGACCTGGCCGGGGGCGCGCGCCGAAGGCGTCAAAGAATTGCGCAAGGAGCAGCGCAGCTTCGTCCAGCGCTTGCAGCAGCTCGAGGAGCGGTTCGGGGCGCCAGCGGCGGAGTTGCGCCGCACTCTCGAGATCATCACCATCAGCCATCAGGAGGCCGAAGCCGCCAAGAAGGAGCTGATCGAGGCCAACCTACGGCTGGTGGTCAGCATCGCCAAGCGCTATACCAACCGCGGCCTGCAATTCCTGGACCTGATTCAGGAGGGCAACATCGGCCTGATGAAGGCGGTGGACAAGTTCGAATACCGGCGCGGCTACAAATTCTCGACCTACGCGACGTGGTGGGTGCGGCAGGCAATCACGCGCGCCATCGCCGATCAGGCGCGCACGATCCGCATTCCCGTGCACATGATCGAGACCATCAACAAGCTGATCCGCACGTCGCGCCAGATGGTGCAGGAGCTGGGGCGCGAACCGACCAACGAAGAGCTGGCCAAGCGGCTGCAATTGCCGGTGTCGAAAATACGTAAAGTTTTGCGCGTTGCGCAGGAACCGATTTCGCTGGAAACCCCGATTGGCGAGGAAGACGAGTCGCACCTGGGCGATTTCATCGTCGATCAGAACGGCATCTCGCCCTCCGATGCGGTGATCAACCTGAACCTGCGCGAGCAAACCGCGCAAGTGCTGAAGACGCTCACGCCGCGCGAGGAGAAGATCATCAAGATGCGCTTCGGCCTCGACGACGGCAGCGAGCACACGCTCGAAGAAGTCGGGCAGAATTTCGCGGTAACACGCGAGCGCATCCGACAGATCGAAGCCAAGGCCTTAAGAAAACTGCGCCACCCCAGCCGCAGCCACCGCCTGCGCGCCTTCCTCGAAAACGGCACGCGAGGGCTGTAGACCCAGCGGGCGCCAGCCGCGCCTTCAGCACACGAATCTCCGGAAGATCGTGCCTTACAGTTGCAGATGCCCTGCTGCCTGCGCTTGCAGGGTTTATTGCAAGGTGTAGACGGCGCGCGAAGCGGATGGGCGCTCGATGGTGAGCGCGGCGTTGCCGATCCTGATTGGCTCGATGGCGGCGGCTGGCAGTGGGCTGTCCTGCTCGATGGTCAGAGTGGCGCCGGAGAGGCGCGCGGTGCGGCGCCAGCCTGCGCCGATGAATTCGAGACCGTCGTCCAACGCCCGCACGGTGACGCGGCCGGGCGCGGCGTAGAGGCCGGCACGGGGAAGAAGATTCACGTTGGCTGGTTTGGCGACAAACTCCCACCAACGTCCACCCTCTTCGCCCGAAAACACGGCGCGCGCACGGCCGGATTCGAGAACCCACTCGGAAGCGCCGCCACCGTCGAGATCGGAACTCCAGACGACGGTGCGGCCGCGCGGCAACAGGAGGACGCGCATCGGCAGGTCGGCCTCGCCGGCGCCGGTTACACGCAAGTGCCAATCGCGGAGTCCGGCTTTCCGATCGGCCGCAAAGACGCGCAGGCCGATGCTGCGCTCGGCGACAGCGCCGATGCTGATCTGGGTTTTGGCGGGAAGGAACTCGAGATCATCGCCATAGGCCTCGATGCGGTAGGTCTGGATGCCCGGCCAGTTGTTGCGGATGGAGATCTCCAGATTGCCGCCGGCCTGGGGGTCGATGGGGACAATCGGCGGGTCCGAAGTCAATTCGGGGTGTTGGCCGAAGTGCACCCCGATGGCCTGCATCAGGCGCACGGAAAACGGGCGGAATAATTGCAGGTGGGCGCGGCCCAGAAGCATGCCATCGGCCTCGAGGGCGAGGGTGACGAAGTCGCCGTGCAGCGCGTCGGCGGGAACGGCGACCCGATATTCGATCTCTTCGGGCGACTTAACGTTGGCGGTTGCAGTGTATCCATCCGGCACGCGCAGGCGGGAGCGGGCGGCAACCCGATCGGAGGAGTAGTTGGTAGCGATGGTGTTGTTCTGGCCGACGATGAGGCGGCGGGCGTCGGTGAAGAAAGCGGCGGTATCCGCCACTTCGATGGCGATACCGATGCGGACGCGGTGGCCGGGCGCGTCGGATTGGGGAATCGGCAGGCGTGCGCGCAGCGCGTGGTCGTCCCAGTTGTAGTCGATTGGAGCGCCGCCGGCCAGCAACGGGCCGACCGGCTTGCGTTCGAGCTGCAGCACGGCGTCGCCGGCCTCGGGTGCCGAGAATTCCATGGCGAGGATGCCGTTCTCATACTCGACGGAGAGCAGTTCGGCGGTAGCGTAAACAAGCCGCTCGGCGACGGAGAAGTTGGAGCATTCACGGCAGTGGCCATCGGGAGCCAGGGAGACGCCGAGTGGCAGCCACACCGATTCACCGGCGGGCACAGTCACCGGAATCGAAATGGTTCGTTTGGAAGCCGGTTCGAAGACGCGCAGGTCGTCGTGGAACGGCTGGGCGGAACGGTTAACGACGCTGACGGCCGAGGCGCCCGGCGAAACCAGCTCGATGGCGGTGACGCCGGCGGGCAAACGTTGGGAAGACGACTGAGGTGCGGCCACTGGTTGCAGACAGGGAACGACGGAGCCCCAGTGACGCAAGAGCGCGGCCTGGCGGCGCAGCACGGCAGCGGCGGGACGCTCATCGCCGCTCAGGGCGACAGCGCCCTCGACCAGGAGGGCTCCGCTGTCGCTTTTCCAGCCAGGTGGGTATAGCTGGTCTTCCACATCGGTCCACAGGACGCTCTGGCGAGCGGCGAGGGCTTGGCGGCTGAGTGCCATCGCGGCGGGATCGCGTGCGGAGATGCGCACGGCCGCAGGCGGGGCGGCAGCATCGATATCGAGCGCAGCGCCTTCGACCCACGATATGGGACCGCCGTGGCTGGCCGTCTGGGTCACCAAGATGCCGGAGAGTTGCTTCAGCCAGACGCGGCGCGCGGCAGTGTCCGCGCCCTCCGGCGCACCGAGATTCTTCCAGCCTGCGACGGGCGGCAGAGGGCGCACCCAGGCGTGGAGACCCAGCCGGCGCAGGATTCGGATCAAGCCATTCAGGTCGCGGCGCGGGCTGGTGCGGCCGGTGAAGTCGAGGTCGCCGGGTGCAAGCTGGTGCCAGTTCCAGGGAATCGAAAACTCGACGCTGCGAATTCCGATGTTCTTCAGCCACACCAGTTCGCGCTCCCAGAGCGTACGGGGGAACAGATAGTAAGGGAATTCGACGGCTTGCAGATACTCGGGCTGGCTGGAATTGCCGGCGGGCGCGGCGGTGGCCGCGGAGAGAAGCAGCAGCGCCAGCAAGGCGGAGGCCCGGCGCGAGGCAGAGGCCGCGCGCCATGGAGCCCGCATCAGAACGTCCGCGCCTTGCGCAGGCGATAATCCTCGCCGGGCATGCGAATCACAGTACACATTTCAAACAGGCGGGAGCGCGCGCGCGGTCCGATGTGATCCGATAGGGTTTTGCGATACTCCGGCGTCCCCAGAGCGGACTGTTGGATTCGGGAACTGCCTGCTTCCGGTTCCGGCAGGTTGCTGGTGGCGATGAGCGCTTTGCGATGATTGGCGCGATGGGTGACGATGGACGTGACAGTATCTTCGACCCAATCGGTGACGCGCTGGGCACCGAGATCGTCGAGCAGCAGCACTTCGGAATCCAGGGCGGCGCGATAGGCTTCGCGGTTCGACGAATTGGAATTGGAATCGTAGCCCGCGCGGATGTCGTTGAGCAGGGTCTGATAATCGCAGAACAGGCACTCGAAGCCCTTCTCGACGATCTTGCGCATAGCGGCCACGGCGAGGTGGGTCTTGCCGGTGCCTGGCTCGCCGACGAGCAGAAGGCCGGGGCGGCTCTCGTTGGGAAAATCGCGCACGAAATTCTTCACGGCCAGCAATACGTTGGTCAAATCACGGCGCGCGATCGGATTATCGGGACCGGGCACGATGAAATTCTCGAACGAGCGATTGCGATAGAGGGGCGGAATCTGGGCCCGCTCTTCCAGGCGGCTGGCGCGGCCTTCATTGCGGCAGGTGCAGGGCTCGGCGCCGGAGACGTTGGCGTGCTCGACGATGATCCAGCCGGTGCCGCCGCACTTAACGCAGACCGTTTCGGTGGGCATTGCTCTTATTATCGTTCAGGGCGGCGGGTGTGGGCGAGATGACTCTTTTCTCATGCAAGATGAGCCTGAACTCGGTCCCGGATTCTCATGCAAGATGAGCCTGAAGGGAAAGATCGGGATGCTGGGTATTGATCATCAGCATGGACGATTCGGAAGCCATGAGC
>Ga0074045_10003321_pt1 | contig 14510 bp, 19 predicted proteins | sample BogForMeECP23OM2_FD_94442 | JGI IMG/M metagenome (GOLD analysis project Ga0074045, IMG submission 94442) | Bog forest soil microbial communities from Calvert Island, British Columbia, Canada - Bog Forest MetaG ECP23OM2 | ecosystem: Environmental > Terrestrial > Soil > Wetlands ... | reverse complement strand
TCGCCGCAGCAGCCGATCGACGCCGTGCGGTGGCGCGAGCGCATGGAGGAAAAGGCGCCGATCCGCTATCTGATCAACACCGAGCCACACGGCGACCACATCTCGGGCAACGCCTATTTCCCGAATGTGACGGTCGTCGGGCAGGTCAAGCTCCAGGAATGCTTCGAACGCTATCTCTACGCGTTCGGCACCCTCGAAGAGAAACGCGAGCGCTTCAAGGAGACCGACCCGGACAGCGTCTGGCTGGTCGGGCACCCCGATTACCCGGCCTTGAACCCGCCCAAGCTGACCTTTACCGACACGCTGACCCTGAATGTCGGCAATCACACCTTCAACATCCTTCACATGCCTGGCCACACCGCACCGCAGACCTCGGTCCACGTGCCGGAAGAAGGGGTCGTGTTCACCGGCGACAACGTCTTCTATAAGTGCCGGTCGTGGTTGCAGGAATGCGATCCCTGGGAATGGCTCGCGGCGCTGAAGAGCATCGAGGCGCTCGATGTCGAGACCATCGTGCCTGGGCACGGGGATCCCTGCACCAAGGCTTACCTCAAGGAGCAGGGTCAGATCGTCGAGAACTGGGTCGGGTGCATCGAGCGCTTCGTCGACCGCGGCCTCACCGCCGAGGAGGCGCTCAGGGAGCCGATCGAGGTCACCAGGCAGGACCCCTACCCGATCGGCCAGCGCCTGTTTATGCACAATGAGAGGCTGACCGACATGATCGTGCGCAACCTCCATCAACGGATCCTCGAAAAGAAGCAGCAGCCAACCGCTTGACTGCCGAGGGCCCGGCCATGGCAGAGCAGAAGTGGACGCTCCGCGGCGAATATATGGAAAGCTGCAATTGCGATTATCTCTGTCCGTGCATCTATACGAACCCGCAGGGTCCGGCGACCAACGACCACTGCACGGCCGCGATGGTATTTCGGATCGACGAGGGAAGCTGCGGCGACACCAGTCTCAACGGGTTGAAGTTCGCGCTGGTGATCCGCTCGGGCAAGGTCATGGCGGACGGCAATTGGGTCTTCGCCGGCGTGGTCGACGAAAGCGCGGATGACGCTCAGCGCCAAGCGCTCACCGCGATCGTCAGCGGCGAGGCGGGCGGCCCGCCCTCGTTCATCCGTCAAAACCTGGTCGGCGATTTCCGGGGCGTTCAGTTCAAGCCGATCGAATTCGATCTGGCCGGGCTCAGACGTTCGGCGGCGATCCCCGACGTCCTTGCTTTCGAGATCGAGGGCGTCACCCCGCGCAGCCGGGCCGGCGAACCCCTCTACCTCGACAACACGTCGCACCCGGCGAACCGGCGTTTGGCACTGGCCCGGTCGAAAGAAACCCACGTGCACGGCTTCGGCCTCGATTTGGACATCGTCGGCAAGGGCAATAACGGCCATTTCGCGCCCTTCGCTTGGGCAGCTTAGGCGCTCACCGGCTTGTCCACCGATACACCGGCGAACGGCGGTCAACCTCGGCTGCGCCTCTGCGGCCGATGCGTTCCTCCTCGAAGCCGGTACCAAAGTACAACCTCACATTGCCCGCCATATTTCAATCGGCTGCAGCTGCAGCAAATCAGCAGCAAAGAGGACCCGTAAAGGTTGCAGTAGTGATCAGCGATGGCCCCGCGGTTACTCTGTTGCGAACAAGCCTCCCGTGCTCTGCTCTCCCGCATTGTCACACGACCCGAACACGGTCTGCCGTGCGGCAGGTTGTCAGCTGAAATGCTAATGTCATCACATCATGGCAATTTTATGGTTGCTGTATCATCAATTCAATGCTTGGCGCCGGCCTGCCGGTGACGCCACCCCGCCGTTCCTATTAATTAAAACGTCAGCTTCGGGTAAGGCGGCGCCGCGCCGCAACAACGAGGGGGAAGCCGAAGATGGTCGTCACCGCAGGAACCGTCGGAACCATGACCGACGCGCGGAGACCTTGAGGCCGGGTGTTAGCCATGACTGAGTTCCATGAGCTGCCGTCGCCGTCGACGGAAGCGATCTTCCGCAGTGGGTCGGAGGTACCGGCTTCCCTCTAGCTGACGGAAGGGGCCAGTCCTGGCATTCAAAACAGCCGTCGTCTCGCTGGTACAGATCGTCACAATCGGGTAGACGTCTGTCCTTCGCTAGAGCGCGGGCAGTGGGCTCAGCCTCAATCGCGCGGCTTCAACGACGTTATGTAGCCGACGATGTCGTCCATCTTATCGGGCGTGAAGCTGATGTGGGGCATTGTCTCGTGCGGCGATCGCAGCAATGCGCGAAGAGAATATTCGGCGATCGAAGGCTGCGCTGCCAATACGGAAATGTCGGCGCCCGCAGTTTCGGCGAAAGCTACTCAGCCCGAATGCCGTGACACTGGGAGCACCACTTGTCGGCCAATCTCTCCCCGACCACGGGATCGGCCGATGCAACCGTCAAAACCGACAACACGGTCGAGAGTGCAGCGGCCAAACCGAGGCGAATGTCCGTTCGCTTGCTCATGAATGGTCCTGGATCAATGGTCGAGATGCTGCGCTGCGCGGGTTGCGATCGCCAGGTATTCGGCGGCCCGCGTCGGTCATTTCCCGGGTCGCGGCTCGGGGATTACTGAAGGGCCCTGCTCTAGTGGTGGGTCCATGCGCAACGCCCCGAACAATCAAATCAAGCGATTTTCCAGGTCCCGTCGGGCTGCAGACAGCTGGTGAAATGGTAGTGCTCGGTGTAGATCGGCGTACCGCCTGAGCGCACCGTATATGCGAGGTCCTCGCAGCGCTGGTTGTTCCAAGTGAGTTTCTTGACCAGCTTGATCGATCCGGAGTTGCCCGAGGCCGGGTTGCTCCAAGAAGCAGTGGTGCCCACTGGCTTACCGTGGACCTGATTGGTCACGGCGCCGTGGATCATGTCGAGGTCTTGCTGGGTCAGGGTTATGTTCGTCTCCCAGGTCGGGTGCAATTGTGCCTGGGCGGCGCCGGCGATCATCAACCCGGCGACAAACGGAACAAACGTTTTGACCGGCAGTGACATTTCCTTCCTCCTAAACGTCGGATCATGGGAAAGTTGCAGCACATGTCTGCGTTCTGCACCGGCAAAGAAAGCAAAATCGCCCCTCGGGCCTTGACATAGATCAAGAGCGTCAACGGCGCGGCCGTCTTCAGCCGCAAACACATCGTTCAGTCTTGCGTCCAAGGCGGAGCCGTCGGAGAGAGATCGGTACCCAGATCGTTCTCGGCCTCTCACGCGTGCTAGCAGCTGTGCAATTCCGCGTGCTCGCCATTGCGCCGGAACCCGTGGCGCGGTTCACCTCTGCCACATGATCAACGGTAGCTCGGCGGGTACCCGAACGCCCGGATAATGGGGGACGATCCGGACGGAGTACGCCTCAGCCGGCCGGGTCACCGGTGCCGTTCCGGTATAGATATGACTTGTGCCGATGATTGCATCGCCGCGGAGGAGTTCACCGACGAAGGGTAGCTCGGCGTTGCGCGGATTGGCGTAGAGCTGAACCGCCACATCAGCCGGCGCGATTTCGCCGAAATAGACCGGCACCGCGAAAGACCAGCCCTCGCCGTCGCGGAGCAGCTGGTCTCGCCGAAATGAAGCCCCGGCCAGTGCCGACGCAACCGAGCCTCCCAACCCTGCATCGCCCGTGCTGGCTCACCCCTGTCGGCAGTGCGGCGGCGCAGCTCGACTGCGCCAGCCAGGTAATACTGTTCAACATAATCGCGCGCCATTCGGCTGCTGCTGTAGGTCGGGTCAAGGCCGCCATGCTTCGGCGCATGCGTTCGAGCCAGCGGCGCGGCATTCCTGCCGCATCGCGCGCGTAGAATTCCGGTACCACCTCCTGCTCGAGGATCGCGTACAAGGCCGCGGCGTCCTCGGCATCCCGCTCACCCCAGGCGTATTCACCGTCGTCGCCGATCGCCCAGCCGAGCTCCGGTGCGTAGGCCTCTTCCCACCAGCCGTCGCGTTCCGAGAGGTTGAGGCCGCCATTGACCAGCACCTTCATCCCGCTCGTGCCGCACGCCTCCCAGGGCCGGCGCGGGGTGTTGATCCAGACATCGACACCCTGCACCAACTCCTGGGCGAGCGCGATATCGTAGTCTTCGAGGAAGACCACACGCCGGCGGAATTCCGACTGTTGCGCGAGATCGACCCACTCGCGGATCATTTCCTTGCCCTCATCGTCCGGATGGGCCTTACCGGCGAGCACCAGCTGGACCGGCCGGGCCGGGTCGTTCAGCAAGCGGGCGAGCCGCGCCGGATCCGCGAGCAGCAGGTTCGGCCGCTTGTAGCCGGTGAAACGCCGCGCAAAACCGAGTGTCAGCGCGTTGGGATCGAGCACGTTCGCGGCCTGCTCGACGATCTCGGGCGGATAGCCGCGGCTGCTGGCGGGCCAACCGGGCGCGCACCTGTTGGTTCGGTGTCGAGTGTGAAAATCACGCCGCTCGCCGCGCGATCCGAGCGGACCATCTTCATCACGCCGACCGAGAGCGCCATCTTGAAGTGGTCGAAACCGTTGTCGATGCGATAGACGATGGCGCGACCTCCCTTCAGATACGAAACGCGCGGACGACGAGATTGCCGCACGCGCGGTCAACATCCTGAAATGGCAGGTCGGGCTCCCCGGCGACCGCACCAGAGTCAAGGTGGAGAAGGGAGTCGTGACTCTGTCGGGCGAGGTCGATTGGCAGTTTCAGAAGACCGAAGCCGACCACATCGTGCACAAGCTCAGCGGTGTGGTCGAGGTCGTCAACCAGATCCGGGTCGCCTCCCCGGTCCATGCCTTCGAGGTCAAAGAGAAGATCGAGAAGGCACTCCAGCGCAGTGCCGAGCTCGAGGCACTGCGGATCACCGTCGAGACCGAAGGCGGCCGGGTGATCCTCAATGGCAAGGTTCACGCCTGGTACGAGCGCGACATCGCCGAACGGGCCGTCTGGTTGGCCCCGGGTGTCACCGAGGTTCAGGACCGCATCACGATCGAGCCGTAGCCGCGTGGTTATCGGTGCGGGCGTATGCGCATGGTGCGCCGCGGGATCGCGGCCGACGGCAATCTCGCGGCCGGGCACCTTGAGGTCGACGCGAACCCTAAACAAATTGCCCTGATGGTGGCGAGGATGCTGGCATTCGACGACGACGCGGCATCACACGATCCGATCGAAGAACCGTTCGAGTTCCTCGGCCCGTTCGCGTATGCGCGCACCGCGACCGCGCCCAAGGTCCCATATGCCGAAAGGTGATCTGAAGAGGAAGCTGCATCGACTGTTTCCTTCTGGGTACAACGCAATCATAGGCAACGGAGGACCGCCGGGGATTGATCCAGCGCAATCGTCAACGACGCCGCAGCAACTCCCAGGGTTCGCAGCCACCACCTCAGCAGCTCCGTTGACGCAGATCGAGAACGGCGCGGCACATTTCCGGCGCGGCGGGTCGGCGTTGATAAGGATCAAGGAACGGGGGTTCGAGCCGGGCAACCGTCGGATTGAGCTCACCCGTTTCGGATTTCTCGTTCAATTTCTGCCGCTCGCGGCTGCCACGAGGATCGTCATGAATTCAGCGCAGAGAACGACGGAGACGGAACGGCCCGGGAGGAGCGCCGCATCCGATCTGGGGTTGCCGACCGGTACAGTGGAGGTCGTGCCCGTGCGCGCTCTCTTGCTGGGGGAGCGCTTGGATACGCGTGCGCTGGAACGCGACAAGCCTCTCGGCGTCGCTCCCTTGACCGTCGATATTCTCGACGGTGGTATCGCCGTGCTGTTCCGCTATGGCGCGGTCGTCCTTTTCGGTACAGCGACCGCCGCGATGGACAAATTCGCCGCTTCCCTGATGCCCTTGGTCACCGCGGCTCTCCCTGTCCCGGAACGGGATGACGCGCGGCTGCTGGTCCGGCCGGAGGCGGACCAACATGTCGACCTCGCCGGTAACATCTTCCTCCGCGAGAAGACGACCGAGAGACTGCAAGTGGTCGCCGACATCCTCGCCAAGAGCCTGGTTCTTTCTCACTACGAGACGAGGATTGCCGACATCTTCGACGGCATCGAGCCGCTCGCCGTAATGTTGCGGGAAAAGGGCCGCGCCGGGGCGCGCAGCAAGGAGCTCCTGCGTCACATCGGCGACGTGCTTTTGATGCAGCAAAAGATGGTCGGCCGCGTCGAAACCGGGGAGAAGCCAGAGCTCCTGTGGGAACATCCCGAACTCGAGCGCCTCTACATGCGGCTCGCGGAGGAATACGAGCTGCGCGATCGCGACCGTGCGCTCGACCGCAAGCTCGACATTATCACGCGCACCGTCGAAACTCTGCTCGGCCTGGTGCAGACCCGAAGCAGCATGCGTGTCGAATGGTATATCGTATTGCTGATCGTCGCCGAATTGCTGCTCACTACCTATCCCCTGCTTCTGAACCGCTGACAGGCTGGATCATGGTACTCAACCGACCGGCACAATCTGGTCCCGCGACGGAACACCTCGATCGATTTCTCGCCGAAAACTATCCGCCAACCCCGTTTGTCGTGGTCGATCTCGATGTCGTCCGCGCTCGCTACGACGTTTTGCGGCGGGCATTGCCATCAGCAGAGTCTATTATGCGGTCAAGGTAAACCCTGCCGCGGACATCGTCTCCGCCCTTGCGGCTCTCGGCGCCAATTTCGATCTGGCGAGCCGCGGTGAGTTCGACATATGCCTGGGCCTGAATATTCCGCCCCAGCGGCTCTCCTTCGGCAATACGATCCAACGCGAGAGCGCTATTGCGAGCGCGTCGGCCGCTGGCGTCGGCCTTTACGCCTTTGACAGCGCTGCGGAGCTCGAGAAGCTGGCCCGTAGCGCGCCTGGTGCGCGTGTCTTCTGCCGTTTGCTGATCGAAAACAAAGGTGCCGAATGGCCGCTGACGCGCAAATTCGGCTGCGAGTCCCATATGGCGGCCGATCTCCTGGTCGCAGCGTATCAACTCGGTCTGCGCCCGGCTGGCGTGTCGTTTCATGTGGGCTCGCAACAGACCGATCCGCAGGCCTGGAGTACGGCGATAGCACACGCCGCTTGGATCTTTCGCGCTTGCGCCCATCGCGGGCTCGACCTCGATCTGCTCAGTGGCGGGTTGCCGGCGCATTACCGCGCCCCGGTACCGCCGCTCACCGAATACACTGCGACGATTGAGATGGCCCTCACCCGTGAATTCGGGGCTGTCCGGCCCCGCATATTTATCGAGGCTGGCCGCTATTTGGTCGGCGATGCCGGCCTGCTTCGGGCCGAAGTTTCTGCTCATCTCGCGCAAGTCACCGCATGAGCACGAACGCTGGGTCTATCTCGATGCCGGCCTTTATAATGGCCTCGACGAAACGCTCAATGAGGGGATCCACTATCACATTCGCGCGCCGCGCGATGGCGGGCCCTGCTCCCCGGTGATCCTCGCCGGCCCGACGTGCGACAGCACCGATATCCTCTGTCGCCGCCATCCCTACGAGCTGCCCGCCGACCTGGCGACCGGCGACCCGATCGACTCCCTGTCGGCCAGCGCCTATACGGCGAGCATCGCCGCGGTCGCGTTCAACGGATTTCCGCCGACCCGCAGTTATTTCGTCTGACTCGGCAGCGGAAGAATTGGCAAGCATTGCAGTCGCCAGAGCCGTTAGTGACGAGTGGGGAAGGCTGTGGAGCACCACGCCGAGGTGCTGAACGGCGGGGTCCGGCACCAGCGAATCCCGAGCGGGCGGGATCTCGTTGCGATGATGCTGGTGTTGGGAACGGTGGTCCTCTTGGGCACCGGCGCGCGCCAGATGATCGCCCCGTTCGTCGTCGCCCATCAGCCCGAGATCTCGCTCTCCCCGGCGGCACTGCCGTTTTATACCCTCCGCACCGTCATGCGGATGCTGGCCGCATTAATTCTTTCGCTGATCTTTACTTTTACTTATGCGACCTTGGCCGGCAAGAGCCGCCGCGCCGAGAAACGGTGCTGATACCGCTTCTCGATATCCTCCAGTCGGTGCCGATCCTCGGTTATCTTTCCTTCACCGTCGTATTCTTCATCTCGCTGTTTCCCGGCAACACGCTGGGCCCGGAGCTGGCAGCAGTCTTCGCCATCTTCACGAGTCAAGCCTGGAACATGGCTTTCAGCTTTTACCAGGCTAGCGCAGCAGATCGAGGCAAAGCGGTTTCGGGGCGAGCCGCCTTCGATTTGATTGCCCACAGCCGGTCAGCCGAGACCTCCTCTCGCGACCGGGCAAAGCTATCTCCGGCGATGACCATGGCTCTGATGTGCATCGACGCAACATTTCTCGAGGGGTAGTCGAGCGTCGATTTCGGGCTGGTCTAATCTTTTGCCATGGAGGCCGTCCAGCGAGATCAGATGACAATGACGAACGTGATCGAAAACGGAGACGTCCAACAATCGTCAGAACCTCCCCGAAAGCAGCCGAATTTCATACCCGAAAGATTCACAAACAACTGATTAAGAAAGATTTTCGGAAGTGGCTGAGGCCGGAAATGGCGGTGCTGGATGATCAGTCGGTGGCTGGTCGCGATTGGTCTCGTGCTCGTTGTCGTCGGGCTGTTGTCGCCATGGCTAGGCGACCTCGGGCTCGGTCGGCTGCCTGGCGACATCGTGATCGAGCGCGGAGACTTCCGCTTCTATTTCCCGATCGTGACGTGCCTCGTCATCAGTGTCGTCGTGTCGTTGATTCTTTGGCTGCTGAACCGATGAACCACCCGGGGAGGAAGCGTTTCGCCTGGCCGATGAGCTGGGCCGCCTGAAGCTCGTCCACATTCACCGGTCCGCCATCGGTCTCAAGGCGGTCGTCGCGATCGACAACATCGCCTGCGGGCCGGCGATCGGCGGCGTGCGCGTGGCGCCCGATGTCAGCACCGAGGAAGCCTTCCGGCTGGCGCGGGCGATGACCTTCAAGAATGCCGCGGCCGGGCTGCCGCACGGCGGCGGCAAATCGGTGATCTTCGCCGATCCCAAGATGCCGCTCTTCGACAAGGAGCGGCTGATCCGCGCCTTCGCCGCGGCGATCGGCGACCTCACGGATTACATCCCGGGGCCGGATATGGGAACCGACGAGCTGGCGATGGGATGGATCAAGGACGAGACCGGCCGAGCCGTCGGGCTGCCGCGCGAGATCGGCGGCATCCCACTCGACGAGATCGGCGCTACCGGCTTTGGCCTTGTGGTCGCGATCGATGTCGCGCGGGAGCATATCGGGTTGCCGCTGGCGGGGGCGCGGATCGTCGTCCAGGGCTTCGGCTCTGTCGGTAAGCACGCCGCGCGCTTCCTCCTCGAGAAAGGAGCGGTGCTGGTCGCCGCCAGCGACATGAGCGGCACGATCGCGGACGACGACGGCCTGGACCTGGCGGCCCTGGTCGCGCTAAAGGCCGAAGGCGGGCATTGCACGATCATCCGCGCGGCCGCAAGCTCGGGATGGACGCGGTCATCGACATCCCGTGCGATATTTGGATCCCTGCGGCGCGGCCGGATGTCATCCATGCCGACAACGTCGCGCGGCTGCAGACCCGGCTCGTCGCCCAGGGTGCCAACATTCCGTGCTCGATGGAGGCCGAGCAGGCGCTGGCCGCTCGCGGCGTGCTCGTCCTCCCCGATTTCATCGCCAATGCCGGCGGCGTGATCTGCGCGGCCATTGAATATCGCGATGGAACCGAGGGGGCGACCCTCGCGTTGATCGCCGAAAGAATTCGCGCCAACACCGAAGCCGTGCTCGACGAGGTGCGGCGCACCGGCGCATTGCCACGCACGGCGGCAGTATCGCTCGCCACCGAGCGGGTGCGCCGGGCGATGCGAACGCGGCGATGGGATGCAACGGCGGGATGAATTGTGCTGGATCAATGTCCCGCCGATGCTCATGGCCAAGATGGACGCGTTTCCCTTCCACCTGACCGATGGAGACAGCGATGGCGGAGGCACCCGTCGAAGTGAAAAAGGCGCCGCCGGCGCAGACCACCCTTCCCGACGTACGGCAATCCTTCCGTGGCGAGATGGATCGGCTGTTCGATCGGTTCGGCAGCGGGTTCGGCATCCCTTCGCTGCGCCGGATGTTCGACATCGAACCGGCGTGGCGCAGTTCGTTCAGCTTTTCGACGCCGGCGATCGACATGCGTGAGGACGAGAAGGCGTACAAGATCTCCGCCGAGTTGCCAGGTATCGACGCCAAGGACATCGAGGTATCAGTGTCCGGCGACATGCTCGTTCTCAAAGGCGAAAAGCGCCAGGAGACGGAAGAGAAGGACAAGAACTATCATTTCTCCGAGCGCGCTTACGGCTCGTTCCAGCGCGCGTTCGAGCTTCCAGCAAGCGTCGATCGCAATAAGATCGAGGCTGATTTCTCGAAGGGGGTGCTGACGCTCACGTTGCCGAAGACAGCGGAGGCTCAGAAACCGATAAAGAAAATCGAAGTCAAATCATCTTGATAGGTCGCGGCCGAGGCGGCGGGAGCATTCCACCGCCTCTCGACGCAGATTTGCCCTGCGTACTTCAAGCGCAGCGCCCGCGGCTCTGCGAAGGAGCCGCACTGAGCAGCGGTGCGATGTAGAGCCTCTTGCTGGCGCAAAGGGAGGAACTCGAAGCGGTAACGCGGCGACTCGATGGTCTCATTGACGTAGTTGCCGACGGGCTACGGGCAGAGGGCTGCAGGCCGAGTTGAAGCAGCTCTAGTGTCGTAAAGCGGACCGGGAGCGTGAGCTCGATGCCATAGCTCGCACTCCGCCGCGCTTTCATCCGAGGCTTGTCGAAGTTTATCGAGACAGGGTGGCAAAGCTCCACGTTGCGCTTGCGGCGGGAGGGCGCGACGACGCGCTGCGAATTCTTAGGGGTGATTGTGCTCCGAACCCGATTTTTCGAAAACGCCGGGAAGGAGCCATATCGCAGTTTTGTAAAATATTTGCCGGGCCGCCCGTATCGACTCGTCCCGCTGAGCGAGGCGCCAAGCCACACCGCCCCAGGGCGGCTTTTGCGTTCTGGTGGTTAACCTTGCCTCCCCCGTTTTCAAACTCGGGATCCGGAACGTAACTATACCGGAGCGGATCCCTCGTAGCGTGCGCCGCCGTCGGCCTATTACGATACGAGCCGTGCCGGACACGTTCGCCGAGGGAAGCGAAATCTAGCCAGGGGGCGGTTCTTCGCCGCCCCGTCCGACCACGCGGTTGCCACCGGCCCCCTTGGCCAGATAGAGCGCGGTGTCGGCCCGCTCCAGCGTGACTTCCAGCTCCTCTTCCTCGTCGGAGCTCGACACGGCAGCGCCGACGCTGACGGTGGCACCGACGCCATCGATCGGCGCCTCGCTGACGCGACTGCGCAGGCGCTCGGCGATCTGAAGCGCTGCGGCGAGACCCATCTCCGGCATCGCCACCGCAAATTCGTCGCCACCCATCCGCGCCACCAAGTCCGACGGGCGCAGGGCGGACGTGACGCGGTTGACGATTTCCTTCAGCACGCGATCGCCGACGGCGTGGCCGTGCGCGTCGTTGACCTGCTTTAGGTTGTCGACATCGAGCATGAGAACGGCAAGCGACTTCCGCGCCGCGCGGCAGCGCGCGGCCAGCCTCCACGCGTGCACGTCGAAGTAGCCGCGGTTGAAGGCGCCGGTCAGCGGATCGACCCGCAACTGCTCGCGGATGCTTTCGTAGCGCTGCTTCTGCCGTAACTGCGCGCGCACACGCGCCATGAGCGCGAGGCCACTGAACGGCTTGGTGACGAAATCGTCGGCGCCGGCCTCGAAGCCTTTCACGAGGTCGTCGACGTCCGAGCGGGCCGTCACCATGATGACCGGAATGTGCTCCGTGGCCGGATCGGATTTGATGCGCCGGCAGACCTCGAAGCCGTCCATCTCCGGTAGCATCACGTCCAGCAAGACGATGTCGGGCTTTTCGGCCTCGATTTTCGCCAGCGCCTCGAACCCGTCGGCGGCCGTGCTGACGACGTAGTGTTCTGATTCGAGCCAGGCGGTCAGCACTTCGACATTTGTCGGATCGTCATCGACGACAAGAATGCGGGCCGGCATGCGGGCGGCTCCTTAAGTTCGCGGCTTTCTCTTCGAGATGCTGCTTGACGCTACCCGAACGTTCGCACTCGTGCCATCAAACAAGGACGCGGCTCAGATGCTTTTACTTAAAATCCTGGAGAAATTTACTTAAAATCTTTGAGAAATTCGAACCCCTAACGGCGATCCCAGACCCAATAGATTTCCACTCTCCCATTGGTGAAGCCGCAAGCCTGGGTCATTGAAGCTCAGCTTCAGCCGACGATCGCGCGCATACCCGACGAACAACCAGTTCACGCTCCGCCAGGTCAGCCAGACGCACACTGACTTCGCCGTGATCGAAGCCGAGCTAGAAGCGATCCACGCTCACATCGTGCACCTGCCGACGCGGAAGGACCTAACGCGCACGGCGCTGATGGGGCTGGTCGGCGGGGCGTGCCTCGTTCGTCAGCGCCGAACATGATAAGCACAAACTGATCGATAGCGTTCAGCAGCCTCTCGTCGGTGCGCCAGCGCGCGACGGCGCGGTCATGCTCCTCGGAGCTGACCCAGCCGCGAGCCCGCGTTGCGGTTCGTCGAAACCAGTCATGCGGCTAGAAACTCCGTTGCTAACCACCGGTCAACCATCTTCGGCCAACATTCGCCGCACGCCCGATGACCCCACGACCCGCCTTGCCTTGCGCCAAGCCGATCAGCCCGCACCGATTTCGCCGCGATCGAAGACCACCTTCGAGTTCCTCATGCTGCCGACGTACAGGGAGCTGGGAAACATAGCCCTGTTGATAGCGTCGGCATCGGCGGTGCTTGGAATCGTCGGGATCGAGGCCATCTGCCGCTACTTTCCGGCATGCAGCTCTACCTGACCGACGAGGAGACGCTTGCACCGTGTCGAATAGCTCGCTCGGCGCTGTCGACGCCGCCGCCGCGCGCGGTCATCGCGACCGCCGGCGACCGGGCACCGAACCTGCTCGCTTCCGGCTACGGCCTAGATCTGCACCCACGGAGGCTCGGGTCCGGGCAATGCGCGCAGGCTCTGTTCGTGGTTGATTGATGCCGCGGAAGGATTGTCATGAACCTCGACCTGTTGCCGTTCGGATGGGTGCATTTCGTCGCCAGCCTAGTGGCGATTGCGCTTGCCCTCCTTGTTCTCGCGCGACCGAAAGGCACGCCGGTACACAAATTGCGCGGCCGGATTTACGCCGCCGCCATGCTGGTCACCAGCCTGACCGCGCTGGCGATCTATCGTCTCGGGATTTTCTTCTTTCCGCACTGGCTGGCGATCGTTGTGATGGTGCTGATTGCCGCCGATCTTGCCGGGGCGCATTTCAAGTTGGCGGCTTCCAGCTGGGTCCACCTGCACCTGACCGGCATGTTGGCGAGCGTTTACATCCTGATCGCCGTCGGGGTGAATGAGGTCTTCCTGCGGATCGACATCCTGCGGCGCTTGCCACCCAACCTGGCTTCGCTGATCGTCGGGCAAACCCACTTCGTCGTGATGATCCTGTTCGCGGGGCTTATTGCCTATTTCAACGTCAAGACGCTGATGCGCCGGCACGCTTCACGAGGTGCGGCGAGCTACGAAGCGGCCGAGTAGGGAGAGGCCGATGCCTCGCTGACGAGCCCCAAGGCATGAGGGCCAAACCCAGGCCTTCCCCGCCCCGGGTGAAGCTGGTGGTTCAACGTTATCTCGAGGCTCATCCCCAATACTTGCACCGGCGCGCATCTGACATCGTCGCCTCTGCGGTCCGCGACGGATTGCCTAGCGGGAAAACCCACTGATCCGCCCACCCGTTATTCGGACCCTCGGCGACAATCCTCGCGAAGTTCGGCCCGGTAGGAGTGGGACTGGCGTCGCGACCGCCGGCTAGACCGCCGACACCGAGGAGCGCGACCCGAGGCGACGGCCGCGGTCCGGCCGACGCTGGTCGAAGGCGCTGGTGCGGCACGGGGCTGATGCGGGGCTGGCGCTCGCGGAGGTGCTGGAGGTGCCGGCGCAGGATATTCGGGTTAGGACTACTTGGGTTAGGCGCTTTCTCGGGGACGGGCCAGAGGCGGAGGCCACTGTCACGTCGTCTCGCCGGCCGCCAGGCATAGGCCCGACAGCAATAGCTCACGGTGCTCCGGCTGGCGGAATTGATCGAGATTGTTCGAGGCCAGTGCGACCGCGGGCAAGCTCGCGGACGAGAGAAATATCGCGTACATTACACTGTAGACCGACCGGTGGTCACCTCCGCTCTCTGGCGCGGTTAGGGCAATTGCGGGCCCCCGACGACCTCCGAGAAGACCGCGATAGGGTTGACGCCGACAGTCGCCAAGATAGAAACTATTGTGATCGCGATCACTCCGTATTTGATCGCTTTCTCCGCGGCGATCAGACCGTATTCGATTGCGGTAACGCGGTTGTCGTCGAACGGGCGACCCAAACGCACCATAAACTTTCCTCGTTGATCGGGATAGGGGGACACCTCGCGGTGCCACCCCTCCCACACCACCGGGCGTACGGGTCACGTACCACGGCGGTTCGACTGGGTTAAGCTTGGACAGAGACATAGAGACGGGGGAGACC
>Ga0074045_10003318_pt1 | contig 14512 bp, 16 predicted proteins | sample BogForMeECP23OM2_FD_94442 | JGI IMG/M metagenome (GOLD analysis project Ga0074045, IMG submission 94442) | Bog forest soil microbial communities from Calvert Island, British Columbia, Canada - Bog Forest MetaG ECP23OM2 | ecosystem: Environmental > Terrestrial > Soil > Wetlands ... | reverse complement strand
TCTCCGCCGGTATCGCCGCCATCGATGCGCCGGGAACCAGAGTGGCGAACGATATTAATCATCAGCCGCAATCGTTGACCGGCGGCGCCTACCTGGTATTTAGTGGCGATTACCTTTTCTTTCACAAAAACATCGGTGTCGAGGGCGAATTCGTACGCAAGGAATCTGAAGGTTACGACCCAGTCAACAACCTTTACTTTCGCCCCATGTTTTACGACGCCAATGCCATCTGGACGAAAAAATTCTTCAAGCGCTTTACCGCCGAACTGGAAGGCGGCGCAGGCGTCGAGACCACCCGTTTCTATACGGCTGGCTGCGGTGGTAAGGGGAACTGCTACGTCAACGAGAACCATTTTATGGGTGACATCGGTGCTGGGATCAAGGTCTATCCCTTGCGGCGGTCCGTTTTCCGCCACATCTTTCTCCGCCCAGAAGGCCGGTACTACCTGATCCGCGCCGCCCAGGAATTCAGTTCCGATCACGCCATCCGCTTTGGCGCCTCGATCGGCTACAGCTTCAAGTAGAACCGGTCCGCTCTTCCGGTGGGTAGCGTCAGCGAACGCTGACTAGTCACCTTCCGCCTTGGCGCATTATGATACCCGTATGAATTTCGGCTTCTCGGGTGAGATGGTCTTCCTGTTTTTCCTGGCGCTGATCCTTTTCGGCCCCAAGAAATTGCCGGAGATCGGCCGCCAGATCGGGCGCATCATGAACGAGTTCCGCCGCGCCTCGAACGAATTCCGCTCCCAGATCGAATCCGAAATCAATACCCTCGAAAGGCAAAAGCCGCAGATTCTGCCGCCGCTCAAGGAACCGCTCGGATCGCTCGCAAGCCGCATCTTCAACCCGCCGCCCGCCGAGCAGCTTGCGGCCGCCGAAACCCAAGCCGCCGAAGCCGCGGCTGCGGCTGCCAAACCCGCTCCCGCCGCCCAGTCCGAAAACGCCACTATCGTAGAGACGGGGCTTGCCCCGTCTCCCGCGCCGACACCAGCCCATCCGAAAGTTGCGCCCGATGCCTGAAGCGGCCGCCTCTTCTCCCATAAGCGACTCCGCCAAGGACGCCATGCCCACCATGGGCTTCCTCGATCATCTCGAGGAGCTCCGCAAGCGCATCGTCTATTCCGCCGTCGCGGTAGTCCTCTGCTTCTTTGGCTGCTGGTTTGGCGCGGCGCGCCTGGTCGGCATCATGCAAAAGCCGATCACTGATGTGCTGCACAAGTACGGCCTGCCGGAAAAACTCGTTTATCTCAATCCCGTCGACCCCTTCAACCTCTATCTCAAAGTCGCGGGAGTCGCCGGCCTCTTCGTCGCTTCGCCCTTCGTGCTTTACCAGATCTGGCTCTTCATCGCCCCCGGCCTCTATCGCCATGAGAAGCGCTACGTTTTCCCCTTCATGCTGTCGAGCGTGAGCCTGTTTCTCGCCGGCGGATATTTCGGCTACCGCGTCGTCTATCCCCAGGCGCTCAGCTTCCTGATCGACTTCGGCAAGCAGTTCCAGCCGATGATCACCATCGAGGAATACACGCAGTTGTTCGTGACCATCATCATCGGCATGGGCGCGATCTTCGAAATGCCCATCCTGGTTTTCTTCCTCGCCCTGATGGGCATCGTCAGCGCCGGCTGGATGTGGCGCAACATCCGTTATTCCATCCTCGGCATCTTCATCGTTGCCGCCATCATCACCCCGACTCCCGACGTAGTAAATATGTGCATTTTCGCCGCGCCCATGGTCGCCCTGTATGTATTAAGCATCGCCATCGCCTGGTTCGTGCATCCCACCCAGCGTAAGAAGCGCGCGCAAAAGAATGCGGAGTAGCTTTTGAGAACAGAGGAAACTCAAAGACCAATGAAGCCGCCCAAGACTGCAAAGCAAGCTTTCCTCCGTGCTCCTCTGTGTCCTCCGTGGTTAAGACTCTCTCTAGCTCTGCTGCTGACTGCATCGTCTAGCACAACGGCGTGCAGCAAGGGAACTACGCCGACTGACGCCAATCCGGCGCCTGCGGCCGAAGCGGCGATTACGAAATCCGAACCGCCCGCCGTAGTCCAGGCAGCCTCCGCCGCTCCCCTCCCGCAAATCGACGCCAAGCGCGCCTTCCAGTACACCCGCGAAGTCACCGCCTTCGGCGAGCGCTACATGGGCAATGAGAACCACAAAAAACTCGAGCGCTACATTCTCGACCACTTAAAAGGCGACCAGGTCGAAGACGACGCCTTCACCGCCGACACCGTAGAAGGGAAGTTCCCCGTCCGCAACATCATCGCCAAATTTCCCGGCAAAAAAGACGGCATCATCGCCATCCTCGGCCACTACGACACCAATTACCCGTTGCGCAACACCGGCTACGTCGGAGCCAACGACGGCGGCTCGTCCACGGCCATCCTGCTCGAATTCGCCAACCAACTCCGAGGCAAAACCCGCGACGGGTACAGCGTCTGGCTGGTCTGGACCGACGGCGAAGAAGCCGTGAAGACCTGGACTGCTACCGACAGCCTTTACGGCACGCGCCATCTCGCCGAAAAATGGGAGAAAGACGGGACGCTGAAGAAAATCAAAGCGCTCATGGTCATGGACATGATCGGCGACGCCGATCTCGACATCCAGCGCGACACCAACTCGACGCCTTGGCTGCTCGATCTGATCTATCAGGCCGCCGAGCGCGAGGGTTACCAATCTCATTTCTACGCGCTTCAAGGCCCTATGGAAGATGACCATATTCCCTTCGTGAAGCGCGGCGTCCCTTCCGCCGACGTTATCGACCTCGACTACGGCTACAACAATGTCTTCCACCACACCCCGCAAGACACCATGGACAAGCTCAGCCCCAAGAGCCTCGAAATCGTAGGCAACACCATCCTCGAAACCATCCGCCTGCTCGACCAGCGCTAGCATGTCTACGTGAGAACGCGTCTTCGTGCATCCCAGCGGAGCGAACCGCCGCTGCATCGAGCCCCGGAGGGACGACCCAATTCTCACGCACACGCTAGCGCCCCGGCGGTGAATGGTTCGCGGCCCGAAATGCCCAAAAGTTTTGCCAAAGAAAGACTTGATTTATATAATGTCTATCGTTATAGTAGATATTAAGCACACGTTCTCTCCGCTGTGCTCCTGGAAGATCCGGCCCCGTTTTGACGAAGGATGGGGGCCGGAATCGAACCAAAGCACCAACTGACGATCGAATCGCAACCCGCTCCTTCAGGCATTCCGTTATCGCCACGAATCGCTTGCCGTAAAGTCTATCAATCAAGTAGTCTTTCATCATTGGGGGTGAGAATACCGTGCTGTCCCGCCGCAATTTCCTGAAGACCGCGTCTGCCGCTGCACTTGCCGCAGGGGCCGCCCGTCCGCTGCTGACGTGGGCGGCCGATCCCGCTATCTCCGTTCCCGGCAAGGACGGCCTCATCGTTCGCTCCTACCGCTTCCTCGATCTCGAAATGCCTGTCGAGTTCATGACCGACTGGATCACTCCGGTCAAGCACTTCTATGTTCGCAACCACATGTTCCCACCCGCCAAAATTGACGCGGGGGCATGGAAGCTGACCGTCACCGGCGAGGTCGAAAAGCCGCTCACCCTAACGCTCGCCGATCTCGCAAAAATTCCCGTCCATTCCGTAGTCAATACCATGGAGTGCGCCGGCAACGGCCGCACCCTCCAGTCGCCCAAGGTTCCCGGCGTTCAGTGGGGCAAGGGTGCAGTCGGCAACGCTGAATTCTCCGGTCCCAGCCTGAAAACGGTGCTCGAAAAAGCGGGCCTCAAAAACACCGCCAAGCACGTCCAGTTTCGCGGACTCGATCAAGTCCCGGGCAAAGTTCCTCCTTTCATCCGCAGCATCCCGATCGAGAAGGCTCTCGACGCCGATACTCTGATCGCCACCCACATGAACGGCGCGCCCATCCCCGCGCATCATGGATACCCCGCCCGCGCCCTCACTCCCGGCTGGGTCGGAGCCGCGTCCTGCAAATGGCTCACTGAAATTACGGTTCTCGACAAGCCCGCCGAAGGCAACTTCATGAGCCCCGGCTATCGCTTTCCCAACACGCCCGGCAAACCCGGCGAACCGATCAAGCCCGAAGACACGCACGCGCTCACCGCGCTCACCGTGAAGTCCACCATTGCCGCGCCCAGCGACGGCGCCAAGCTCAAGCCCGGAGCGCATGTGATTCAAGGCGCCGCCTGGGCCGGCGAAGCCGATATCACCAAAGTCGAAATCTCAACCGACGGCGGCGCCAGTTGGAACGCCGCGCAACTCGGCAAAGATCAAGCCAAATACGCCTGGCGCTTCTGGAGCTATCCGTGGAAGCCCGCCAAGAGCGGCGACTATGTAATCCTCTCTCGCGCCACCGACAATCAAGGACGCACGCAGCCCGACGCCGCCGTCTGGAACCCAAGCGGCTATCTTTACAACGCCTACGACCAGGTGAAAGTCTATGTCCAAGCCTAGCCAGATAGCGAACCACCGATACCTTCCGAGTCACGAAGCGCGTGACAGCTTTTCAGCCGCGAAGCGGCGAAAGAATGCAGCCCACGGCGTAAGCCGTGGGTGCACGAAGGAAACGAGCGAGCCCCAGAGGGGCGAAAGAAGAGTTCTCACGCACACACAAAAGAGCAGCCGGTTCTCACGAACCGCGCTCCTCAGCCTTATAAGTTCAGTAACGCTTTTGTGCGCGACCCTTCCCGCCCGCGCCCAGTCCCCAAATGCGCAGTTGCCGCCCGGCGACGTCAAAGAAAAAGCCGAAGCCGTCTGCCTGACCTGTCACGAAGCCCGCATCATCGTGCAGCAGCGCTTAAGCAAAGCGGCCTGGACAAAGGAACTCGACAAGATGATCAAGTGGGGAGCCGAAGTCGATCCCAAGGACCACGACGCGCTGGTTGACTACTTCAGCGCGAACTTCGGTCCCGACCAACCCGTCTACGAAGCGCCAAAGAGCCAAACAGAATCGAAAATGAAATCCAAGCATTAGGACTTGACACAAAGCTCGAGTTTAAGCGATTCGTTCCTGAGACCTGAGACCTGAGACCTGAGACCTGAGACCTGAGAATCGAGCTCCTGCTAAAATTTTCGAAGCGCCCGCGAGATGACTTCAAATCGATCACCCAGCCGCGAGCATGTGGGGTTTTGCTTGTTCAAACTTGTCAGTCTCGCCGTTGTCTTCTTCGCGTCCGCTCAGTTCGCCGCAGCCCAGGCTCCGAGCGCCCCCGGCAAGCCTCTTCCGCCCGGACCGATGCAAGCCAAAATCAAAGCCGCCTGCACCCAATGTCATAACGCGAGCCGCATTACTGAGCAGCACATGAGCCGCGCGGAGTGGTCCAAAGAACTAGAAAAAATGGAAGGTCTGGGCGCCGTCATCCCCGACGCCGATCGCAATGGAATTCTGAATTACCTGACCAGAAATTTCGGCCCGCAGAAAGGAAACTCCAAAGTTGCGGCCAAGAAGACTGCAGACTAAGGAAACTAGGCTGACGAAAGCAGACTCACTAACGAACGGCCGGTTGGACTTACAAGGGCAAAGCGCTACCGACCCAGCGTAAAAGTGGCGCTACGGTAGCGCTGCCCGAGCTACAGCTGATTTCAGGATGCGCGACCCAAACTAAGATTCAAAGTGATTGTTAAGGTGCAGGTCGATCACGTGAGCCGAAACCGAAGGCCAAGAAATGTGGCTGAGAGCTAACCCTGAGCAAGCGCGAACAGCGAACAGCGAACGACGTTGAGCTTATTTCCCCTCCGTGTCCCCTGTGCCCGCTGTCGTAGAAGATTTCTCCGGCCGCAACTGCGGAAACAAAATCACATCCCGAATCGTGTGCGAATCGGTAATCAGCATGGCCAGCCGGTCAATCCCCACGCCGACCCCGCCCGCCGGAGGCATGCCATACGCGAGCGCCCGAATGTAATCTTCATCCATCTGGTGCGCCTCTTCATCCCCGCGCTCACGTTCTTTTAACTGTCCCTCAAATCGCCGCCGCTGGTCCTCCGGATCGTTCAATTCGCTGAACCCGTTCGCAATCTCCATCTTTCCCACAAAAATCTCCCACCGCTCCGTCCAGTCCGGTTCATCCGGCTTCTGCTTCGACAGCGGAGAAACCGCCGTAGGAAACTCATAAATCACAGTAGGCTGCACCAGATGTTCTTCCGCGACGGCTTCGAAAATGTTCGCAATCGTCTTACCTACGGGTTCGTCCGAATCGTGGGCGAGATCAATGCCCGCATTCCGGAGCTGGCCTACCATCGAACGAATTATCATCGGCGACGCAAACTCTTCTCGAGTGGGGAGCTGACCGGCCTTGTCAGGCCAAAATCTAACAATCGCCTCGCGCATCGTCATGCGCCGCCAGTTCCCGTGCGCCCAGTCAATCTCGTCCTCGCCCCACTTCGTTCGAGTCCCGCCCGTCACATCCTCAACCGCGCGTTCAATCGAGCCCTGCGTAGTATCCAGAATCCCCAGGTAATCCGTGTAAGCCTGATACGCCTCCAGCATCGTGAACTCCGGATTCCATCTCCACCCCAGCCCCTCATTCCGGAAATTCCGGTTGATCTCATACACGCGGTCGAACCCGCCCACCGTCAGCCGCTTCAAATAAAGTTCCGGCGCAATCCGCAAGAACAAATCCATATCCAGCGTGTTGTGATGCGTTTTGAACGGACGCGCCACCGCCCCGCCCGCGATCGGATGCATCATCGGCGTCTCAACTTCCACAAACCCGTGCCCGTCAAAGTACCGTCGCAAAGACTGCACCAGCTTGCTGCGCTTAAGAAAAACTTCGCGCACTTCCGGATTCATCACCAGATCGACATACCGCTGCCGGTAGCGCAACTCCACATCCTGCAGCCCATGCCATTTCTCGGGCAACGGCAACAGGTCCTTCGACAAAAACGTCAGCTCCTCCGCATGAATGCTCAACTCGCCCGTTCGCGTGCGAAACAAATATCCACGGACGCCGATGTGATCACCCAGATCCAGCAGCTTCCAAAGCTCAAACCCCGCGTCGCCCACCGCGTCCTTTTTCACGTAGATCTGCAGCCGCTGCCCATCCTGCTGCAAGTGCGCAAACCCCGCCTTCCCCATCAGTCGGATCGCCATGATCCGCCCCGCCACCCGCACCGTCACCCGCGGCGATTCCAGTTCCTCCGCCGTCTGCCCGCCGTATTCCGCCAAAATCTGCGGCACGGTATGGCTGAAGTTAAATTTCCGCGGATAAGCCGGCTGCCCCAGCGCCTCAATCTTCTTCAGCTTCTCGCGCCGGATTTCATAAATGTTTTCGTCGAGTGCCAATGAGTGTCCTTGGAATGAATGTTTTTGATGCCGTGAATTCGGATCGCCCGTAGACCGCAGGCGAGTCTTTGATTATAAACATGCGGCGGATTAGGGGCCTTGACTGTAGGGGAGAGAGAAGAATGCGGGTGCCCCACCCATCGCGTACATCGGGATGAGTGGGAGACTACAGAGGTCCGTACCACAGAGGTCGCGCCAAGCTACTCGCCCACTCGCATCTATGACGCATCCCCTACGACTTCCTCTCCATCGTGTAAGTAGTCGTCGTGTCGTGCTCCTTGTCGTTGTACTCAACGTTGATCGAGTTGCCGTCGGTAGAAACCGTCATGCGGTACACGCCGACAATCTTCCCGCCTCGCTTATCGGTCTCCTCAATCATGCGGGGTGCAATCCGTTTCACCCAAACCCTGGTGTGGCCCGGGTCTCCCAGCACCGGATAATCATTCCCGTCAAATCTCGCGTCATAGCTGCGGCCGTTCTGGTCCGACATCTTTATTCCATTGCCCGTGCTCTGAAAAGTTACAAAAAGCCCGCTGTTGGAGACGCTGTTGATCTTCTCCGTCCTCCATGATCCCGACAGCGCGTGCGAACCGGCCGGCCCTGCGCTCACCCGCGTGGCCGTAGTCTCCCAAGTCACCGGCTTGGTTCCGGTTGTATCCGTGCCCTTGTCGGTCAGAGTCTTTCCGTCAGCCGAGACCGTCTCCGTCTCGGTACTCATGACCTTCCCTTCCTTCTTCTGGGTGATTTCGACCGAACTGGCATTGACGACGTGAACAGAAATCGTGTCGTAATAAGGATGCCCCGTGACTTTCTGATCGGTCCCGTTAGCTTTCACAGTCACCTTCGGAACGCAGGTCAGGCACTCATACGTAGTTTTGTTCAACAAGTATTGGTCGGGCTTGGTGGGGAGCTTGGCCGTGTCCAGTTTGACCATCCAGGTTCCATCGAACGGCGATTGGCCAAACACGGTAGCCGATGCGAGCAGCACCAGTGCAAACAGCAGTTTCTTCATAAGGCACCTCTCCGCAAGATTCTAGGCAGCTCAGCAGAAAGGTTCGCCCCGATCACATCCGCAGCAATGTGCTGGGCTGTCGCTAAGACGCCGCAATCTTAGCAATCCCCCTCCGCCCTGTCTAGGAGATGACGATAAGTAGTGGAATAGGATTCGCGATCCCCAGCCGCGAAGCGGCGTAAGTGCGGGGTCCCCGGCGAACCCGGTTTTGGCTCGCTGGGGTTCAATGCAGCCCACGACGCGAGCCGTGGGTATAAATGGAAAATGATTTAGCCCCGGAGGGGCGAAAGCAGAGTTCTCACATAGCGCGCCGAATTCCCGCCCGTCGCAAAAAGCGCCGAGCGCCCCACTCAACGCGCACCTTTGGGATGAGCGGGATTCCACGGACGTCGAGGCTGACCGCCCTGCCCACCGTGCCTCGCCCATTGCCATTCCGACCAAATGGAGGAATCCGCTGCTTGTGTCCACCCGCGAGGCTCGGGAACGCTAAGGAGAAGTTGTTTGTCATCAATATGTTACGGCCAACACCGGGGAGTGGGGTTCACTACAAGCAACGATCACCAAGTAATCACATCCACCCATAAACTTCCAGCCCGCTTTTGCCGAAAAAACAGGTAAGGGGAAAAACTCGCAGCGCAATGGCAAGCGAAGAACAGTTCGGGTTTCCGTCCGGCGAAGGCAGCATCAAGTTAGACCCCATGACACGCCTGTGGTTCGACACCTACTACGATCCCAGCATGTCTCCGGCGGAAAACGTGAACCAGGCTGAAGCAGCCGTCAGTAACGGCTGGCAACCAATATCGTGGCCAAAAGAAATGGCAGACGGCGCGTAGAACGCTTAGAAAAAGACAGGGAAAAAGGAAACGCTGACAGCGCCCCCGTCGATCTCACTGATGCACCCGCTTCTCCATCCAGCTACTGCAATCAAAGCAGGACAGGCACCGCGATAGCGGAACTAGGGTTTTTCTGAAAGCAAACAGCCAACAGCCAACAGCCAACAGCTGAGCCCTTCCGTGTCCCCCGTCCTTGAAGCCCGCACCATTCAGCGGTAGTATTCGAGTTTACTTGTAAACATTCATACGAGGACTCATGCCGCAAAACTACGTTCCCGCTTTCCTCTTCATCGCTGTCGTCGGAATCCTGATTCCGGTCACGATCGCTATCTGCTGGATCATTCGCACGCAAAGCCCCAACAAGATCAAGCTCATGCCTTACGAGTGCGGCATCGATCCCTTCGCCAGCGCCCGCGGACGCTACACGGTTCGCTACTACATCATCGCCATCCTGTTCGTAGTCTTCGATGTGGAAACCATCTTCCTGTTTCCCTGGGCCGTGAAGTTCAAGGCGCTCGGCGTCTTCGGACTGATCGAAATGCTCGTCTTCCTCGGAATCCTGATCGTCGGCTACATCTGGATTTGGAAGAAGGGCGCGCTCGAATGGGTGTAGCTTGAATCCCGCGAGTTCAGTTCCCGGAACTGCCGAGGAAACTTTCACGGCAAGCCGCTGGACGAAAGGAAATCTCTGGTTCCCGACGCGCATCGTCGTCAGTCCACTGCGTGTCAGCCGCGTAAAGCGGCGTTTGTTTGGCAGCAACGAAGAGAGCATCTCGATTTCGCAGGTCGCTTCCGTGAAGATTTCGACGGGAATCGTGTGGTCCGATATTCTGATCGAGTCAACCGGAGGCACGGACCCGATCGCCAGTCATGGACATCACAAGGCCGACGCGCAGCGCATACGCGATCTGGTAGAAGGCTTTCAAGCAGCGCGGCGCTGAATCACGGGTTTGCAGCCAGGAAGCGTTGCGACTCTGCGTGCTTGTGATGCCCGTCATTGACGGTGACGCGGCCAGATGTTAGAAGAGATGGTTTCCTGTAGAGAAAGCGGCTCTGTCCGAAAGACCAAGCATGGCCGAGGAAGTCAAAACGCCAAATCCACCACCGCCGCCGGAAGGTGAGAAGAAACCGACGGCGGAAAAGCCCGCGCCCAGTGCGCAGCCTTCCGCGGCTGCCCCAACCACACCTGCTCCGAAGGCTGAAACTCCCGCCAAGCCCGCAGCTCCGGCAACAGCGGCAACTCCAGCCAAACCCGCAGCCGCTCCAGCCAAGCCTGCCGCGCCCGCAAAGCCCGCAGGTCCAGTTCCAACGCCCTGGTCCTCGCCGATGGTCGAGAAGTACAAGCGCCAATACGGCTCGGGCCTCGATGCGCAGACCTACCTCGGCCAGAACTACTTCACCGTAGACCGTTCTCTGATTCCCGATTTCCTGCGCCTGCTGCGCGACGAAGAGCAGTTCGACTACTGCGTCGACCTCACGGCCGCCCACTATCCCAAGCGCGAGAAGCAATTCGACGTCTTCTGGATCCTCTATTCCTTCCCGCGCAACGAGCGCATACGCGTGAAGACGCAGATCGCCGACGGCGAGTCGCTGCCCTCGAGCTTTCCGATCTGGCCCACGACCGACTGGCTGGAGCGCGAAGTCTTTGACATGTTCGGCATCAAGTTCACGGGGCACCCGGACATGAAGCGCATCCTGCTCCCCGACGGCTGGAAGGGCCACCCGCTGCGCAAGGACTACGACATTCTGCAGCAAGACAAAGAGTGGGTTCAGATCAACCTCGGAATCGAGAGCGGACAATGATTGACAGACAAACGTCCGACCGAAAGACGCCCGACGGAAAGACGTCCGACAGCGCGCTCCCGAATGCCATCCCGAGCTTGACTTCAAATCTCGACCTCGAAGCTCCCGACAAGCCCTACCTCGATTCGAACGAGCTCATCCTCAACATGGGCCCGCAGCACCCGGCGACGCACGGCGTGCTGCGCGTGATCCTCAAGCTCGACGGCGAGAAGGTTCTGGGCACGGAGTGCGTGATCGGCTACCTGCATCGCGGGGTCGAGAAGATCGCCGAGAACCGCACTTACACGATGTTCAATCCCTACGTCGACCGCATGGACTACTGCGCCGCCGTGTCGAATGGGCTCGGCTACTGCGAGGCGGTCGAGAAGCTGCTGAACGTTGAAGCGCCGCCGCGCGCGCAATATATCCGCGTGATCCTGACGGAATTGCAGCGCCTTGCCAGTCACCAGCTGTGGCTGGGCACGCACGCGCTCGATATCGGCGCCATGACGCCGCTCTTTTATACCTTCCGCGATCGCGAAGAGATTCTCAAGATTTTCGAAAAATACTGCGGCGCGCGCCTGACCACGCACGCTTTCCGCATCGGCGGTTGCCAGTACGAGATCTACCCCGGCTTCGAAAAAGACGTCAAAAATTTCCTGGCCTTCGCCCCACCGAAGATCGACGAATACGAAACGCTGCTTACCAGCAACCGCATCTGGCTCGAACGTACAAAAAACGTCGGCGTGATTTCCGGCAAAGATTGCATCGCCCTCGGCGTGACCGGCCCCGTGCTGCGCGCCAGCGGCGTGAAGTGGGATATCCGCAAAGCGATACCCTACGCCAACTACTCCAAGTTCGATTTCGAAATTCCGGTCGGCACCAACGGCGACACCTACGACCGGTACCTCGTGCGCATGGCCGAGATGCGCCAGTCGCTGCGCATCGTCGAGCAAGCGGTCAACGGCATCCCCGAAGGCCCCATCATGGCCAAGGTCCCCAAGTTGATCAAGCCGCCGGTGGGCGAAATCTATCACTCGATTGAAGCGCCCAAGGGCGAACTCGGATACTTCATCGTCAGCGACGGCTCCACGCAGCCTTACCGCTTGCGTGTGCGTCCGCCATCGTTCGTCAATCTGCAGGCCCTTGACCTCATGGTGCGCGGCGCGCTCGTAGCCGACGTGGTTGCCGTAATCGGCACATTCGACATCGTGCTCGGCGAGGTGGACCGCTGATGCTACAAGAATTCATGTCCTACCTCGGCAGCAACCTGCCCCCCGGCAGCGCGGGCAACCAGCTCTGGGCCTTGATTTACGTGTTCGTTATCTTTGCCGGCGTAGCGGTGATTGTCCTTTGCATGAATTGGATTGAGCGCAAGGCGCTCGCGCATTTCCAGATTCGCCTCGGTCCCATGCGCGTAGGCCCGCATGGCCTTCTGCAGCCCTTTGCCGACGCGCTTAAGCTGATGCTGAAGGAAGACATCATTCCCGACGAAGCCGATGCGGTGGTCTTCTGGGTGGCGCCGGTCATCGGATTGCTTGCCGCGTTCACGGTTTACATCGTGATTCCGTTCGGCCCATCGCAGGCCGTCACCGACATGAACATCGGCATCTTGTTCATGCTCGGGGTCTCGTCGCTCGGCGTCCTCGGCATCGTCACCGCGGGTTGGGCTTCAAACTCGCATTATCCGCTGATCGGCGCTCTACGCTCGAGCGCGCAGATGGTTTCCTATGAAGTTGCCATGGGCATGGCCATCCTCTCGGCCATCATGATGACCAGCATGAACGCCGCAGGCACCGGCACGCTGAGCATGATCGGAATCGTCGAGGCGCAACAGCAGCAGGGCATCTGGTTTCTGTTCAAATTTTTCCCGCTGGGATTCATTGCCTTTGTGATCTTCGCCATAGCAATGGTTGCGGAAACCAATCGCTCGCCCTTTGACTTGGCGGAAGCGGAGTCTGAGTTAACCGCTGGCTTCCACACCGAGTACAGCGGCCTGCGTTGGTCGCTCTTCATGCTGGCGGAATACGCGGCCATGATTGCCGTCTCCTCGATAGCGGTGACGCTCTGGCTGGGCGGATGGATGCACCCGTTCCCGAACCTGCTGCACGGGCCTGCCTGGGAATTCATCTTCTCCCTGTTCCCCGGCCTCACCTTCGGAGCCCTCGCGGCGATTACTTTTATCGGCGCGGCCCGCATGCCCTCGCACTCCTTCTTTAGGATTCAGCGAGCCGGGCTTGCCGTTTTCGCTGCTCTCATCGGACTGGTCGCTTTGCTCCTGCTCGTGATTGCAGTGGCGGGCAGGGCGAACGACACCAGCATCGCCGCCCGCTTCCGCGAAGGCATTGACTACGTTTATTGGTTCATGCTGAAGGTTGCCGTCTTCATGTACCTGTTCATCTGGTATCGCGCTACATGGCCGCGTTATCGCTTTGACCAGTTGATGAAAGTGGGATGGAAAGTCATGCTGCCGATTTCGCTCGGCGTGCTGATTCTGACTGCCATCGTGGGGGTGCTCCTCCCATGAATCCTCTGCTGAACACGGGCGCGGCGCCGGTAGCGACTCCATTCTTCTTTTATCTGCTGGCGGGCGCGGCGATCCTAAGCGGCCTGCTTGTGATTACGCGCCGCAACGCCGTCCATTCCGCGCTGGCTCTGATCGTGACGCTGCTCTCGGTGTCGGGACTTTACCTGATGCTCTACGCACCGTTCGTCGCTGGCGTCCAGATCATCGTCTACGCCGGCGGAATCATGGTCCTGTTCCTGTTCGTGATCATGCTGGTGAACATTGAGCGCGTGTCGAAGGAGCGCCAGTTCAACCGCATCTGGCCCGTGGGCCTGGCGGCGTCGTGCGCGTTGCTGGCCGTGTTCCTGGCCGCGTTTACAAAGGGTAAGGACCTGTTTCACGACCGTCCGATAACGCTGCCCGAGTCGACAAATACGCAACAGATTGCCGGCTATCTCTACGGAGAAGCGGGCCGCATCGGCCAATACACGTTCGCCTTCGAGATCGCCTCGCTGTTGTTGCTGGTGGCGATCCTGGGGGCGGTAATTATGACGAAGAAAAAGATCTAGTCGTTAGTCGATGGTCGTTGGTCGCTAGCAAACCGCTTGCACCCAACGGACATCGCGAACGACAAACGACGAAGGACAAACGACGGTTTTATGGTTCCTATCACCACAATGCACTATCTGGTAGTCGCGGCGTCGCTGTTCGTTCTCGGCGTGGTCGGCGTGCTTACACGCCGCAATGTGGTGATCATCCTGATGTCGATCGAGTTGATCCTGAACGCCGTGAACCTGAACCTGGTGGCGTTTTCGCGTATGTGGGGCAACCTTCATGGGCAGTTGTTTGCAATCTTTATTGTGGTGGATGCGGCAGCCGAAGCCGCAATTGGACTAGGAATTCTGATCGCCTTCTTCCGAAACAAAGAGACGATCAACGTAGATGAGATCGATTTGTTGAAGTGGTAAATGGCTGCGAGCTTCGAGCCGCGAGTTCCGAGCAAGCGGCGAGGAGCGAAACGGCCAGCAGCGAATGACGAATAGCGAATAGCGAACGACTAACGACCAACGACGAACGACATGTTCCTTAACCACATCTGGCTGATTCCGCTC
>Ga0074045_10003316_pt1 | contig 14517 bp, 19 predicted proteins | sample BogForMeECP23OM2_FD_94442 | JGI IMG/M metagenome (GOLD analysis project Ga0074045, IMG submission 94442) | Bog forest soil microbial communities from Calvert Island, British Columbia, Canada - Bog Forest MetaG ECP23OM2 | ecosystem: Environmental > Terrestrial > Soil > Wetlands ... | reverse complement strand
GGCCGCGCCTCGCGGACTCGGCCGCCCCCTGGCGCGGGAATGACAGATTACGTCAAACTCAAAATGACCAACCAGCCAAACATGAGCGGATGGCGGGGCTGGCTCGCGCCCTATGCTGAACGGCGCGTGCTGCTTATCCTGCCGCTGGGCTTCGCCAGCGGGCTGCCCCTGCTCCTCACGTGGACGACACTCTCGGCCTGGCTCGCGACGGCCGGGGTCAGCCGCGCGCGGATCGGCGCCTTTCTGCTGGTCGGCACACCCTACACCCTCAAGTTCCTCTGGGCGCCGCTGATCGATCGTTTGCCGCCGCCGCTCCCGCTCGGACGCCGCCGCGGCTGGGGTGTCAGTATCCAGCTCGCGCTGATCGCCGCCGTCCTCGCGCTGGGTCGATGCGACCCGCCGCATCATCTCAGGATAATGGGTGGACTCGCGCTGCTCGTCGCCTTTCTGTCGGCCAGCCAGGATATCGTGATCGACGCCTGGCGGGTCGAGATTCTGACCCCCGATCAGCAAGGCCCCGGCGCCGGCATGATCCAGGCGGGTTACCGAATCGCGTTGCTGATCGCGGGGGCGGGCGCGCTGATGATCGCCGATCGCGCCGGCTGGTTCACCGCGTACGCCACGATGGCGGCTCTGCTCTCCGTCGGCCTGCTGGTCTTTATCCTCGGCCCGGAGCCGGCGGTCGTGACCCCGCCGCGAACACACGGCGCGAACGCCATCCGCCAATGGCTCGCGACCGCAATCGTCGCCCCCTTCGCGGACTTCATGCGCCGGCCGCTCTGGCCTGTGCTCTTGATCTTTATCCTGGCCTACAAGCTGGGCGAGGCGCTGGCCGGCGCGATGGCCACGCCCCTCTATGTATCGCTAGGTTTCTCGCTCACGGAGATCGCCGAGATTTCAAAATTGGTCGGCTTTTTCGCAACGATCGTGGGAGCGCTCGCCGGCGGGATGCTCACGGCGCGGCTCGGGGTGATTCGCGCCCTGATGGTATGCGGCATCCTGCAGTCGGCGGGCAATCTGTTTTACGTGCTGCAGGCGGTCGGCGGCCATCGCCTCGACTATCTCGCGCTCTGCGTGGCGGCCGAAAATCTTACCGGCGCGATGGCGGGGGCCGCGCTCGTCGCTTGGCTCTCCGACCTCTGCTCGCCCGCCTTCACGGCGACCCAGTACGCGCTGCTCTCTTCGCTGGCGGCCGTGGGACGCACGCTGCTGGCGTCGACCAGCGGCGTGCTCGCGACCCGGCTGGGCTGGGCGCCGTTCTTTCTGATCACGACCGTGGTGACAGTGCCCGCGCTGCTGCTCCTCGTCGTGATCGCGCGCTACGCTCCCATACCATTCGTTGAGAGGGAGCGCGGCGCGATCTAACTAATGCCGTTTTATTTCCCGGTAAAGCGTCCTGGGCGGCGTTCCGCTACCGCTTTGACGCCTTCCCGATGATCTTCGGTTTTCATCAGGCGCGTCTGCTCAGCGAGCTCATGCCGCGTCTGCGCTTCAACCAGGTCCGCCAGCTTGTTGCGCAAAGTTGCGCGCGTGGAGACGACGGCGAGCGGCGCGTTCTCGGCGATTTCCGCCGCGAGTGCATGGGCGTCGGCGCGCAGTTTCTCGGGCGACGAGAGCTGATCGGCGAGCCCCCACGCCACCGCCGTCTCGCCGTCGATCCGTCGGCCCGAGAGTAACATCAGGGCTGCGCGTTGCTGCCCAATCAGACGCGGAAGGGTGTAGGTCAGCCCGAACCCCGGATGGATACCGATTTTCACGAAATTGCCCGCGAAGCGCGCCTCGGGCGACGCCACCCGGAAGTCCGCGACCAACGACAGCCCAAGGCCACCGCCGATCGCCGCTCCCTGGATAGCCGCTACCACCGGCTTCGCGCAGCGAAACAGCCGAACGGCTTCGAGATAGAGCGGGTTGCTGCCCGTGGCGGTCTGCCCCTGGTTGAGCGGGTTGCTCTCGGGCCGGCTCTGAAAGTTCGCACCCGCGCAGAAGGACTTACCCTCGGCGGCGAGCAGGATCGCGCGGCAGTCGGGATTGCGGTCGAGCGTCTCGAACGCGTCGGCCAGACTGCGAATCAGCGCGTCGTCGAAATAGTTGTGCGGCGGCCGACGAATCTCCACCGTCGCCACGTAATCCTTGGTCAGTTCGACTGTTGCATCGCCGTATTTATCCATCAGGTTCGCGCCTTCCTTCGTAAAAACTGTCCCAGCTAAGCTGCCGTTGGTTGGACTGTCAACCCGGGTTCAAAGTTTCGCGGCCGGTTCCACCCAGCGCCGCGCAAGATCCTCAAGCAGCTTGACCGCCTCGACCTCGGTGGCGAGCGGCTGCCGGAAGACCGGGGTGAGATAGAGCTCGTCGATCCCCGCGTCGCGATAGCGTTTGAGGTCGTCCGGGGTGGCCGTGTCAGTCGGTGAGACGGAGAACTCGAAGGGCTCGGACGCATGGCCCGCGGCCGCGCGGAGTTGCCGAATCTCGTTGACGGCCTGCGCGGTTTCGGCGGGCGTCAAGTTGAAGCCGCACCATCCGGTACCGTACGCGGCGGCCCGTTTCAGCGCCGCCCCAGTCTGCCCGCCGACCAGGATCGGCAGGCGGTTGCCCTTGACCGGCTTGGGATAACTCAGGGCGCCGGCAAACTTCACGAACTCGCCCTCGTAGCCATGCTCGTCGCCCCACAGACAGCGCATCGCTTCGACATATTCACGGGTCCGCTTGGCCCGGCGCTCCCACGGGATACCCAGGGCGTCGAACTCTTCGCGCAGCCAGCCGATCCCGATACCGAGCGCAAAGCGTCCCCCGCTCAGATAATCCAGCGACGCGCAAATCTTGGCGAGCAGGATCGGATGGTATTCCGGCACCAGACAGATCCCCGTCGCGAGCCGAATCCGGCTGGTGCGCGCGGCGGCGTAGGTCAGCGCCAGAAACGGGTTAAGCAGCGGGAGATCGGTCGGGACGGGCAGGTTCGCGCCGCGCGCGTAGGGATACTGCGACGCGAATTTTTCCACGAAGAGCAGATGTTCGGGCGCCCACACGGTGGCAAAGTTGAGCCGCTCGGCGTTGCTTGCGATCGCCGCGATCAACTCGGGCCGCGCGGTGTTGCCGATTCCTATGGCAAAGAAACCTATCTTCATTTTTTCTCCTCCCCGGACCAGACGGATTCAATCGAGCCGGGCGTGACGACGGGGCGATACGACCGGGCTCGCCGCCTCGCAAAGGGGTGTTTTATCGATCTTGAGTCAATTGCGCAAAGTCTGACGTACGCCGACCCAGATTGGCGTGCCTGCACACGAGGCCAAGCTAAGGCGCAATGGTTGGACTTGTTGACGACGGCCGGCGACGCGACGGTCAGCGCACGCCCGCGTCCGCGGCGAGCAACTGTTGCATCACGTCGGCTTCAGCACCAAGCGGGACAAACGCACGCGCATTATTGCTGGTGACCACGTAACCGGTCGTGTTGGCGAGCGCGGCAAGAATGCGCGCCTGCTCCGTTTGCGTCCACTCGCGTTCAGTCGTCAGCAGGAACCATAGGCTCGCGCGCCTGGGCTCCAGACGAATCACCGCGAAGGCTTTGCCCGAACGTTCACACGCGTGCTGCCACGCGGCGAGAGCGCGATCGCCAATCTCCGGCGTCAAATACAGCCAACCGTTTTCCGCAGCCGACTCGAGGGCCGCCAGTTCGGCTTGAGAGGACGACCCACCGCCCAGGTCGGCCGTGCTTTCTGTTAACCGCATAATCTTGCTTTCGAAATGAAAATCTACTCTCTGTAATGTACTCCGAAAACTGCCACGATAGAAGCATAGATATCCAGATAGACGGCAAAAACTTACATTTGCCGATCTTTGGTGAGTGATTTCGCATTCTGACGCACGGCCACAGGCAAATAATACTACTGTATCATTACAACACAATAGTAATAATACTCGCGGTCCATTCGGGTTAATTACCGTAGCTCGATGTGAATTGCCGCTATTTGGGGCAACTGGAACGATATATAGGGCCTTCGAGCTCCGTAGTATCTGACTAAATCAATCTGAGGCAATTTTCAGCTATGCGTGCAACAGAGCTGAAGCGCAGTCTCGACATCCGTGGACCCATAAGGCCGCGATCCTTGCGTCAAGGCGTCTTCCCCCGAAGATAATGGCGATGCGCTTTGGCGCGATTGCCACACAATTGCATCGAGCACCATCGCCGGCTGCCGTTCTTGCTGTCGTCGAGAAACAGCCACAGGCATTTCGCGTTGGCGCAATGACGGATGCGGGCGACCTCGGGACTCACCAGCAGGTCGCCGGCCGACCATAGCACCGGCGCCAACAACGACGCCGCCGGGCGTCGGTCAGCCTCGAGCCGCCACCCGAACCCGTCGTCAACGGCCGTCAATGTATGACGCATCGGGGCGCGCGCCAACGCTGAGTTGAGCGCGGCAACGTCGCGCGCCGCCGGCGCCTGCCGATGCGCGAGCGCGAAGAACACGCAATAGAGGCTCCCACGCAGCACGACCGCTTCCGCGAACGTCGCGGCCGACTCCGCCGGGTTTCTGGTCCACCAGTCATCGAGGCGCGCGAGAGTCGCGGCGTCGACGGCGCCGTGATCCTTACACCAGCGCAGCAGTTCCGCCGGGCCGCGCAGGCTGTCGACGGCCGCGCCGTCCTGCCAGGCGAAGGTGTTGGCGAAATCCAGGCATAGGTCACGGCACGGCACGACCACCGCGGTCGCATCGCTCTCTCGGGAAGTCCGCGCCATCTTGCCGGCCATTCTATCCATCATTCTAGCCAGCTTGGTAGTTGACTGGAATCCAGCTTTCGGCTATCTAACCTCCAGGCCGGTTAGAAAAAATACGCGCCCGCGCCGCACGCTCGGGCGCACAGGAGGAGACGTTATGCTCAGTCATGTTTCGATCGGCGTGAAGGATCTCGCCAAGGCGCGGCGCTTTTACGACGCGGCCCTCAAGCCGCTCGGCTACAAGTGCCTTTTCGAGAGTCCCGAGGCGCTGGGCTATGGCGCGACGGCGCCCGAGTTGTGGCTGCTCCCGGTGCAGCGTCCAGTCCCGGCCGACGAGGCGTCGGGGCTGCATTTCTGTCTGGACGCGGGGCACCGCGCCGAAGTCGACGCCTTTCATGCGGCCGCGCTCAAAGCCGGCGGAAGCGACCATGGCAAGCCAGGTCTGCGCCCTGACTACGGCGAAAACTACTATGCCGCGTTTATCGTCGATCCGGACGGCTACCGGCTCGAGGCCTACAGCAGTAGTCCGGAGTAACCTGGCGGGTTAGAGGGTGTGGGCGGCGGCTGGACGGCCACGGGTCGCCGCCGCCGTCGTTCTTAATCCTGACCCTCCACTTGTCGCGACGGGCGTGCTAATTCGCATGAAGGCTTCGGCGGACGTGATGAACAGTCTCGAATTTCTGCAACAGCTCTGCGCTCAACTGGCGCCCGACGACCACCCGTTCGCCGGCGAACCGCGTCACGCCGCGGTATGCGTAATGATCGCGGAGGTCGCGCGCGTGCCGAGCATCTGCTTTATCCGTCGCGCGCAATGGGACGGCGACCCGTGGTCCGAGCATATCGCGCTTCCCGGCGGTTCGCGCATGGGCGACGAAAGCCTCGAGGAGACCGTACGGCGGGAAGTCCGGGAGGAGATCGGCGTCGCGATCGCCGACGACGCCGGCTTGCTGCCCTTGCCACGACTCAAAATCCGCCTGGCGGGACGGGAGCGTCTGCTGCTGCTCGACGCCTTCGTGCACCATTGCGCGGGCGCCCCACCCTCTCTAAGACCCGGGCCGGAAGTCGCTTCCGCCTTCTGGATCCCGCTCGCGGAACTGTGGAACAGCCGCAATCTGGATCACCTGGCGCTGGGCGACAACGCGGATACGCTGGTCTATCCCGCCGTCCGTATCACGCAGGGAATGATTTTCGGTATCACCTTGCGGGTGCTGACCCTGTTATCCGATCGGCTCGGCATGCCGCTCCATTACTTGGAGGAGATCCCGCTGCTGCGCCGCAAGCGCGACGGCTCCTGAGCAGACCATAGTCCGGCTGTCGCGGAAGCGGTCCCACGGCCCGCCCTGGTTTGGAGCAGCGCGTCTTTAATCGCGACAGCGGCCGTGCCGCCCGGCGAGCATGGGGGCGTCGCGCGCTATGAGCGACTAGCGGCCCAGCACGTCGTCCCGCGTGGACCCGACGAGCCCCATGACTTCAGCGATCAGCGGCGTCGGCACCGCGAGATCCCGCAGCGTCGATTGCAGGTGAGCGGCGACCGCGTTGAAGTGCGCATCGCTCATCCCTCGCGCGACCAGATGGGCGTGACCGTGCCGCAGGTCCTTGCCAGTGTATTTTGTCGGACCGCCAAAAGCGGCGGTCAGGAATGCCGCCTGCTTGCCCCGTTGCCTTTTCAGGTCGACGCTGGCAAAGAACGGCCGCAGCAGAGAATCCTTCATAATCTTGTCGTAAAACAGATCAACCGCGGCTTTGACCGCGGCCTTCCCACCGATACGGTCGTAAAGTGTTGCGGAAGAATCCTGAGTTCCGAGCATGACCCACCTCGTCGCGGAGCGTTTGCTCTCCAGGACGCAAGGCGGATGCCAGAAGCATGAGCGCGGCGTGAGGAAATCGTGCACTATGGTCGCGCCCCACGCGCTGGCGTGATCGCGCGCCGGATGGCACTATGCGGGGCGGAGAAGAATTTCCCATGTCAGAACCGCAGAGCGCGCTCCTGCCTGAACCGGGGCGCAGGGCTTACCCGCGCTTTAACCGGGGCGAATTTTTTTGTACCGGCGCTGCCCGTACTCCGCGCTGGTGACGCCCGGGAGCGCGTAAAAGGAGGTTCACTAAGATGAGCGAAAAAATCCACAAGACTGACGAGGAATGGCGGCAAATGCTGACGCCCGAGCAGTTCGCGGTCGCACGCAAGAAAGGCACCGAGCGCGCTTTTACCGGGAAATATTACGACCTGCATGACGCTGGTATGTATCTTTGCATTTGCTGCGGTAACGAGCTGTTTTCGTCCGACACCAAGTACGACTCGGGTTGCGGATGGCCGAGCTTTTACGCGCCGCTGGATCAGGCGAAGGTCGAAAACACGGCCGATAACAGCTACGGGATGGCGCGCACCGAGGTGACCTGCTCACGCTGTGGCGCCCATCTCGGCCACGTTTTCGACGACGGGCCGCGCCCGACCGGTCTGCGCTACTGCATGAACTCGGCCTCGCTCAACTTCGTCAAGAAAGACGAGGGCAAATAGCCGCGGTCTGAATTCTTCCGCATGAATACTTCCACGTCAGTTTCGGCCGCGACGCCGGTCGTGAGCGGTCCGCCTGCGGACAACATCGCGATCACGCTCAGCGGCGTCGGCTTCAGCTACGGGGAGCGGCGCGCCCTCGACGGGATCAGCTTCGCGATCGCCACGCGCGAGATGTTCGGCCTGCTCGGTCCCAACGGCGGCGGCAAGACCACCCTCTTCAAGCTGCTCGCGACCCTCGTCCCCCTGCAAACGGGCGAGGTCCAGGTCCTCGGCAGCGACCTGCGCCGCGACACGATCGCGCTCCGGCGGCGCCTCGGCGTGGTCTTTCAGCATCCGAGCGTCGACGGCAAGCTGACCGTCGCGGAAAATCTTGCCCATCATGGCCGGCTCTACGGACTGCGCGGCGCCCATCTGCGCGAACGCGGCGCCGCGATGCTCGAGCGGGTCGGGCTCACCGCGCGTTCCGCCGACCTGGTCGAGACCCTTTCAGGCGGGCTGCGCCGCCGGGTCGAATTGGCCAAGGCCCTGCTCCATCAGCCGGAATTGCTGATCCTCGACGAGCCCAGCACCGGGCTCGACCCGGCCGCGCGCCGCGAGTTCCTGAACTATCTCGCCGACCTGCGCGAGCGCGAGGGAATTACGGTCGTGCTCACCACCCATCATATGGAGGAAGCCGAACGCTGCGATCGTATCGGCGTGCTCGATCAGGGCCGCTTGGTCGCGCTCGCGGCGCCCGGCGAACTCAAGTCGCGGGTCGGTGGCGACGTGGTCGTTATCCACGCGAGCGAGCCCGAGCGGCTGCGCGACAAGATCGAACAGCGGATGCGGGTCAAGGCCGCGCTGGTCGATGGGCTGTTGCGGGTCGAGCGCCCGCGTGGACACGAATTCCTGCGCGACGTGGTCGAGGCTTTCGGCGCGGAGATCGAATCGGTGACTTTCGGCAAGCCGACGCTCGAGGACGCGTTCGTCCATCTGACGGGACGGCGCTTCCAGTGGAGCGCCGGGGAGCAGGCGCGATGAGCGACGCGGCGCTTGCGGCGGGTACCTTATGGCTGCGCGAGGTCACGCGCTTTTGCCGTCAGCGCAGCCGCGTGGTCGGATCGTTTCTGCAACCGCTGGTTTTCTGGCTGCTGCTGGGTGGGGGACTCACCGCCTCGTTTCGCCCGGCGGGGATGCCCGAGGGGATGAATTACTTCGAGTATCTTTATCCCGGTTTTATCGTGCTGGTGTTGCTGTTCACGGCGATCTTCGCCACCATTTCGACCGTCGAGGATCGGCGCGAGGGGTTTCTCCAGGGCGTGCTGGTGGCGCCCATCTCGCGGCCCGTGATCGTCATGGGGCAGGCGCTCGGGGCCACAACGCTCGCGTGGGTGCCGAGTTGCATCTTTCTCGTACTGGCGCCCCTCGCCGGGATTCATCTCACGCTGCGCGCGGCGCTGATGGCCGCCGCGATGATGGCGCTAATCGCCTATGCGCTCACCTGTATCGGACTGCTGATCGCCTGGCGGATCGAATCGACCCAGGGCTTTCACGCGATCATGAACCTGATTCTGATTCCGATCTGGCTGTTGTCGGGCGCGTTCTGGCCGGTCAAGGGCACGCCGGTCGCGCTGGAATGGATGATGCGGCTGAATCCGCTGACTTATGGGGTCGCGGCGTTGCGGGAGGCGCTATACAGCGCTCAGCCGGGCAGCCTCGGCACGCTGCCCGATTTCGGCTTCTCCTGCACGGTCGCGCTCGTGTTCGCGGTGGCGACCTACCTGATGGCGGCCCGCGTGGCCCGCGGCGCAACCATTCACTAAAGCAATTCGGTTCGTACAGCACAGGCGCAGACATGGCGAGCGCTGGCCTGGGGAGACTCATCGATGAGCGGCTTTGCCGGACGGTATTATTTACATGTTGGCGACGTGCAAGACGATGCAACTTTTCGCAGAGAACACGGTTGGAGCCACGAGCAGTTCTGGGACTCGAAGCGGAGCCAGAGCCTGGGAAAAGGGTCTCTCGGGGCCTTGCATGCTCGCCGAAGGCGAAACCGGCGCCTTCAGGCACCGTTGGGAACACCGTGGAGCAATGCCGGCTGAGAAACTTGCCAGAGGAAGCCCTTTGATCTATGAAACGAGTTGAAGTTGGAAAGTCAAAAAGGAAATCCCGGATAACAATCGAAGGGAGCCAAGACTAGGGAAAGAAGAGAATGTCGGAGACTTCGACAGACCTGAGCGGCGATGCCGTCGTGGAGATCTCCAACGAGCTGCGCGAATTGCTCGCGGACGTGTTCGCTCTCTATGTCAAGACAAAGAATTTCCACTGGCACATGAGTGGCCCGCATTTCCGCGATTACCATCTGCTGCTCGATGAGCACGGTGCTCAAATCTTCGCGATGACGGACGATATCGCCGAGCGGGCGCGCAAAATCGGCGGACTACAATCAGATCCATCGGCGATGTCTCGGAGCATCAACGGCTCAAGGACAACAACGACGAAGGCGTCGCGCCTGAGGGCATGTTGGCTGAGCTTCGCGCGGATAACCTGGAACTGACGCGAAACCTGCGTTCCGCGCACGAGCTGTGTGAAAAGCACAACGACGTTGCTACGGCCAGTCTGATCGAAAACTGGATCGACGAGACGGAGCGCCGCACTTGGTTCCTGTCCGAGATTGTGACCGATCGTTAGCCGCGTTGAGTGATCGGATTAACTATTCAGATCGAGGTCCGAACCGCCCCCGTGGTCTTCCGTTGGCACCATGCCCAACGTAAAAGGGTAAGTTGAGGGGATAAGTCATGGAAACGACCGATGAATTGGTTCGTGAGCTTGCTGACCGCGAAGCCATCCGCGATCTTCCGGTACGCTACTGCGACTGCTTGGGGAGAAAAGATGTTGATGGCCTGCTTGGTCTATTTACAGACGATGCCACCTTCGTCATGAAGGGCATCGAGGTTCAAGCCGTCTCGCGTGGGCGCGCCGAAATCAGGAGGATGCATGAAAAAGCGGTCGCTCAGACGAACCCCCGGCTGTTCGTCCACACTCAAATCGTAAATCTGCTTGGCGTAGACCGCGCAACCGGCCGATGCTCCGTGGAAGTGCGCAATGTGAGGATCGCCATGGAGTGGCTTGGCGTGGGTTACTTCGAGGACGAGTATGCAAAGGTAGGCGACCAGTGGAAGTTCACCTCGCGCTACCACACCCTTCGAGGGACTGGATGACAAGCTATATTTGAGGACTTTCATCGCATAGGTTCCAAGCAGGCCACTCAAAACCTGCCCGCACACAACACTTTCCCTCCGCCACCCAATTCATTCTATAAGCATCCAGGGATGCCACGAAAACAATGCCGAAAACCTGAGGATCATTGCCTAATTCTGCTTTGGTCAGGAAGATAAACTAAGGTTGGGCTGAGACCGCTCACTTTTGAATAGTCGGGGAAAGCAATGTCAGATAAGGAAAAAATCGATTGGAAGAGCAATGGCGTCAGGATCATTCCGGGTGATTCGTTGGATCAGAGCACTCCGCAAACGCCTGGAATGACCCGTGCCGCCGCTATCAATTACGCCCGCGTCGGAGCCCAGAAAATCTGGGCCGGGACGGTCAGAATCGAACCGAATGCCAGAACCGGACCGCACCATCATGGAACGCTCGAGAGCGTTATTTACGTCGTGCGCGGGCGCGCCCGTATGCGTTGGGGCGAACATTTGGAATACACCGCGGAGGCTGGGCCGGGAGACTTCATTTACATTCCGCCCTACGTGCCGCATCAGGAAATAAACGCTTTGGCGCAAGAGCCGCTGGAATGCGTGGTAGTGCGTAGCGACCAGGAGACAGTTGTTGTCAACCTCGATATTGAATCCGTGGAAAAGCCCGAGGCCGTGGCCTGGGTCGACCCAATCCACCGTCGAACCTGACTACTGCGGAGTTCGGGCCCAAAAGTTGTTAAACGAAGTCTGACCCAAAACCCGAAAACTAGGACAGGGCGAAGTTGAGAGAGGCGGGCTGAGTATGCTCTTCTGGGTTTATTCACTGTCGACTATGCTAGCTTCCGTCAGCAAGCCAGCCCGTCGCGCCCTGATATCGCGCATCAGCCAGCGATCCTGTTGCTGCGACATAAACATGTTCCGTCCGTGGCCGGCGCTCATGTGTCCGTCTTCGGTCGATGAATTGCGAAAATAGTCGAGCATGAAAACCCGGAGCGACGAGCTCAGCGATTCATGCGGCGCCTTGCGTTCGGCCACATAGCTGCAAACGTCGTCCGGTGTGCAGAATTCGCGGCGGCAAATCTCGACCATGGAGTCCGACATGTGCGGCTCGAGACGGACGCTGGTTCTGTGCCTGTGGACCTTCACATTGCGAATCACGATTTAAGCGACCGGGGAAAAATTTGATTGGTAGCGGAAATCTCCAACTAGACGCCCTAGCGCCCGTGAGGTCGGAGGGCGGCGAGTCGTCGACTGCTCACCGAAGACCAGGCAAGGAGTGAGAAGATGAAGACATTGGAACAGCGAGTGCAGGAAATCACTGATCGCGAAGAGATCAAGGAATTGACCGCCAAATACGCTCATTGGGTGGCGCTGGGCGAGGGCGCCAAAGTTGCGCAGTTGTTCACCGACGACGGCGCGTTCATCAACGAGGTCATTGGAGAGAAACCCAACATCAATGTGCGCGGGCGCGCGCAGTTGGACGAGTTCTACCCCAGTCTGAAGCGCGGGACGGCGCTACCCTGCATCCACAATCACATAATCGAGATTAACGGCGACAACGCCCAGGGTACCTGCACGATCGAGGTACGGATAACCCGGAACAACCAGAGCATCATCGGCTCGGGCTACTATGCGGATATCTACCGGCGCGTCGATGGTCAATGGAAGTTTGCCGAGCGGCACGCCTACTTCTACCATTTCGTGCCGCTGCTCAAGGGATAGGCCGAGAAGGGCTGATTGCTCCGGGTGCCGCGCCGGGGAGGCACGTGACGGGCCTCCCCGGCGCGGCGCGAAAACCGGTGTAATTTGATTAAGCGGCTCTTCGCCCCGAAGACCCCTTGGACCAGCGACGAAGCTCGGGCATGACCTTGGTGGCATACGTCGTCATGCTGCCCTGCACTTCCTCAAACGTCATACCCGAGAAACTAAATGTCACACCGGCCTGAAAATCGCCGATGACGGCGCCGCGCTCCGCATATTTTTCGAGGATCTGTTGCGGGGTGCCCCAGACATTGCTGTCGACAAAGGTCTTCACCATGGCGTCGAGGCCGACGGCATCAAGGGCCGCTTTGGCGCCGCTATAATTCGCATAGCTCTTCGACTCCGTCAGATGCGCGCCGAAAATCTCGTAGTGCTCGGCGAAGCTGTCAAAGTATTTTCCGACATAGTTATGCGCCAATTCGTACGCCCGGTCCGCGCTGCTATCGCAAAAACACAGGTCCGCAGTCATTACCGGGGGCGCCGGTGCGTGGTGAGACGCTTCATACAATGAGCGATACCGCTCGATGGTCGGCAGCACTTCCGGCCACGGCTTGAAGGCGAACAAACATTGCACCGCACCAACTTCCGCACATACCGGCACGGTATCCGGCGACATCGCCACCATATAGCGCCGGCCGGCAAACGATTTCAGCGGCCGCGGCCGAATCGGCGTCTTCGGCTGCGGGTAGTATTTCCCCGTGCCCTCGATAAAGCCGTCTTCGATCGCTGAACAAACCATGCGGGCGGCCTCATCAAAACGCTCGCGGGACTCTTCCATATTCTGGCGAAAGCCCACGTACTCGCGTTTTGCCAAGCCCCGGGCCATACCGAATACGGCGCGGCCATCGGATAGATGATCCAGAAGAATCATGCGTTCCGCCACGCGCAATGGGTCGTTCCAGGGAAGGATCACCCCCAGGGTGCCCAATTTGATACGGTTCGTGATCGCGGCCATATAACCGAGGAATTGAAAGTGATCGGGGCCCATCGAGTAATTGGAAAAGTGATGCTCGACCGCGAAGATAATGTCGAACCCTAGGGGCTCCATGAGCTTATTGATAGCGATCTCTTTTTTCATGAAGTCAGGATCAGACAGATGGTCCTTGTAGTTATTCCAGAACGTGACACAACTGATGGTCTCCACGGTTTCCTCCTGTAGCTCCACGATCGGGCGATCGATCGGGGCATGAAAGTACCGTATGTTGCGCGCTATCGAACGCCGGCGTCAATCAGTCGGCAGCACGTCAGGATGGCCCGCGTGACGAACTGGCAGTTCTCGCACCGCACCCGACGGAATCCACCTGGGCAGTCGTAATGTTGCCCTTGCTGTCACTTTCAAACAACGGTAGAGGTTGATCCGTTCGGGCGTCCCTTTTCAAAGTGACAGCACTTCGCCGATCGGCGCAAAGTAACGCAAACTAACGCTCGTCCGGCGGTGCTCGGCGGATGAAACTGTCCGTTGCAGTCCGGACAAATTCCGAAGGAGGAAATCAAATGGCCGCATCCCCACCACCATCGTCGCCCCTGGAGCGTCTTCGTGCAGTAGTGCCGAAGCTGGTAGACCTCACCGAAAAAGTTCTTTTCGGTGACGTATGGGAACGTCCGGGACTCTCCAAGCGCGATCGCAGTCTGATAACTTGTGCGGCGCTGGTTGCCTTGCAGCGACCCGATCAACTTCGTGGCCATCTGGATCGTGCCTTGGGAAACGGCGTGACCAAGGACGAATTGAGCGAACTCATAACTCATCTCGCTTTCTATTCGGGTTGGCCGACCGCGGTAACGGCGGCAGCCATCGCCAAGGAAGTCTTCGATAAACGGCCATAGGACACGCCGTCGGGCGCACCGCACGAGTCAGCAAAAGATTGCGTGCCGGCACCGCCAACGCCTTATCCTTGCTCCCGACCAGCCGTCGCGGTAAGTGACTGGAAGCTTGCCCACGGAGGTCCTACGCCATGCGACTTTTTCGTCTCTATAGCGGTAGTGATCAGCAGTCCCATCTCGAAGAGCTGAAGATGCCGTTTGCGCCGGGGCAACTCGCCGAGCAAACGCCGCTGCAGCCGGCTACTGGCGTGATCTTCACGCGGATGGCGCCGGGAGCATTCGTCGATTGGCATAACGCACCACGTCGCCAGTACGTGATTACGCTTGCGGGCGGCGTCGAGATTGGTCTGGGTGACGGCACCTTGCATCGTTTCGGTCCCGGCGAGGGGATTCTGGCTGAGGACTTGACGGGGAAGGGGCATACGACGCGGGCAGTCGGCGACGAGCCGCGCGTGATGATGATCGTTCCTTTGAAGGACTGACGGCCAGACGAATACCGGCGAAGGAGGAGCGGATGCAGT
>Ga0074045_10003314_pt1 | contig 14521 bp, 9 predicted proteins | sample BogForMeECP23OM2_FD_94442 | JGI IMG/M metagenome (GOLD analysis project Ga0074045, IMG submission 94442) | Bog forest soil microbial communities from Calvert Island, British Columbia, Canada - Bog Forest MetaG ECP23OM2 | ecosystem: Environmental > Terrestrial > Soil > Wetlands ... | reverse complement strand
TCCGCCGGGCTTTGGCCTCCGGAGAGAATCGCTCGGGATCGAAGCGCAGAGGATCGGGAAAATAACGCGGATCGCGGTGCATGATGAACTGGCTTATCAGCACAGTGGTGCGGGCGGGAAGAAAGAAATCGCCGAGTTCGAAATCGTTGCGGGCGTAACGCCCCATAGCCCAGGCCGGCGGATAGAGACGCAGAGATTCCGCCATCACCGCTTCGGTGTAGCGCAGGCGAGGAACATCTTCGAGGGTGGGCAGCCTCCCCTCAAGAACGCCGTCAACCTCATTGTGAAGCTGGGCTTCGCACTCCGGATTTTCCGAAAGCAAATACCACGTCCAGGAGAGAGCATTGGCCACCGTCTCGTACCCGGCGAGAAAAATGGTGATGACCTGATCACGCAGAGATTGGCGGGACTCGGCGTCGTTGCTCGGCGCGGCTGCCAGCATGAGATCGAGCAGGCTGCCGCGATCCCGGCCGCTCCGTTGGTGCGCATCGATCATCCTGTAGACCACGGCGTCGATGCGGCGGCGGGCCCTGACAAAGGCAGCCAGGCCAGGCGGGCGCAGATGCACCAGCCACTCCGCCGCCGGCAGCATTACCAGGAAATTGTAGAGGCTCATGATCCGGTTGATGGCGGCCGCGAGTTCATAGACTTCCTCCTTTAAATCAGTCGCGAATAGAGTGCGCGCCACCACGTTGAGCGTGAGGTGCATCATGTCGGCGGCGATATCGCGTGGCGCTTGGTTGTCCCATTCGGCTCGCCACGCTTCACCGGTTCGCCTAGCCTCTTCCACAATCGTGCGCGCATATTCTCCGATGCGCTGCCGATGGAAAGCTGGTTGCGCAGTCTGGCGCTGGGCGCGGTGCTCCGCTCCTTCGCTGGTGATCATGCCGCGGCCGAGCAGCATCTTGGTGCGTTGCACCGTGCGCTCTTTAATGAAGTTGTCGTTCTGCACCACCAGGATCTCGCGAATGTATTCAGGATGGTTCACGAAAACAATGTGGTGCGGGCCGATCTTGTAATGCGCAATGTCGCCGTAGGTCTCGGCCAGATGCTGGAAGAGGAAAATCGGGTTCCCCGGGCGAAACTTACGCAGCGCATACCACAGCATGTTGCGCTGGAAGCCGGGCGGGAAGCGGTACTGCTCGCGCCCACGGGGTGGCTGACGCAACTCGGGCTGTTGGACTGCGGAACTCATCCGATTATTTTACGCTGGCGATGCAGGGCTGCGGCGCTGCTATGCAAGTGAGGACGAATTTAGCCTTGCGGTAGGTTAAGAGGTTCAGCTGCGGTAATTATCTAGATGGTTGATTCCGCAACTGGTCGAGAGCGGCCAGAACTTCTTCGCTGTGACGGGCAGGGTCAACGCTCCGGTAGGTCTTCGCTACCTTTCCGCTGGGATCGATCAGGAATGTATGCCGCGCCGCAAACTTTACGATCCCCAGATTCGTAAGAGAGCCGTAGGCCTGGCTCACCTTACCCTGCTGATCGGCTAGAAGTTTGAAATTCAATCCCTCTTTACTGCAGAATTTCTTATGAGAGTCCACGCTGTCCACGCTGACGCCCAGAACCACCGCATGTCGCTCAGCGTACTTCGCCTGGTCCGCCTGAAAGTTGTGCGCTTCGCGGGTACAGCCCGGGGTCTGATCCTTGGGATAAAAGTAAAGGACCACCCAACTACCGCGAAAATCCTGTAAGCCGACCGGGTTGCCTTCTTGTGACATGAGATTGAAGTCGGGCGCGGTGCTCCCTGCCGTGAGGGCATTCGCATGCGAGCTCGAGATGAGCCGCGGCAAGACTAATGCGAGGACGACCACCATCAGCCCTAACAGCAGCATTCGCAACATTTGGATTCTCCTGAATTCACGCCCCAAACGGACTCAGGGCGGCCGGTTTGCAGCCAGTGCGCTCCATCCTAGCGCATCCTTGGAGTATTGTGGAACCTCGGGGCATTGGGCTTTTGTCCAGCAAATTTCCGCGTAATTGAATATCATGGAATATTCGCCCCTATCCAACGGAGAGATCTGACGTGGCTCAAACGGAAACTGACGGTCAAGAGGTATTAGAAACACGGGAATGGGTCGACTCGCTCGACTACGTGCTCTCGAGCGGGGGCCCGGTCCGCGCGGGGCGGCTGCTGCAGCAACTGGCGCTGCACGCCCGCCGGGCTGCTGGAGTCAACCTTCCCTTCTCTGCGACCACTCCCTACCAGAATACGATTCCGTCTCCGCAACAGGCGCCCTTTCCCGGAAGTCAGGAGATGGAGCGCCGCATTAAAAGCCTGGTGCGCTGGAACGCTCTCGCCATGGTGGTGCGAGCCAACAAGATTCAGGAGGGCATTGGCGGGCATATTTCTACGTTCGCTTCGGCTGCCACTTTGTACGAAGTGGGCTTCAATCATTTTTTCAAAGCGCAAACCGAAAGCGGCGATCGCGATTTTGTTTACTTTCAGGGTCACGCCGCACCCGGCATTTACTCGCGCGCCTATCTGGAAGGCCGCATTCCAAAGGAAAAGCTGGAAAACTTTCGTCGTGAGCTGAAGCCCGGCGGCGGTCTGAGTTCGTATCCTCACCCCTGGCTGATGCCGAGTTTCTGGGAGTTCCCCACAGTTTCCATGGGCCTGGGTCCGATCCAGGCCATTTATCACGCCCGTTTTATTCGCTACCTGGAGAATCGGGGGCTTAAAGAATCCACGGGCGGCAAGGTGTGGGCCTTTCTGGGCGATGGTGAAATGGATGAACCGGAAGCCTTGGGTTCGATCACCCTGGCTTCACGCGAGAATCTGGACAACCTGATCTTCGTGGTGAATTGCAACTTGCAGCGCCTCGATGGACCGGTCCGGGGCAATGGAAAGATCATTCAGGAACTGGAGGCCATCTTCCGCGGCGCGGGATGGAATGTAATCAAAGTAATTTGGGGTTCGGACTGGGACAGTCTGATTCGCGCCGATCGCGATGGTTTGCTGGTGCGGCGTCTGGGTGAAGTCAGCGACGGTCAGTACCAGAAATATTTCGTCGAGAGCGGAGCTTACTTCAGGCAGAATTTGTTCGGCACCGATCCACGCCTCCTCAAGATGGTGGAGCATCTCTCCGATGAGCAGTTAGCGCGGATGCGTCTCGGCGGGCATGATCCGATCAAAGTGCACGCCGCATATCGGGCTGCCGTCGATCACGTAGGTTCTCCGACGATCATCCTCGCCAAAACCATCAAAGGCTACGGTCTGGGCGAAGCGGGCGAAGGCAAGAACATCACCCACCAGCAGAAGAAGCTGAATGAAGATGAGTTGGAGCTCTTCCGTTCGCGCTTCGGAATTCCCATCCCCGACGATGAACTGCACAATGCGCCGTTCTACCGGCCCTCGGACGACAGCGCCGAAATTAAATATATGCAGGCCCGGCGTCAGCAACTCGGTGGATACATGCCCCAGCGCAAAATGCGCGCGGCGCCGCTGAAGCCGGTTCCCGATTCTTACTTCGAAGAATTCTTCAAAGGTACTGAGGGACGCGAAGCCTCCACCACCATGGTTTTCGTGCGGTTGCTGGGTAAATTGCTCCGCGATCCGGAAGTCGGCAAGCTGATCGTGCCCATCATTCCAGATGAAGCTCGTACCTTTGGCATGGAGGCTTTGTTCCGCCAGGTGGGAATCTACTCCAGCGTGGGGCAACTCTACGAGCCGGTCGACATGGACACGCTCCTTTATTACAAGGAGGTGAAGAATGGGCAAATTCTCGAGGAAGGCATCACCGAAGCCGGCTCGATGTGCTCTTTCATTGCGGCCGGCACCGCCTACGCCAACCATGGCATCAACACCATTCCCTTCTTTATCTATTACTCGATGTTCGGACTGCAACGCATCGGCGATCTGATCTGGGCTGCGGCGGATATGCGCTGCCGGGGATTCCTCGTCGGCGGCACCGCAGGCCGCACCACCCTGGCCGGCGAAGGCTTGCAGCATCAAGATGGCCACAGTCACGTGCTGGCGCTGCCCGTTCCTAACTTGCTGGCCTACGATCCCGCATTCGCCTACGAGATCGCGATCATTATTCAGGATGGCATCAAGCGCATGTACGTCGATCAGGAATCGATTTTTTACTACCTCACGGTCACCAACGAACCGCTTCCCATGCCTGAGATGCCGAAAGATGGCAACGTCCGCGAAGGCGTGCTGCGCGGGCTTTACCGCTTTAAGGCGACCGACTCGCCGCAGGCGCCGCTGCGAGCGCAGTTGCTGGGGAGCGGAACCATCATGTATGAAGTGTTGAAGGCCCAGACCATCTTGAAAGAACAATATGCTGTGGCCGCCGACGTGTGGAGCGTGACCAGCTACAAGGAACTTTACCGCGACGCCAACGACTGCGAGCGCTGGAATATGCTGCACCCGGGTGAAACGGCGAAAATTCCTTACGTTACTCAGACTTTGAAAGGTGCGCCGGGTCCGTTCATCGCTGCATCTGATTACATGAAAGTCCTGCCCGAATCCCTTGCCAAGTGGGTGCCGGGACAACTGGTATCGCTCGGCACCGACGGCTTTGGCCGCAGCGAAAGCCGGGCAGCATTGCGCGACTTCTTTGAAGTGGACGCCAAGCACATCGTGCTGGCCACGCTGGGTGCGCTGGCTCGAGAAAATAAAATCAGCGTTGATCTCGTCAAGCAGGCGGTTCGCGACCTTGGAATTAACCCTGAAAAAGCAAACCCGGCTATAAGTTGACTACGAATGGAAAGAATCAGGGAATGGCGTCTGTGATTGAATTTAAACTCCCCGCACTGGGCGAGAACATTGAACAAGGCGACTTGGTGCGTCTGATGGTCGCCCCCGGCTCGACCATCAGCGAAGGCCAGGCGGTGATGGAACTGGAAACCGACAAGGCGGTGGTTGAAGTGCCTTCGTCGGTGAGCGGAACCGTGCACGAGATTCTGGTCAAAGAAGGCGATAAGATCAGAGTGGGCCAGGTTATTTTCACCGCGGATAGCAACGGCACAGCCGCCGCATCCGAGGCTCCGCGCCAGGCTGCACCGCCGGTTCGAAGCGCAGCGGCGGCGGCCCCGCAAGGCGCTTCCGGCGAACGTTCCTTCGTCGAAGCCGCTTTCGCGGAGCCAGTTTCTGCGCACCCAGCTTTTGCGGAACCAGCCGTGCCCACCACAAAATCGCAGCCGGCGTTTTCGGGGCAGGCAACCGAACCCCAGCGAAGCGGGCCATCTGCACCGCAGCGAACAGAGTCTGCGGCGCCTCCGCCGGTCAAAGAATTCCACCTGCAGGAGTTGGGGGAAAACATTTCGCAGGGCGATCTGGTTCGCTTGATGATTGCTCCCGGCGCCAAGGTTTCCGAAGGCCAGCCGGTGATGGAGCTCGAGACCGACAAGGCCGTGGTCGAAGTTCCCTCCACCGTCAGCGGCGTGGTCGATGAAGTGAGGGTCAAGGAAGGAGAGAAAATCAAAGTTGGGCAGGTGATCTTCACTCTGCAGGGTGGGGCCTCGCCGGTCGAAACCCTTCGTCCTGCGAGCCGTCCCGTCGAACACGTTTCCGGCCAGCACGGCGCGCGCCTTGCCTTTCAGGCCGCGATTCGTGCTGAAGGCAAAACCGAAGAACAAGCCTTGCCTCCCGATCAGCCGATGCCGCGCCCGGCGGCCTTCTCCATGCCCGTGCAGTTGGGCAAGGTTGCGGGTACGGAACACCGGCCGGCAGTTCCAGCCGCCCCGCACACCCGCCGGCTGGCGCGCGAGATCGGAGTCGATATCTACGAAGTAAAGGGCAGCGGCCCCGGCGGGCGCATCAGCGAGGACGACGTCAAGGCGCACGCCAAAGCCGCGCTGGCCGCGGCCGCCACAGCGGCACAAACCCCGTCGCGCGCCGGATATTTCGTTGCTCCCAAGCTGCCGGACTTCGCCAGGTGGGGAAAAATTGAACGCGTCTCTATGCGCGGAGTTCGTCGCAAGACCGCGGAGCATCTCATCGAATCCTGGAACACGATTCCGCACGTCACGCAGCATGACCGGGCCGACATCACCGAACTCGAGCAGCTTCGGGCACGTTTTGCTCCCAAAGCCGAGCAGGCCGGCGGCAAGATGACCGTGACTGCGATCGCCCTGAAGGTCTGCTCCGCCGCATTGAAAGTTTTTCCGCAATTCAACGCCACCATCGATATGGAGAAGGAAGAAATCATCTACAAGCAGTACATCAATATTGGGGTCGCAGCCGACACCGATCGCGGATTGCTGGTTCCCGTGATCCGCGATGTGGACAAGAAGAATATTGTGGAGCTCGCGGTGGAATTGTCGCAGCTCTCGCAGAAGGCGCGAGAAAAGAAGATAACCCTGGCCGATATGGAAGGCGGCACTTTCACCATCACCAACCTCGGCGGTATTGGAGGCACGGCGTTTACCCCGATCGTGAATCACCCCGAGGTGGCAATCCTGGGACTTTCGCGTTCACGCATGGAGCCGGAGTGGATCGGTGGAAAATTCGAGCCGCGGCTCATCCTGCCGCTCTCGCTCTCCTACGATCATCGCCTGATTGATGGCGCCGACGCTGCGCGCTTTCTGCGCTGGGTCGCGGAGGCCTTCGAGCAACCCTTCCTGCTTTCCGTTCAAGGATAGCGCCGAGCGCGAATCCAAGAGAACTTTTCAGAGAAAGTCACTTCATGAACCAAACTCAGGGTGAAACGACCGAAGAAACCAAGAAGGTGCACGTCGCCGTCATCGGCGGCGGACCGGGCGGCTATGCTGCCGCCTTCCTGGCCGCTGATCTCGGCATGCAGGTCACGCTGATCGATCCGGAAGTGAACCCCGGAGGCGTGTGTCTTTACCGCGGCTGTATCCCGTCAAAGGCCCTGCTCCATGTTGCCAAGCTGATTGAAGAATCGCAGCAAGCCAAGAGTTGGGGGATCGAATTCCCTCCCGCCAAAATCGATCTCGCGCGCTTGCGCACGTGGAAAGAGGGGGTCGTCAAAAAGCTTACCGGAGGCCTGGGAATTCTTTCGAAACAGCGCCATGTCGAGTATGTTCAGGGCCGCGCTGCGTTCGAAAATTCGACGACGCTACGCGTCACGAAAGTGGACGGAACCGAAACCACGCTCGGCTTCGACCGAATTATTGTCGCTACCGGCTCCCGCCCAGCCATTATTCCCACGCTCAAAATCGATTCGCCACGCCTGATGGATTCCACGGGAGCGCTCGACCTGCAAGACATCCCAGGGACTCTCCTGGTCGTCGGCGGCGGATACATCGGCCTTGAGCTAGGATCGGTTTATGCGGCTCTGGGGACCCGAGTTACCGTAGTAGAAATGTTGTCCGGCCTTCTTCCCGGCGCCGATCGCGACTTAGTGCTTCCGCTCCACAAGCGTCTGGAAAAAATGTTCGAGACGATTCTGCTCAACACCACCGTCTCTTCCCTCAAAGACGAGGGTTCCGGAATTCGCGCTACCTTCGACGGAGCCTCCATACAAAACGAGAACCGCGAGAAGGTTTTCGATCGCGTGCTGGTTTCAGTAGGCCGCCAGCCGAATTCGAAAATCCCAGGACTCGATCGGACGCAGGTCCACGTCAACTCGCGCGGCTTTATCGAAGTCAACAAGCAGCTGCAAACCGCGGACCCGTCCATCTTCGCCATCGGCGACGTAGTGGGCGAGCCCATGCTGGCCCACAAAGCTTCGCACGAAGGCCGCGTTGCCGCCGAAGCTATCGCAGGGCATAAAGTCGCCTTCGAGCCCCATGCGATCCCGGCGGTCGTCTTCACCGATCCCGAAGTTGCCTGGTGCGGCGTCACCGAGACTCAGGCCGGGAAGGAAAATCGCGAAATCAAAGTCGCCAAGTTTCCCTGGGCAGCTTCCGGCCGCGCCATAACCATCGACCGGCCGGACGGAATGACCAAGCTAATCATCGACCCGCACACCGAGCGGGTTCTCGGCGTGGGCATCGTAGGCGCCGGAGCCGGTGAGTTGATCGCCGAGGGGGTTCTTGCCGTCGAAATGGCCGCGCTGGCCAGCGATGTAGCCATGAGTATCCATCCGCACCCCACACTTTCGGAGACCGTGATGGAAGCCGCGGAGGTCTTCTACGGTACGAGCACCGATGTGTTCCGCCCGAAGCGTGGTTAGCGTAGAAACTGTCTTCGACTTTATTGGCAGTAAAACCGCGCTCCCGGGAAGCACACTCCTAACTTTGGAGCCAACCGCGTTCGATACAATGAAGTCTCACTTACGCGGCCTCGCTCAATTCTCCAGGCTCGTTGCCTGCGGAAGAAAAACATGCGGAATTTCTCCAGAGCGATCGTTTTTCTTGTCGTGAGCTTCGCGGTCTGCCGGCCGGTCGCGGGGCAGAGCGCCCTTAGCCAGATCCTTCAGCCTTCCGCCGCTCCCGCAAGCGCGCCTTCGAAAACTCCAGTCGACCCGCTAGGACGACAAACCCCCTACGGAACTGTCTTCGGATTCTTACAGGCGGCGCAGCCGGGCAATTACGGTATCGCAGCCCAGTATCTTCAGATCACTCCTTCCCGCCGGCACAACCAGGGCGAGGAGTTGGCAACAATGCTCAAGGAGGTGATGGACCGCGCCTTTGCCGACAGCCTGAAGCACGTGAGCACTCAGCCCGAGGGCACGCCCCAGGAAGGCGTTCCCTTCGACCGGCAGAGCCTGGGAACCATGTCATCCGGTGACGTGGAGGATGAACTGGAACTGGTGCGAGTCACCGATCCCAACGTCGGTAAGATCTGGCTGATTTCGTCCGACACTCTGGCGAAAGTCCCGGAACTCTACGACCAGGTCGAAGCACGCCAGGTAGAAACGAAACTACCGGCGTGGGCGGTAAAGCATCAGCTGGCTGGGATGCCACTCTGGCAATGGTTCGCCCTGATTTTGCTTATCCCGGTCGCAGCGGGAGCCGGCTGGCTCGTCCTGCTGCTGCTGGAAATTCCCCTGCGTTGGTGGACGCGGAGACATGGCGCCACAGAGCTCGCCCGCTGGAGCTCGGTTTCAGCACCAGGATGGCTTCTAGCCGGAGCGATCATTCATCGCATCCTTGCCAGCTACCTGGGCATGCCCCTGCTGCAACGGCACTATTATTCGCAGGTCATAACCGTTGCCGGCATTATCGGCGGGAACTGGATCTTGTGGCGTGTAATTCGCTGGTTCATGCGGGGCGTGCGTAACCGCGCCCTGGCGGGCGGGCTCAATGGCACCGGCTCCCTGATGTTGCTCGGCGAACGCATCGTGAAGGCAGTCATCTTTGTGATGGCGCTCTTTTTGGTCCTCGGCGTCCTGGGCTTCAATTTGACCACGGCGCTGGCCGGCGTAGGCATTGGCACTCTGGCCATCGGGTTCGGAGCCCAGCAGACGATTGCGAATTTATTCGGAGGCGTTTCAGTACTGGGCGACGAAGTGATCCGCGTGGGCGATCTCTGCAAATTCGGCGATCGCACCGGAACCGTCGAAGATATCGGCCTGCGTTCCACTCGCGTGCGCACGGAAGAGCGGACGCTGTTAGCCATCCCCAACGGCACGGTCGCGACTATCAATGTCGAGAATCTCAGCCGGCGCGATAAGATCCTGTTCAAAGCCATTCTCGGCCTTCACCTGGAAACTTCACCAGATCAACTGCGGAAAGTACTTTCGGAAATCCGCCGCGTGTTGGAAAGCCATGGCAAGATCGAGAAACAGACGCTTCGCGTCCGCCTCGTAGAGTTAGCTTCCAGCGCCATTAACGTGGAGCTGCTCTGTTACGTGTTGACCCGCGATTTCGACGAATTCGCCGGAGTCCGCGAAGAGTTGCTGCTGCACATCATGAACTTCGTGGAGGAGTCGGGCACGACTCTCGCGTCTCCCACCCAGACGTTATATTTGGCTGGCGACTCGCAACTGAAAACGCAGAAGACAGAGAGTGCAGTCAAAGACGCTACCGGCAAGACTTCCTCCGCTCAAGGCGCGACTGAACATCCCTGACCGGAATCACCTTGAGATGCCCGCCACCGCCGAGTCAACCACATCAGGATCCTCTGAGTAGGAAAGTAAACCACCGCAGGAACAACAACCAGGTATCCCAGCAGATATACCAGCCCGGGCATTGCGTGCTGTTCGCGAGAGAACGGCCCGCGCGCCCAGTTCACGTCAAATTGAGGCCGCCAGAAGTAGTTGATCGGAACCACGATCCACGCCGTCAGCGTCTGCAACTTCCAAGCTCGCGGATCGTAACCTAAGCGCCAAATTGCCCACAGCAGCAGTGCTGGAGTCACGACGTGAAACAGGCTGAGCAGCCGAATCGCAAGAGGAATATGAGAGTCGAACATATATTCAGTGCCGCCAATCCAGTGGTGTCCGCTGACCACCGCGCCTGCCAGGTCGATCGTGAATAGAGTCTGAAAAATCAGAAGTGCGGTAGCCTGCCAGGAAAATATCAGAGGGCTTTCCAGCCAGAGCGCAACCATAATAAAGACGTTGCCCAGATCGCAGAAGAAAAGAAAATTTTGCAGACCATATTGCCGCCAATAAGCGGCGCCCACACCATCACCCACACCGTCCAAAGCACTTTGATCCAGAGAGGAATACGCGGGGGTGGTAGCCACATGACCCGGTATTGTATCCGCGGCGGGGCGGGGGATCGATTGAAGCGCGAAAAGCCGCGCCTGGCAAGCCCCAATACGCTTCGTGGCGAGTACCACCGTAACTTGATGAGCCTTACGAGTGTACCTACGATTGACCTTAATATGGGCTACCAAGCACTCCTATTCTGCCCCGACGAGAAGACAGCTCGCACCGTAACCCAGGTTCTCAGTGAACTGGATTTCGCGGTGATCGCCTGCGCTGAGCCCTTCGCCGCGGTCAAAAAACTAATGGGCGAGCGCTTCGACGCTGTGGTCGTCGACTGCGATAACGAACAGAACGCGACCCTGCTGTTCAAGAGCGCGCGCAACGCAGCCAACAACCAGTCCTCTCTGGCGGTTGCAGTGGTGGAAGGGCAGGCGGGAGTCGCTAAGGCTTTTCGGATGGGCGCGAACCTGGTTCTCACCAAACCCATCAATGTGGAGCAGGCAAAAGGCACGTTGCGAGTCGCGCGCGGACTCCTGCGCAAGGGGGAGGCAGCGAAATCCGCGGCAACCGCGGCACCTAAACCAGTTCCAAGCCCTGCCGCTTCACAGCCGCTTTCACCCGCAACGCCGCGTGCGGAGTCTCTTCCGCCTCAAAACAAGCCGCCGCAGCCGGTAGTCGTAGCTTCAGCTTCCGCTGTAACGGCTTCCGGCACAACCGGCTCGGGAGCGCTTCCCGCCGCCGAGAACGCATCCAGCCGGGCCGTTAAAGTGCCCGGTCAACCTTCGGCGCCTAAGACCGCAGCCCAGACTCCGCGAAAAATTGTGGCCGACTCAAGCGCTCCCATCTTGATTGATCCCGAGACTGGTGAGGTTAAAGCCGAGGAGCCTCAGCCCAAGAAATCTCCTTTGTCCTCTCCGGAATTTCCGGCGCCTCCGGCCAACTTCGGATTCGCACCCAAGCCGTCCTCTTCCTCAGCTGCCAGCGCGGCTGCGCCCGCCCGCGAGAAGAAAGTTAGCGCTGAGAGCGGGGCTGAATTACCGGCAAGCGTGGCGCAATCGGCCTCCGTCGCGGAACAGGAAGTCCCCGGTGCTCTGAAAGATGAAAGCTCTACTTCTGCTCCTACACTCGCCTTCGGCGCTTTAGCGGGCAACGATGACAAGCCCTCCAGCCGGTCGAAGCTGCTTATAGTATTGGTTGTTCTGTTGCTGCTCGCCGCTGCCGGCTACCTGGCATCGACCCAATTCGGCGGAAAGATAAAACTACCCTCCTGGGTTGGCACGCAGCTGGGGACGATTCAGGGCGCCGTTTCGAAAACATCGTCGGCTCAAGCTCCTCGACCTGCCGCGCCGGCTGTGCCGGCGCAATCCAAGACTCCAGACGCAGCTCCGCAAATCGAGCCCATCCAAGTTTCTCCTGAGAAGCCCAGTTCGGCTGTCGGGCAGGTTGAGCAGAGTCAGCCGGGCCCAATCGGCGCCGTGGTAAAGCCGCCCAAAGTTTCGGATTCAACTCCGGTCGCGCGCTCGGCCGGAAGCGCGTCGGCTGCTGCGCCTCCGATTGTGGTGAAAAATTCGCGTTCGAGCCCTGTCCGAAGACCGACTCCCGTTAGCGATGCTCCGCCACCGGTGGTTGCAGGCATGAGCGCGTCCACAGACAGTGAGTCCATTGCCGATCTAGCGGGCAAAAGCGCCTCGCCCACTCCAGTGCTCGAGGCGCCCAGCATCTCGCAAGGCCTGACGCAAGGGGTGGTTCTGAAGAAAGTGCAGCCCAAGTATCCCGCCGCCGCTCTCCAGATGCGTATTGAGGGGCCGGTTCGATTGCTCGCCACCATTACCAAGGACGGCGGCATTTCCGCGGTGAAGATTCTTCACGGGGATCCGCAACTGGCGCGCGCCGCCGCCGATGCCGTGAAGCAGTGGAAGTACAAACCGTATTCGCTCAACGGCGAACCGGTCGAGATCCAGACCGAGATCACGGTCGATTTCAAGTTGCCACAATAGAAGCCGACGACCTTCTAACCTCGAACGCTGACTTGGAATTCCACCGTTTACGCCCGTTATTCTCGCTACCAAACCTTTCCTAAAGAACCCTCGAGTGGCCTGATACCATCAGAAATCGCGTTCCGTTAGAATCTCGACGAGTTTTTCGGAAAGGCACTTCGATGATTTCTGCTCTTCTCCTCTGGGCGATACTCTTCCAGGCCTCTGCGCCGGCGACGCCGAAGCCCTTGATCGACAATGACCGCGTTACGATCTGGGATGTAACCAGCCCAGTGTCCACGCGGCCCATGGATGCTGTTGTGGTGTCTCTCTCCGGCAGCGCGGAGTTTATCTCGAAAGGTGCCACACCCAAGATCGCCGGAGAGAAGGCGGGCGAAAGATCGATCGTAATCGATCTCAAAGACCATCCAGTAGCTCCAATGCCGAATACAACTGGCTATCCGCTCGCGTTTCCCCGCCCCGGCGCCAAGAAATTGCTGGAGAACGAACGCCTGATAGTCTGGGAGTACACTTGGACGCCCGGCGTGCCCTCCCCAATGCACTTCCACGACAAAGACATTATCGTCGTCATGCTCGAGGATGGAGACCTGAAATCCACCACTCCGGACGGGCATGAGGATATCTATCCGTATAAGCCCGGTACGGTACGATTCAACCCCCGCGGCCGGATCCATACCGAAGTGCTTATCCGGGGAAAACAGCACGCCATCCTCACGGAGTTGAAGTAAGCTAGGCGGTCTTCTTTTTGGCGTAGAACCGCTTTACCTTGGCGCGATTTCCACAGACCTTCATGTCGCACCAGCGCCGGTGGTGATTTTTGCTGGTGTCGAGAAAGAACCAGCGGCAGGTGGGCGCCGAACAGGCGCGCACCATCGCCAGATCGGGTGAGTGGAGCAGATTCGCCGCCGCCCGCGCAATCGGCCACAGGATCACGTCGCGGGTCGAGGCTGTTTCCTCAGAGACTGGTTCGTCGAAGCGCCACTCATATCGCCCCTTCCGCAGCACGAGTCGGGAATGCTGCCCAGCCTCGCGGATGTATGCATTCAAGGTGGCAAGCGCAGGCGGTGGCGGAACTCGTCGCGCAATCTGTGCTGAGAAAACGGTGTGCAGCGCTTCGCGCAGTTCGATGGCGCGGCTGACCGCAGCCTCCGCCTCATGAGGGAGGATGCGCACTTGTTCGCGCAACTTGTTCACTTGCTCTTGCTTTAGAATGCCGGACTGCTCCGCGAAACGCCCCAGGTCGTCGAAGGATACGATCAACTCCTTCGGTTGCGCGCTGGGACGATCGTCCAGCGTGTTGATGAAATCAAGACAAACATCTCCCCCGATCAACTCGAAGGCCGGCGCATTTGGTTTCTCAGATGTGGCTTCCATGCGGAGTCGACTTTGCTTCCATTTTCATCATATAACCATTAAAACTTAATTGACAAGTTATGCGAGGTCACCTATGATTCTCTTGTAACCTGTAAACGTTATGTTAACGGTTACAATATGAGGATCCATCCCATGCTTTCCTCTCAACCAGACCAGATTATTGCCATGCTTCGCAGCGGCAAGTTGACTAATATCGGAGGCAGACCCGTGATCACTCCTGGCCCACGCCAACTCGCAGCCTCACCGGGACGAAACGCCGCCATCAAACTGGGGCTCGCGTTCGTGGCGATCTATGTCATCTGGGGGTCGACCTATCTCGCGATTCGCTACGCGGTGGAGACGATCCCGCCGCTGGTGGCGGCAGGAGTCCGGCACGCAACTGCGGGTGCAATCATGCTGACCTGGGCATGGCTGCGCGGCTTTCGTCCTACCCGCCAGCAGTGGGCCGCGGGCTTTGTCCTGGGCTTCTTTTTCTTCTTCATTGGCCACGGCTCGCTGCACTGGGCTGAGCAGTATGTAGCATCGGGATTGGCGGCGCTGCTGATCGCAACCGAACCAATGTTCATTTTGATCCTGGGATGGATGATGGGGCAGCAGAAGATCAGCCGCTTGAGCGCGGCAGGTTTGGTATTGGGC
>Ga0074045_10003312_pt1 | contig 14525 bp, 18 predicted proteins | sample BogForMeECP23OM2_FD_94442 | JGI IMG/M metagenome (GOLD analysis project Ga0074045, IMG submission 94442) | Bog forest soil microbial communities from Calvert Island, British Columbia, Canada - Bog Forest MetaG ECP23OM2 | ecosystem: Environmental > Terrestrial > Soil > Wetlands ... | reverse complement strand
GACGGTACGATCGGTGGCGAGGTGCTCAGGCGTTTCAAAGTAATTCTCGACTATCCCCGACAGCAAATGATTCTTGAGCCGAGTAGTGATTTCTCGGAACCATGGGCGGCGGATACTAGTGGCTTGATCTTGCAAGCCCGCGGTGCCGATTTCCGGACAATATTGGTTCTTCATGTCCTCAAAAACACGCCAGCAGCCGCCGCTGGCATCAAGGAGGGAGACGTCATTCTCACTGTGGATCACCAAGAAACGTTGGATTTGAGCCTGGTAGGAATCCGTCGACTCTTCACTAACCCAGGCAAGTATCATCTGCAAGTTCGGCGTGGACAGCAGGTCTTGGAAGTTGACATCATGACCATTGCACCACGCAACTAGGATTCCCTGTAGCGCGAATTTGTCGTGTCCGCACCAAGAGCAGAATGAGCCACACTCCGTCCCCACATCCGAACGGCCGACCGTCAGGATCGATTCGTGCCAGCCGTGCCAGTGTCCGCGCATCGTGTCGATCATCTTTTCGATTGCTCTTGGTGATCAATTGCACCTTTTGCGCGTGCGCCACGAGCACCGTGTGCCCCAGCTCCCTTAGCAGCCGGCTTACCCAAGGAGAATGTGTTCCGGTCTCCAGGGCAATAAGACCACGCGTGTATCTTCGCAAATATCTGTTTCATCTTCCGGTGTCGTCGCCACTTTCTCTTCCAGAAGGATTTCCCCCGCTTCATCCAAAACGCAGTAGCACGACCAGCGATCGCCGAGGTCCACACCAATCGTGAGCTTGTGTCCTTTGAAAATCATGTTTCCGTTTACCCGAACAGTGTTAATCTTTTTCATTGCCGGTCTCCTTTTCATTGTGCCTTGAGCACGTCGAACATCGGGAGCGTATCGCATCCCGCAGGAGACCGGCCCACTCATCCGCGGGCTCTAAAGCACCAGTAAGGCTGAAGACCTCTGGACCACATGTCTTGGCACAGCATAGTTAAACTCGATCCCGTTTTCATAGATCGTTGTGACGCTGAGGCGGCATGCAGAACTCATCTCATCTGGTTTGTCAGAAAATCGGAAAGGTTGCTAATAGTAGCAACTTCGGCGCTAACGTCAATCGAGACCTTGGGGACAATAGCTTGCCAAAGTAGTAAGTAAAGACCATACTTCACGGCATGAAATTAACTACTCTTTTCCTCTTAGTATCCGTATTGTTCCCATCAACCAGCCCTGCACAGGCTCCTGTTTTCGAGATCATGAAGGGAGAGAGCACGATAAAGTTTGACGTGAAGGCTTCGACGACAATTGCCGGCAAGTTCGACAAGTGGGACGCCACGCTGACACTCACGTCGCCTGATCTTTTGACAGCCGTTTTGGACATCAAGATCCAGGCTGCCACGGTCGATACCGGAAGTGGATTGAAGGATGGCAAGCTGAAAAGCAAAGATTTCTTCGATGTCGAAGACAATCCGTTGATCACGTTTCACTCAACAAAAGTTGAACAGACAGGTCCAGATACGGTTGTGTTCGACGGTGACTTCACAATTCGAGGAGTAACTAAGCAAGAGAAGTTGACGTTTGCGATTAGCGGTAAGGGAACAGGCACGGGCACGATTAAAGGCACAATGGCCTTCAACCGTAAGGACTACGGTATGAACAAAGGAATTCCCCTTGTCAAAATTGCCGACAGTGTCGCGGTCAGCGTCGACATCATTGGAAAACGGATAAGCGGCCCTCCTGTGGTCTTTAAGCAATAGCCACGCCGCAGAACTTACGTTTCGCTGATCGTCACCAATCGTGCTTACACTTCGCCGATCTGGTATTCGCATTCGCCTTCAGAATGACGTGGCGGATTTCTAAGTCCCGGTTGGTCGGGTATCTCTAACAAGGTCGGAAAGGTTGCTCATAGTACCGTGCGCTGGGACAACTCGCACCAGAAACATTGAATCTGAGAGCCGAGGGAGGATTATATGGGTATGAAATTGTTCTGGCGCATCGGCAGCGTAATCATGTTGACGTTCACCGCGTTAGTTTTCACCGGCCAATGGGTTGGTTCTACGCTTGCCCAGACAAGGCCACCAGAATCTGAGATTCGGCCATTCATAGGAACATGGACGGCTGTCCATGCCGGAACTCCGATTATTGTTTTGCATTTGCGCTCGCAGAAAGGTGAACTTGTCGGCGACGTCCAAGTATGCAGCTATAGTGTAAATACGGAAACCACAGGCACGGTCGACGTCGTGACTGACCCGACTCTTTCCAAGAGTCTTCCCATTAACAACATCAAAGTTTCGGGCGGGTCAATGTCCTTTGATTGGAAAGACCCGGATGGCGATAACGACCATTGGAGACTGGAATTGACCGGGAAAAATGCCGGACAAATAGTCTGGGTCGATTTGCCGAGGGACGTTAGAGTCCAACCAACTCCGGTAAGCAAAACTATTGCCAAATCCTGATTTGTCGTGCGGGTAATCAGACACGCGCCTTTGGTTCAGCCACTATTTCATGAATGACCGTGACTAGCGGCTTTCAGCATCACCACGGCCACGATGGACAATGCGAAGAACCCTGCCGGGAACAATCCTGTTACTAACAATGCGATCCACAAACCGAGTGGCACTGACCACGAGCGGGTAATCGCACAGCCGAGCACGAGACAAATTACGAGAGCGGTCCACCAGAAGGGATTTTGACTGGTATGGCCAGTGAGGAGATTGATGTCTACGGCAGAGTGGGGCTGCATGTAACGGTAGATCGCAAAATAGAGAAAGGCCATGGTGCCGAATCCGAAGAGCCACATGCCGAGCAAGACACCTTTCAGTATCCTCATTGTGCGATCATCACAGAATCGTTGTTGCATGTAAAATTTATTGCAAGTGATGGAATTACCAGCAGTACGCCCTAGCAGCACCGGGACAAGTCCCGATTTGTTCTTGCCAGTACCCACTTCGGTCGTTATGTCTATCAGGACCTATTGTGGCCGTCCGTTGGGAACGACTGCAATTTCTTGGTGTCTAAATGTCTATGGCGAGTCGCGCAATCGTTTGCGGCTTCTTGTTCTTTGCCCCTTTAGTCTACGCACAGAACAACCCTGTCGATAGACTTGCCTCTGATTTCAATTCGAGTGGCATCGGCCTGACAGAAACGCTGCTCAGGTTCTGCCTTCAACAAAATCTGCCAATCGCAGTTGAATACGTTGACCGAGCATCGATGGACGAACTCATCGCCGTCAACCTGCAAAACAAGACGGTTCGCCAGAGTCTCGATGCGATTCTGCGCCATGGTCCCGGATACAGTTGGAGATTGCGAAATGGAGTCATCGAAATCACCAACCGTCTTGTTTCAAAACGCGCCGAGAGTCAGTTTGATACGGTAATCCGTGTCTTTACGATTCCTGATAACGAGACCACCAAAATCGCGTCTGTGATGCTGTGGTGGAAGCTGCAACTCAGGCTCGACAAAACTCTGAAAGGATTCGCAGGAGACGTTATGGGGGACGCGAGGGCGCCGAGAGTGAAAGGCGCGACGCTGCATAACCGAACGGTCCGAGAAATTCTTGCCTATATTGTCGTCAACAGTGGCGAGGAGGGCTGGATTGTGCCGGGACCTCCGGAGTGCGTCGGCTTCACTCCCTATTGTGGTCTGTGGGTCCTGATTGAGGGAGAGCCAACCGACCCTTCGTACAAGACTCTTTTGCGGGGTATCTGTGAAAACCTGTGATGCAAGATTTCGCTGTAAGCTCACGATATGCAAATCAGAGAAAGCGTCGCAATCCGGAACCTGAGTGCTAAATCGTTTCCCAGATTTCGGCGGCAACGTTTTTCTTAGCAGTGGCGTTGCTCCCCTCTCTCCGAGTTAGCATCGCTGCGACTGCAACACTACAGGAGGATGTCCTTTCACGACCCGCAGCGATTGGCGACCGGTCGCTGCCAGCTTCCTCAGCGTTCGAGGAAGCATTACAGGTCTCAGGAGTCCCCGGAGGGGCAGCATTGGTGGAAGGCTGTGCGGACGAACCAAAGTCTATGGTTCATCCTGACGGGGCGACGTTGCGGCAAGTGCTCGACAGCATTATCAGCGGCGATTCTCAGCATGTCTGGAGAATTCGTAAGGGAGTTGTCAACCTCGAACCGGTGAAGGGACTCCCTGTGCTCCTCCAGACGCATCTTAAGAAATACGATTCAGGGGACCTCACCGGTGCCATATCAGCTGTGAGCTTACTGAGCTCGTTGCCAGAGCTGGCGCGCGCTGCGGCTAAGCTCGGGCTCACTCACAATGTATTAGCCCCGGGGCTGGGAGGCATGACCCAAGGCCCGCGCCCACCAAAAGAACCACTCGGCATTCGATTGCATGACGCGACATTCCTTGATGCGCTCAACGCCATAGCGCGAGCAAACGAGCATGGAGTTTGGACCTACCGCGAGACTCACTGCGGGTCAATACATCAGTTCAATGTGAGTTTCGCGCAATGAACCCTGCGTCCGGGGCGCAGTTACAAACCACTTGCCTGATTTGGAGTTCATTACTTGGTCGAAATGCTATATACGAATAAGGGCAATCGCACGCTTCGACTCTTTCTCAGTCACCGAGTTTTAGACACGGTTGGGGAGGAGCACCAAATGATACGACCATTTTTGGTTGCAGTCTTTCTCTCAGGGGCAACAATAGTCTCAAGTTCATCTCCCAACAGCCTAGGGAATCCAGCGCAGCAGGAACGGTGCTCTCAGGAACATAGGGAATGGGTCGCAGACACTCTGCAAAAAATGAAGACCATTAAGCCGGGAATGACGCGAAACGAACTGCTTGAAGTGTTCGAGACAGAAGGCAGCTTGTCGGATGGCTTGCGGCGGACATACGCTAGTCAGGATTGTCCCTATTTCAAAGTAGATCTGGAGTTCGAGGCTGTGGGCCGACAGAGTTACGATAACGAAGGAAGGGTCACACTCGTTGCGGACAATCGAGACGTAGCGTCAAGATTTCGCAACCTTACCTTCAATACGCCACGATGGATTAAAAGAAATTGGCCTCGTGTCTCAGTACCGACTTCTTCCGGTTTCCGTGGGTCGGTTTTGAATCCCAAATCCAGCTCTAACCGAACAATTCCCTTAATCTCTTAGTCAAGTCTTGATGGTCGAGCTGGAAGACAATCTGAAATGAGTCCCCGCTAGCCCGAAGAATATAAGTACTCCCGTTGCAGCTTTCCACCGGCTCCTTTCCGCTGCGCTCAAAGCGCATGTTCCACAAAGTTTTGGCCAAGACATGCTTGGAGTCCAGAAGCGATGACTCCAGAGACTCGAGCTTCGATGCAGCTAAGCCTGCGGAACGGAAGAGTTCTTTTCGCTTGGGAAGAAGGCGGACAAAGTCATCTTTCTTCACGGACTGCACACCTTGGGGTCCTGCGAACATGAAGACGTCTGCATACGCTGCAGCTAGCTTCTCTATCGAAAACTCAGCGTTGGCCTGCTCGTATGCAAGAAAGAATTCCCTTACCCTGCTCAATTCGGTCATATTTGTGTCGGCCTCAGAATCCAAATTTTAGCGCCGTGATTGGATGCGGAAACTGAGTTGTCGGGCACAGCTTCAGAGATTCAGATACAGCTCGACCGGATATTCCGGCTCAACTCCCGATTTGTGCATGAGCAGTTCGTGTCTTCCCTCAGCCTGTGAATACTTCGGATTCTTAATCTTCATCCACTCTTTCCCATCATTCCTGTAAATCCCATTCTTCCGTTTCGCAACAATCCCTTCCAAGTCCTTCACGCAAATTGCCTCATACAAAGCTACACCCGCATTCTCTATATGGTGCGCGTAAAGAAGTTCGCGGCAGTTAGACTTCTTGACCAGTTTCTCCAAACCTTTCTTCCGATGGAATTTGGCCGCCGAATATAATGGCTTCTTCTTCAGCCCTGGAAACAATGTGTTTGTATTTGAAAGTTTTGAGGAAGTCCTTTTCAAGCGCGCGCAACGAATTTCGAATTCCTTCTAAAATGAATTCCATCTGACGACTCAGTCCCGCAATTCGAAATAATCGTTCCAGCGCATCAATTCTTTCTTCGTGTGAAACTCTTGAATCTCAATCCCGCTGTGATAACTTAACCCCTCGCTTCATCCCCAAATTGGCTGGACGGCCCTACCCCTGTTCCATGTTCGTCCAGCCGTCCAAATTCCTTAGAACCCTCTGGCTCCGATCTAGTACCTCATGGACTTTGGATCCGAGGGCTCTATTGGTGATCGAGCGCGTCTCGTTTACTTGAGTTCGACCGTCGTTCCCAGACCCGCGTACAAATAGCTCTCCCCGTACGCTTTCTTCAATCGCGCAAACGCAGGTTCTCCTGTGCAATGTCCCGGCGCAATCCTTTGCACCTTCCACTTCGTCTTTAAATTCTCCACCAACGCATCAATCTCCGCCACGGGCGTCGTCACCAGATGTAATCCCCCAAACACAACCTCGGTTCTCGGATCGACCGCGCTTGCCGCTTCCAGAATCGCTTCAATCCCCGCGTGCGAGCACCCATCCACGAGCAGCAATCCGTTCGGTCTCTTGATCGCCAGCGTCAATTCCGGCAGCTCCAGCGTCCCTTTCTTCTGCGAAACTGACCGCACGAGGAAAATCCCCGGCGATACTTCTGTCAATCGATCCACCAACACAAAATTCCCCGTGTCATACAGCTTGCCCCATGTGAAATGCTCCGGATCCGTTCCCCCGAAATACCGCATCTTCGCGGGCAAGCTCTCATCTGCCCGCAAGAACGTCGCTGGAAGCGGCGCTCCCCCAAATCCATTCCCCCCATCCGCGGGCACATAGACGGTAACCTTCGGATTCACACTCAGCACATATCTCACCCCCGTCGTGTGGTCTGCGTGCCGGTGCGATATCACTACAAAATCGAGTTTCGTCAGGTCTACGCCCAGTGCCTTCACGTTGTGTTCGAAAATCGCGGCGTTATTGCCTGTATCGAACAAAATCCACTTCCCGTTGTGCTCTACCAAGGCGGAATATCCCCAATCCTTGGTCAGCCCCGCCGATTCGCCGAATGCATCATAGAGAATCGTCACCTTATCTTGTGCTCGGCAAGGAATTGCCGCAGCACACACCAGCACAAACCCCAAAATCCGCAGGACGTGGATTCTCAAGGGGAACCTCCAATCGTAATTTCTATTAGACCCCTGACTCTTGCATCATACTTTCCCCGTGCTCTGGAACAAAGAATTAACCGCCAACTCTCGGTAAAGTTGGCACACAAGGCAACCGGACTCGGAGCGACAGCTTTGTCGTTTACCGGCCTAGCGAATACCTTCCGGATTGCGCTAGTACTAGCCGACAATCCACCCGGAACACGAACCAATGGCTCCTCGATGAGCGCATTGCCGCCCTTATCGCGAGGTATCCTTTCGCCGTCGCCGCTCGCTCTCCTTCATCATCTCGGTCAAATCCGCTACCGGCCGTATCTCAATCGGTCCAAGCCCATACTTAATGCCTGGAAGCTGTGAGACCAGCTGAATGGCATGATTGAGGTCTCGTGCCTCAAGGATGTGAAGGCCGCCGAGCTGTTCCTTGGTCTCCGCATACGGGCCGTCAGTCGTGGCGACTTTGCCGTTTTTCCAGTACAGCGTCACCGCAGTCTCCGGACCTTGCAAAGGTACTTCGGCAACCGTATGTCCGTTGGCGCGCAGATGGTCATTGTGCTCAAAGCATTCGTCAAGCACTGTGTTTCGCTCGTCATCGGTCATCCGTTCGAATTTTCCCGGCTCGAGGTATCCCAAACAGATGTATTTCATTGTTCTCCTCCTCTTGTTGGGGGCAGACAGCGGAATCTTGCGCGCTGGTTCGTATATAGTCGCCGGGCACAGGGGAAGATCGACAGCTGCTCCAATTTTTTAGCCCCACGCGGCGCGAATGTTTATACGCTTCCGGCTGGGACTGCGCCCGCACGTTCGTAACGAGTATGACGCCTTTCGAGGTGACCGTGCTTTCCGTCATCTTGAATGCAGCCGGGCTCAGGCCATCGGCAAACAATCGTTTCCCACTGCCCAACGTTATCGGAAATATCATCCAGCCAGAACGCATCAACCAAATCATGCTTGAGGAGCGTCTGAACGAGAATTGCGCTTCCATAAACGTGCAAATCCGGCCCTTCCTGTTGCTTAATTTTGGTGATTTTTTCCGCAATATCTCCGTTTAAAAACAAGGACGGCTGCCATTCGTGAGAAGTCATGGTATTCGAGGCGACGTACTTGGTCGCTGTGTTGACGTCTGGCCACATGTCATTTGCTGAGGCCAGAATTGTGACCAAATGTCAAAGGTTTTGCGCCCTAACAACAAGTCAAACGGCACGTTCATCTGCTTCTTTCCGGCCGCGGCAATAACCGGGTCGAAATGTGGACGTGTCCATCCGCCATACGCCGCCGCTGGTATCTTCCTCTGACCTGCCGCCCGCTTGTATGACACCATTAAGGGAGATAAGTTCAAGCACATTGATTTTCTCATGACTGAGTTCCTTTCGAGTCCTATCTGATTTTGCCTGTCAGGCCGGCATCGCCCGCAGTGTTGCCACTGCCGCTCAGTTGCTTGGGTTGGGGAGAAACGGGCGTCATGTCCGCGCAGCAAAAGCGCGACTAAGAGCCGCATTCCATCCTTCTGTAAAGGCAACGGATAGCGGGGCCTGCGGCACAAAAAGGTCGAACCCGTGATACCCGCCAGGGACGAGGTGCAACTCCGTGGACACACCCGCCTGCAGAAGTCGGCGCCCATACTCCACGTCCTCGTTCGCGAATAGATCGACGGATCCCACACCAATCCATGCAGGAGGCAGCCCGGCAAGATTCTCGACCCGTGCTGGAACAGAGCCAGCCGGCGGCTGCGTAGATCCAGCCGGTTTGCCCAGAAGCGACGTCCAGCCGAATCGATTACTTGCAGCAGTCCAAATGTAATGTCCGATATACGGCGGTACAGGCATGGTCGAACCTGTGCGGTCATCCAGCATGGGATAAATCAATACCTGGAGGCAGAGTGGAACTTCTCCTCTGTCGCGCGCTGCGATGGCTAAAGCTGCGGCATGTCCTCCGCCGGCGCTCTCGCCTTTGATCGCGATCCGGCTACGGTCGATCCCTAGTTCCGTCGCATTGGTATACATCCAAACCAGGGCCGTGTAGTTGTCTTCCAGCGAACCCGGGAAGGAGGTTTCGGGCGCGAGGCGGTAATCTACGGTGATGGCTACACAATCGTGATTCGCCGCCAACTCTTGAATGTCCCGCCGACTATCGGCCGCAGATCCTGCGATATATCCGCCACCGTGGATATGCAGCACCGCCGGCTTGGAAGCTCCGGCTGTAGCACCCGTTATATACAGCGGGACTTCGGGCGCGCCTTTTGGGCCAGGAATCATTCGTTTGACAACTGCCGGAGCGGGCAGGAGTGGCCGAGCAAGCCCCTTCGATCCCTCTCGCATCTGTGGCAGCATCGCGGTCGTCCACTCCGTGGGGGGTGAATCTGGCCCCACTATCGACTGCAAGAGGACGCGAAATTGAGGGTCAACGAGCTGCATCGGGTCTACCGGGGATGCAACGAACTTGGCCTGCCCCACAACAGACTGGGCCACGAACGATCGGGTGACGGCAGTTGCGGCCATCAGCCCAATGCCTTGGCTGATCAGTTCACGTCGACTTGTCATATGGCCCTCACTCTCGCTTTGCTCATCGTTGCTGTCGCCTACTGTGACACAGAGACTGATGTCAACGCGTGCTCGTTTTCGAAACGCTTGCTGCTGGCAGTGCTAGCAAGTTTTGATCTCGAAACCCACCCACCAGCGAAATGGTCCAAAGTCCAAGCCCGGCATTTCCCATTCCCAGGCCGGAACCGTGAGCACCGTGGCGGAACAAATGCATCTCTGCTGACGCTCCTGCAGCGATCATCGCGTCGTAGAACGCCACACTTGCGCGCACCGGAACGAGCGTGTCGTCGGAAGTCGCATAGATGAACGCTGGTGCCCCCTATGCTACTGCGTTCCGTTGCTCGAAGGATGTACGTGAGGCGTCGCCGGAAGGTCTTCGGTTCCGTCTGACCACTTTTGTGTTGGAATGACGAACTGCGTCAGGTGCTCCATCGGATCAGCAACCGCAATGACGGGCGAACCCGGCAGATTCGCTCCCCAGATTGCGGGGTCTATGTCCGAATAGAAGAACATGAGGTGGGAAGGCCAGTGTGGTGCGCTGTCGCCGCCGTATCCCTGCTTCGACATCATGTAGCACATCGCCCCGGATTCCATCGGCGGCAGCTCTTTCTTGGCGATGGCGGCGGCGATGGCCTCGTTAACCTGAGCTAGCGTGTGTCCCGCCAAAGCCATCTCGGTGATCTTGGTGATGCGCAGAAGAAAGGAACGCGCGGCTGCCGCATTCACACACATGGGGACGCGCACCTTCGGATTCCAAAACTCAGAGTCGGGCGCGGAAGTCCACCCCCGTCCCACGATACACACGAAACCGTTCTTGCCTTTCACCGCCGTCTCGAAACCATGACGCGCAAGAACCTGTACCGCTGCATCGCGTGCAATGGACTCCGGCGCCGCACTGCGCGCCAGGGCTATCTCCGCATCCCGATCCGCCATGAGGTATTGCTCGATCGGGACCCCGATCGGATAAGATGTCGTGGCATTCTGTGCCATCGCCCGGTACGCCGTGCCGAGCACAACAAGCAGTGCCAAGCTCTTGATTGCGATTGGGCCTAGCTTTTTCATCCGCATCGTTTTCCTCCTGAGAGTTCATCAGATAGTCGTTTCAGGAGACCGAAAATCGACAGCCATTCCATTTTTTTAACCTCGTCAGAGGAATCTGTGGGTCACTGATGTGTCGAATGGCGGCCGGAAGTCGGGCTCGAGGGTGCCCTGTCCGTTTGCAAGGGCGGGTAGCGATGCTGCCGACGCAACTTTTGTCCGTTCTGCACAAACGCCGTTGCGTATGCCTTCGTGGTACCCGCCCTTCGCCAAGAACGCGAAGGACGGGGCATCCCACTGTGTTGGTGATGCCACCCCCCCGGCTCGCCGCACCACGACGCCAGCCGTCAGGCCGGCATCGACGAAAGTGTCGTCACTGCCGCTCAGTTGCTTCCGTTGGGGTCCTCCGTAAGAGAATCGGGCGCACCTCGACCGGCGCCCGACAGGCGACGGCAGCCTTGCGCCCCCACGCCAGTGCATCATCCAGATTAGCGGCTTCCAGCACCCAAAAACCGCCTATGTGCTCCTTGGTCTCCAGGTACGGCCCGTCGGTGATGAGCACCTTACCATCGGGCTGCGCCCGCAGCGACCTCGCGCTGCTGGCCGGGGAGAGACCGGCAACGAAAATCCTGACACCGGCAGCCACCATCTCATCGTTGAGCGCGTAGATATCGCGGTGCATAGCTTCATCCTCGAGCGACCCGTCGTATCCGTCGGGGTGGTGAATAGCAACCAAGTATCGCGTCATGATTTCTCCATTCTCCTGTAACGGTCTTCGGGCGGGCCAGTTGCCCCGCCTTCACGATATAGTCGAACGGCCGGACCGGAATTCGACAAATCGTCCAAGAAATTCTACTTCTTCCCTGTTTCTTCCCCATTTGTTTTATTTCAACTGCCGAATCCGCTCTTGGAGAAATTGCCGCTCTGGTTCCTGTTGGGTCAGCGCCAGAGCTTTCTCATAAGAGGACCGAGCCTCGACCGTCCTACCGAGCCTGCGGTACATATCCGCACGGGCTGAATGCGCCAGGTAATAATTTGCCATTTCGCCATGTTCCAACACCGCATCGATATGCGTCAGACCGGCCTCTGGACCATCGCGCATGGCAATCGCTACGGCACGATTTAGCTGTACAACTGGCGAAGGCTGAATTCGCAGCAATCGGTCGTAAAGCGCAACAATCTGCCGCCAGTCGGTCGCAGCGACCGATCTCGACTTAGCATGAACGGCGGCAATCGCAGCCTGCAGTGTGTAAGAGCCGAAACGGCGGGACTTCAGGGCTTTCTCCAGCAATGCCACTCCCTCGGCGGTCTGCTCTAGGTTCCAGAGCGAGCGATCCTGGTTCTCCAGTAAAATCAGCTCTCCGGTCGGAGAGGTTCTCGCGGCGCGACGGGATTCCTGTAGCAACATCAGGGAAAGCAGCCCAATGACTTCCGGCTCTGGCCGGAGTTCGGTCAGCACCCGGCCCAGTCGAATCGCCTCGCCGGTTAACTCGGCCCGCATAACCTCCGCTCCCGCCGCAGCCGAATAACCCTCGTTAAAGACGAGATAAATGACCTGAAGCACCGCGCCCAGCCGCTCCGGCAGTTCCTGCTGCGTCGGCACCTCGTACGGAATCGGTTTCTCTCGAATCTTTGCCTTTGCGCGGACAATGCGCTGTGCCAGCGTACGCGGAGTGCTGAGGAAGGCCTTCGCTATCTCTTCGGTTGTCAGACCGCACACCTCACGTAAGGTGAGCGCAACGCGTGCTTCCGGCGCTAGAGATGGATGACAGCACGTAAAAATCAGGCGCAGCCGATCATCCTCAAAGCTGTCCTCTTCCTTGGATCTTTCTGCTGAACTCCATTGCGCTTCGAGATAGCGCACGAGCTCGTCTTGAGACGCATCAAATCGTGCCCGTCGACGCAGACTATCAATAGCTTTGAATCGGGCCGTCGAAATCAACCATGGTCGCGGGTTGCCGGGTACTCCGCTCCTCGGCCACAGGCTCAGCGCAGCCGCAAAGGCTTCGTGCATGGCCTCCTCGGCAAGATCAAAATCACCGAGCAAGCGGATCAGCGTTGCCAGGATTCGTCCCGAATCCACGCGATAAAGGGAGTCGAGTAATTCGCGTATCTGCTCGGTGGAACGCTCGGACATGACGACGAACTTAGCACATCAATTTGGCAAACGGCGGATCGATGCAAAGTGGCCAGGTCGTGCCTCTGAAATCTGGACAACAGAACGCTTCCTCGGTTGACTCAAAATCGCCAATGCACTCAATGAGCTTCGTACAAGCTCAACCCTTCTCCGTTTTGCGCCCGAGTCGCGCTACTCGGAAGTAGCGCCCGATTTGTTCGTGCGAGCTCAACCGGTGGCAAACGCTCAAACCGTATAGCGGGTACTAGTCCGATTACCCGATTTTGAATGAAGCCACTTTGCGGCACACGGCATCTAATTTTTGAATTTGGGCGATGATGCCAGGCGTAAAGTAACGCGGAGGTGTAACGATGATTGAATCTTCTGACCTACGGATGACGAGAATTCGACTCAACCACGGAGTCGGCCAGATGCCGGCACTCGGCTTTGGGACCTTGATTCCCGACGCAGCCGTGACCATAACTGCGACCAGCGATGCACTGGAAGCCGGATTTCGACACTTCGATTGCGCGGAACGATACGGGAACGAGCGTGAGGTAGGCAGGGCGTTGCAGGCAGGACTTGCCGCTGGAAGGATCGCGCGCGAAGACATATTTGTTACCACGAAGCTGTGGAACACCAATCACCGGCCCGAGCGCGTCGAACCGGCTTTCGAGGCGAGCCTGGACAGACTCGGGCTCAAGTATCTGGATCTCTATCTCATTCACACTCCATTTGCATTTCGACCCGGAGACGATCAGGATCCGAGGGATCAAAACGGCAATGTACTTTACGACCGCGACGTGACTTTGCTCGACACCTGGAAAGCGATGGAAAGTCTCGTGGATCATGGCAAGTGCCGGGCCATCGGACTTTCGGACATCACCTTGAACGGACTATTGCCCATCTACGAATCTGCGAGGATCAAGCCCGCCGTTGTGCAAGTAGAATCACATCCATACCTGCCGGAAACGGAGCTATTGGAATTCTGCAAGGAGAATGGCCTTGTGTTTTTGGCTTTTGCGCCATTAGGTCACGGGATGAAGCCGGGGCTACTCGAAGATCCAGTCATTTCGGCTATCGCCGCGCGAGTTGGAAAGACGCCGGCACAGGTGCTGTTGGCTTGGGCCGTGCAGCGCGGCACGGCCTTGCTTACCACGCCCAGAAGTGCGGCCCGGGCGAGAGAGAATTTCGACATCTCCACCCTTCCGGAGGACGCGCTTGACGAAATCAATCGAATTCAGACGAGACAGAGACTGAATAGCGTGGTGAACACCGGCATGCCGGGTTTCATTCCACAAGGTAGATGAACATAAAGACGGGACCGCATGATTCAGATAGGGCTGAACGTTCAGCCTCCGGGGAACGCATGTGCGTGAGTTCGACCGACCATTGTTCGTTCGCGATCTCTAATCCGTTCACCCTAGTCGCTCAGCCCCGTGTCACTTCATCTGGTTGGTGTTGCCCACTAAACATCTCTTCAATCACCATCGACCATCAGTAGTGTCCCAACGTTTTGCTTCTTGGCTTCCGTAAATTATTGATGAGAAACGCATAATCGGCAAATTCGCTTGGTCTCGATTTGAACCGCGAATACCGACTCTGCCACCCTGCGAAGCATAACTCCGTGGGGGCATCGATGAACCGAGGCAAGCTGGTGTTTGCGCAGCTGATGCAGCATCTTCCGTTGACCACCTTCCGTCGGTGCGTAACCCGCTATCGGG
>Ga0074045_10003311_pt1 | contig 14526 bp, 14 predicted proteins | sample BogForMeECP23OM2_FD_94442 | JGI IMG/M metagenome (GOLD analysis project Ga0074045, IMG submission 94442) | Bog forest soil microbial communities from Calvert Island, British Columbia, Canada - Bog Forest MetaG ECP23OM2 | ecosystem: Environmental > Terrestrial > Soil > Wetlands ... | reverse complement strand
GCGGAGGAGCAACAGCGCATCGCAGAGACCCTGCAGCACGTCCTCCCGGTGAGCCTGCGCAGGCTCGGGCTTGGCAACGATGCCGCGGTGCTGTCCGCGCGCGAGGCATACGATCTGGAGCGAATCGCGGTGCCGACGCTGCTCATCAGCGCGGCGGACGACCTGTTCGGGACATTCGGCGTCGCCCGCCAAGCTGCCGCGCGCATTGCGCGCGCCCGATTCGTCGGGTACCCGGACGGCGGTCACCTGTGCGTGGGCCGCAAGGACCAGGCGAACTCCGAGATAGCCGAGTTTCTAACCGTCCGCAAGGACATTGAAATGGGAATCCAATGAAGCCAGCAGCGGTCATTTACGCCACTCGCGACGGTCATACCCGGCGCATTGCCGAGGCAATAGCCGGCGGCCTGGGCAAGCACGGGGTTGCGTCGACCCTCATCGATCTGAGCAAGCGGGCGGCGGCCGACGGCCTGGACGCGTTTGACTCGGCCGTGATCGCGGTGCCCGTGCGCATGGGGCGCCACCCGCGGCAGGTCGAGGCGTTCGTGAGGCAGCACAGCTCCGAGCTCGCGCGCATGCCCTCGGCATTCGTGTCGGTGAGCTTAAGCGAGGCGGGCGCCCAGCGGGCCGAATCGACAGCCGTGCGGCGCGCCAAGTTCGCGAGCTACCTCGGCCGCTGCAACGAGCGCTTCTTCAAGCGCACCGGCTGGCATCCGGCCCAGGTCAAGAACGTCGCCGGGGCGCTCGCCTACAGCCACTACGGCATGGCGCTGCGCCTGGCCATGAAGTATTTCGCGCGCCGCTGCGGCGGTTCGACCGACGCCTCGCGCGACTACGAGTACACCGATTGGGGCGCGCTCGACGGGTTTGTCGCGGTGTGGGCGAAAGAGGTCCTCGCGCAGCGTCCGGTCCGCTAGTCATGCGCCGCCCATGCCGGTGATGAGCGCGGCGGCGAGCACGACCAGCCAGGGCGGAGTCCGCCACCAGGCGAGGGCGAGAAACGCCGCTGCCGCCAGGCAGAAGTCGAAGCGGTTGCCGATCGCGCTCGTCCAGACCGGGTCATAGAACGCCGCCAGCAGCAGGCCCACGACGGCAGCGTTAACGCCCAGCATGGCGCGACGCATTGCCGTGTATCGCCGCAGGCGGTCCCAGAAGGGTAGCGTCCCGACCACCAGCAGAAACCCGGGCAGAAAGATGGCGACGAGCGCGATGCCGGCGCCGATCCATCCGGCCGGCGACTGCGTCGATACCGCGCCCAGAAACGCGGCGAAGGTAAAAAGCGGGCCGGGGACGGCCTGGGTGATGCCGTATCCGGCGAGAAAGACGTCGTTCGAAACCCACCCCGCGGGCACGACCTGGGCCTGCAGCAGGGGAAGAACGACGTGTCCGCCCCCGAAGACCAGCGCCCCGGCGCGATAGAACGCATCGACGAGCCGGGCGACGTAGCTGCCCGAGGCTGCCGCGGTAAGGGGCAGCCCGACCAAAAGGGCGAAGAATGCCGCGAGAAACAGCGCGCCGGTGGCGCGGCCGATGCGAATCGAGGCCTCGCTCGGCGGTGCGGCGACCTCCGCGGGAAGGAGGAGGAGGCCTACGCCGCCGGCGATCAGGATGGCGCCAACCTGACCGGCCGACGAAGGCCGCAGGGAGGCGATCAGGGCCGCGCCGACGGCGATCGTGGCGCGCAGCTTGTCGGGGCTCAAGCTCTTTCCCATCCCCCACAGCGCCTGGGCAACGACCGCGGCGGCAACCACCTTGAGGCCGTGCAGCCACCCGGCACCGATCCGCCCGTTGATGACCGACAGGTTCTCGGCGAAGACCACCAGCGCGATCGCCGAGGGAAGGGTAAAGCCGACCCAGGCGGCCAGCGCGCCCGGCAGGCCGCCGCGCGACAGGCCGATCGCCATGCCGACCTGGCTGCTCGCCGGGCCGGGCAGGAACTGACAGAGCGCAACGATATCCGCGTAACGGTGCTCGTCGAGCCACTGCCGCTTGTCCACGAATTCACGGCGGAAGTAGCCGAGGTGCGCGATAGGGCCGCCGAAGCAGGTCAATCCCAGCCGCAGGAACGCGCCCAGGATCTCCAGCGTGCTGCGCGCCCCGCCTGGCCCCGGTTTGGGCACGGGTTGCGGGCTTGATTCGTTCATATATCCAATTGCGATATCGAATGCCGATATTATTGCCAAAGCCGCGCTCGCGCCAGTCGCGGGCGTGCCTCCCGAGGTCAACGCTGCGCCGGAAACATGCCTTGAATTTGACCTATGATAAAGATCGGCGAGGCGACGACGGATACCGCTAGCGGCGTTCGAGAAGGTCGGTCGCTTATCGACAGGGCTCCGGCAGATTGCAGAGCGCAGCATGAGACATCGAAGCGCCTTTGGAATTGCGAGCGCGGTCGCGCTTGGCGCACTGTCGGTCTCCACCTCGGCCGGGCCGCCGTTTCGCACCGACGACCCGGAGGCCGTGGAATACCAGCACGCCGAGTTCTACGTCTTCTACCAGCAGACGCTCTCCGCCAGCGGCCGCACCGGGCTGCTGCCTGCCTTCGAGTTCAACTACGGCGTGTTGCCGAACGTGCAGCTGCACGCGATCGCTCCGGTCGCCTTCAGCACGCCCTCGGGGCAGGGCACCAGCCGCGGCTACGGCGACACCGAGCTTGGAGTCAAATGGCAGTTGACCGAAGACACCGACACGACGCCGATGCTCGGGGTATTCCCGTTGGTCGAGCTGCCGACGGGCAACTCCGACCGCGGGCTTGGCAACGGGCACACCCAGGTGTTCATTCCGCTCTGGGTGCAGAAGAAATGGGGGGCGTTTCAGACCTATGGTGGCGGCGGCTACTGGATCAACAACGGCGAGGACAACCGCGACTACTGGTTTGTCGGCTGGCAAGCCCAGTATGACTTCTCCGATCACCTGACGCTTGGCGGTGAAATCTTCTACACCACCGGACAGATCGTCGGGCAGTCTGCGAGCATCGGCTTCAACCTTGGCGGCTACTACAATTTGGACGAGCACAATCACCTGTTGTTCTCCGCCGGCAAGGGATTGCAAAACGCGTTTCAGACCAACCGCGTGTCGTCCTACCTTGGCTATCAGATCACCTTCTGAGCGGGCATCACCCCCGCCCGTTGCGGTAACGGGGGCAGGCGCATGGCGGGACCGCTGATCGATGCCAGCCGTGCGTGCTCGCGTGGGGAAGAGAATCGTCCGCGACGTATTTCTCGCCTTCGTTCGGGTGCACGTCCTTCACCACGCTGCGCGACAGCGCATCTTCGGGGCCGAGATGATGGAAGAGCTCAAGCGTCACGGCTACGACATCGGTCCGGGAACGCTCTATCCCCTGCTGCACGCCCTGGAGCAGGGCGGGGCTCTCGTCTGCGCCCCGGAGGTCGTCGCCGGCAAGGTCCGGAAGTACTATCGGACCACCAGAGCCGGCGACCAGCTGCTCGGGGAGCTGCGCTCAAAAATCGGTGAACTCGTCGACGAAGTGCTCGAGCCCCGCAAGCCGCGCACACCCGTCAAGCCGGCAGCTCGCTAGGCAGCGGCTTGCCCGAGCTTCACCGACGGCACCGCCGCGCAGGCGTAAGAATTGGCGATGCTGACGGCAGGGGCGAGTCTCGCACCGGCCTGCCACCACGAATTTGATATTTGCGCAAGAAATCGTGAAGTAATTGCCGGGCTATACTTCCGCTCCCATGAGCGAACTCTTCGACGACGCGGCGAAGCGGGCTGGCCGCTACCTCGAATCCCTCGACACTCGTGCCGTCGCGCCGGGTCCAGAGGCGGTTGCCGCGCTTGCCAAGTTCGATCAGGCCTTTCCGGAAAATGCGTGCAGCGCGCAGGCGGTGCTCGCAGAACTCGATGAAACCGGTTCTCCGGCGACCATGGCCTCGGCCGGCGGCCGATTCTTCGGCTTCGTGATCGGCGGGGCGCTGCCGGTGACGGTGGCCGCAAACTGGCTCGCCACTGCGTGGGACCAGAACGCCGGTCTGGTGGTGACCTCGCCCATCAATGCCGCGCTCGAGAAAGTCTCCCTGCGCTGGACGAAGGAAATCCTGCACCTGCCTCTGGAAAGCGCGGGCGGGTTTGTCACCTGCGCGACGGCGGCGAACTTTTCAGGGCTCGCTGCCGCGCGCCACGCGTTGCTCTCGCGCGCCGGCTGGGATGTCGAAGCGTCGGGGTTGTTCGGAGCACCGCCGCTCAAGGTCGTGGTCGGAGACGAGGTGCATGCGAGCGTGCAGAAAGCGCTTTCAATGGTCGGATTCGGGCGCGACCGGGTGGTGCGTGTCCCCGTCGATGCCCAGGGGCGGATGCGCGTCGAGGCGTTCCCGGAAATCGACGAGCGCACGATCGTGTGCGTGCAGGCGGGCAACGTTAACACCGGTGCCTTCGATCCCATGCCGGAGATCTGCGAGCGCGCTCGCTCGCGCGGTGCCTGGGTGCATGTCGACGGCGCCTTCGGCATGTGGGCTGCGGCAGCGCCCGGTCGGGCGCATCTGGTCCGCGGTGTCGAGGACGCCGATTCCTGGGCCACCGACGCTCACAAATGGCTCAACGTCCCCTACGATAGCGGCCTGGTGTTCACCCGCGACCCGGACGCATTGCGGAGCGCAATGTCGATCGGAGGCGCATACCTGGCGCAGGATGAGGACCGAGTGCCGTACCAATACACGCCCGACTTCTCGCGTCGCGCACGCGCAATCGAAGTCTGGGCCGCATTGCGGCAGCTTGGCCGCGCAGGACTCTCCGATCTGATCGAACGCACCTGCCGGCACGCGGGGCGATTTGCCGAGGGGCTGCGCGTCGCAGGCTACTGCGTGCTAAACGAGGTCGTGCTCAACCAGGTGCTGGTGTCGTTCGGGAGCCCGGAGCGCACCCGGGAGGTGATAGCGCAGGTGCAGCGCGATGGCACCTGCTGGTGCGGCGGCACCGTCTGGCAGGGTAACGCCGCGATGCGCATCAGCGTCTCGTCGTGGGCAACAACTGACGCCGACGTGGAAAGCAGCCTTGCCGCGATCTTGCGCGCAGCCTCGCCTTGACGTCGCAACACGAGACCTTGCCCCAAGAAGCGACGCCGCCTTCGGTCATGCCTCCCGGAGACGGGATCTCGAGGCGCTGTCCCCCAGCAATTAAGTCTGAAATATATTTCACTCTGCGGCAAGCATCCGAACAAATCCGCCGAGCCCTGAAATACTTGTAGGCGCGAGCGCCCTTCCCAAAAGGCAAACAATTAAGTCTGAAATATCGGCGCCGGCAGTCAAATCTTCCATGTTCGAAGAGAGCAAAAGCGTAAAGGAAGTGACTACCGAATTAGTTGAGCAATTTACTCGGCATTTCGCAGTCGGGATGCCGGCGTCGATCGAATCAGCCCCGCTACCCCGACAGGCCGACCGCTTCAGGCGGTTTGCAGCCGTTGCCGGCAGTGGAACGAACTGGTGCTTTCGACCCTCTGCGGTCCGCCCGTCTCTCCGAAACCGGACGTTGAATGGTGGGGAAGCAGACGTTACTCCGGTTTCCGAAGCCGTCGACAAACTACAAAAGCGGCTGTGCCGTAGTGGGCCTCAGGTCACCGCGCAGCGACGACCGAAATGCAGGAAGAAAATGTCTTTTCGAGCAGACTCGCGACAGAAAACAATGCAATGCGATCAACCCGCCGAACCTGACATCAACCTTACAGATTTGTGAGCCGCTATGGCGCGCTGGGTGCTGGCGAGCCCGATGCGACGCGGCCGGTCGCGAGAGCTGAAATCCAGGGTTACACCCCGCGCATGTGACCTGCCTGGGGATTTTCGTACCAATTGAAATTTGGAACAATGGCTCCTTGGGACAGCGAGGGGCACATGCGCAAGAGTCGATTCAACGAGCAGCAGATGGTCATGATCCTGCGGGAGGCCGATTCCGGGTCGGTGGTGGAGGTGGCCAAGAAGTACGGGATCAGCGATCAAACGATCTATATCTGGCGGAAGCGTTTTGGCACGTTGCAGGCTGATGATGTGAAGCGATTGCGTGGGCTGGAGCAGGAGAATGCCCGGCTGAAGAAGATGGTGGCGGAGCGGGATCTGGCCATCGAGGTGATGAAGGAAATCACCGCAAAAAAATGGTGAGCGCGCCCGCCCGGCGCCGGCAGGTGGACTACGCCAAGCGGCGTGGGTTGTCGGAACGCAGGGCGTGCGCGCTGATGTCAGTGGCACGTTCCACGCTGCGCTATGCGCCGCGGATGCCGGTGCGCGATGCGCCGGTGTTGGCGGCGATGGTGAGCCTGTCGGCGCAGTACCCGCGCTTTGGTTACCGGCGCATCCAGGTGTTTCTGGAGCGCCAGGGCCACGCGATGAGCGCGGACCGCGTCTGGCGGCTGTGGCGGCAGGCGAAGTTGCAGGTACCGAGGAAGCGGCCGCGTCGGCGCATGGCCTGGGAGGTTGACTATGCCGCGCCCTGACCCAGCATCACCTGCTACGCCGGCCAGCTCGGCCGAGTGCCGCGAAGCTCTTAAAGTTGATGCCTCGGGCTTAGGCCATGGGCGCATCACCGTCGCCAACTCAGCCTTGTCGGCCATGCTCAGGTCGAGCCCAGACGAAAAACGACGGCACGATGGCCGCCGTCTCATGCTCGATAGAGAGCGATTGCTGTTAGGCGATCTTCGTCTTGCGGCGGCGCATGGCGAATGTACCGGCCAAGCCAGCACCGAAGAGGGAGAGGGTGAAGGGCTCGGGAACTGACGTCGGTGACTCTACACCAATGGGAGCGTTCACAATGCCATCACTTACAACGATCTGGTAGTCACTTGCATCCGCGTCGGTGGGATCGACATAAAAATACGGATCGACAGAAGCGGAGGCAGGGAGGCCCATCCCACCACTTGACGCCGACGCCCCCAGATCGACGTAGAACGGTGTATTCGTCTCCACATCCAGCAGCAGCGTACCATTTAGGTTTGGGGAGCAAGAATCTATATCTGGCCCAACTTGATTGAGACAAGACGAGTCAAAGTCCGTACCATCCGCCTCAACATACAGATTGGCGTCCGCATAACCGCCGAGGCCGTTGTAGATCGCGTTTGGGCTGAGCTGGAGGGAGGACGCCAGCGCATAGTCCATGTCTATGAAGACGTACTGACTTGCCGGTCCCGTCACTTGGACGTAGTACATCAAAGATGCCAAGGCAGTACCAACGAGCAACGAGCCCGCATCCGCCGTCGCGCTCACTCCCACTGGAGAACCTGACCCGGAAGCCGTCTCACTGCCCGAATTCAAGGTGAGAGGAACATCAGACCCGTCGTTAACCAAAGTTGTACCAACCGCATAGGTGGTGGGGTTGACGGCATATAATGTGCCTATGCCGATTTGCTCTTCGAACGTGGCGGCCGGCAACGGGCCTGCTTTCACCCCGCTCTGAGTGCAAAAGCAGATAGCAATACCGAATAACCAGTAGCTGCAAACCTTATTGAGGTCCATCGCTCGCCCCACCCAGTAGGCACGCTCGTGGTGTCATTAGCATTGACGATTGGCAATGCCGACATGCACTACGAGAATATCAAACGGCATCGAATGAATTCGCCTTTACAGGCAGCGTTAACGATACTTCCCGGATTGGGGAGGTATGAACCGACATTCCCCAGTCTTCAAATCCCCAGCCGGTCCGATTGCCCCGACCGCACTTAAAACACAGGCGACGCAAGATTAATGCCAAGATCACCGAACCATTGTTTATGTTTGATATGTTACGCCCTGGCACGATGGCAGATTTCCAAGGTGTAAGATTTTCTGACACAAAAAACGGCGTTCGAGCGCAGTTCCCTCATTAACCCCTCGATGAATGGCAGGAACTCGTCGAAAATGCTGCGTACGACCGGTTCCAGCGTCGAGGGTAGCGGGGTGCCCAGCGCCGGGAATGGTGGCGCACCCGGTGTACGGCCTGAATGTCCTGCTGCTCGATCGTCTTCACCGCCACGAAGCGCATGTTGGGCCGGCTCATCGCTTCGCAGATCGCCTCCGCATCATTGGCGTCGTTCTTGTTGCTCTTCACATACGGCTTCACGAACTGCGGGGCAATCAGCTTCACCGTAAAGCCGTGCGCCTGTAGGGCCCGTGCCCAGTGGTGGGCGCCACCACAAGCCTCCATGCCGACCTCGCAGCCCAGGCCCAAGCAGCTGGGGCCCAAGCGCCCATTACTTGGGAGGCCATCAGGCTAAGCGGCACTGATGCCCTAGCAATTCGGGCGAGCAAGAAGCTCCGTAACGATGAGCTTCTCCTGACTGCATTTGGTGGTTCCCGCCTTCGTATGGAATTGGATCGCATCCCGCTTTGGCGCGGCGACAGTGTCGCGGTGAAGCAGTTAGCCGAAGACTTTGCGCGTTATTTATACCTGCCACGTTTGGCTGATCCATCCGTGCTCGTAAGCGCTATTCGCGACGGCGTAGCACTTCTGACCTGGCCGCAGGACTCATTTGCCTACGCAGAAAGTTACGACGAATCCGCTGGACGTTACCGGGGACTGTGTTCGGGCAGAAACCTAAATCTGGCTGATCACACCGCTGCGGGTCTGCTGGTAAAGCCGGAGGTCGCCCTAAAGCAGATTGATGCGGAAGCACCTGCGCCGGGTGGCAACGGCGGGGCAACGAAACCTGAGGGCGAAAGACCAAAGGGGGGGCAGGAGGAGTGTGGTTCTGGGGAAGGGAACACCAAGACGGAGTCCACTCCCAGGCCGCGGCGTTATCACGGCACCGTGAGTTTAGACCCTACGCGTGTTGGTCGTGACGCCGGCCGAATCGCCGATGAGGTAATTGCACATCTCGAGGGATTGGTCGGATCAACCGTCACAGTGACGCTCGAAATTGAGGCGGAAATCCCAGCGGGTGCGCCCGATCAGGTGGTACGGGTTGTTACGGAGAATGGCCGGACACTGAAGTTCTCAAGCCAAGGATTCGAATCTGAGTAGCTGCGCGTGGCCACCATTGGACGATCATAGGTTCGGCTTAAGCTGCGTTCTTGAGATTGCTCTTGACCACCGGTGCCGATAACAAGGTTCGTCTCGGGCGGGCCTTCACCATAAGTTGGCGGTTCGGAAGACCTAACAACGGCCTTGGCGGATGCCCCGACCGGCTTGGGGCGTTGTCCATTCGCGAGGTCGCCGAAATCCATTTTTCAGGGCGCACCAGCCATTTGTCGGCCTTTCAGACTTAATTGCCGACCGCCGGGGCGCCGGAGTGGGTCTTTCAGACTTATTGTCGGATTTCAGACTTAATTGTTGGGGGACAAGGCGCCGGCCGTCGTGGCGGCGAAGAATCTACGTAACTTTACATAATATCCATTATACGTCCTTTGCACCGGATAGCGGGCATGCGCTCCCAAGCGCAATCCCAAGGGCCCGCTCCCGACCTGACCCTAGTAACCTCCACCGACGACACGACCATTCATCGGGACTAAAGACATGCATCGATTGCCCATCGCGATTTTCGGCCTCGCCTGCGCTTGCCTTCCTTCGCTCGGGTCAGCGCAGGTAACGCTCTATGAGCAGGAAAACTTCCACGGCCGCAGCTTCGCCGTCAACGCCACGATCTCCAACCTCGACCGGCATGGGTTCAACGATCGCGCCTCGTCGATCATCGTCGAGCGCGGCGACTGGCAGGTGTGCGAGGACGCCGAGTTTCGCGGGCGCTGCATCGTGCTGCGTCCCGGCCAGTACGCGAGCCTGCGAAGCATGGACATGAACAATCGCATCTCGTCGCTGCGCCGCGTCGGGCATGGCTCGAATTATGCCTACGCGCCCCCGCCGCCGCCCGTGCCGCCGTACCCCTACTATCCGCACTACGGCGAGGCTCTCTACACGGCAAACGTGACCTCCGTTCACGCGGTCATGGGGCCGCCCGAGCAGCGCTGCTGGGTCGAGCAGCAGCAGGTGGCGGCTCCGTCGGGGCCAAACGTCGGCGGCGCGATCCTGGGCGGCGTGCTCGGCGGCGTGCTCGGGCATCAGATCGGCGGCGGGACCGGCCGGACCGTGGCGACGGCGGTCGGTGCCGTGGCCGGCACGGCGGTAGGGGCGAATGTCAATCGCGGCACGCAGACCTATACCCAGGACGTGCAGCGCTGCGCGAGCGTTCCGGGAAGCGGACAGGTCGCCTACTGGGATGTGACCTACGTCTTCCACGGCCGCACCCACCGCACCGAGCTCTCGTTTGCCCCAGGCCCGACGATCAGTGTGAACGGGCGCGGCGAGCCACGAGTCTGACCGGCCAAGAGCCGGCCACTTGGCTTGCGGCCGGGCCAGCCGCAATGGGGCTCAAGCGTTGCTGCGCTGTTAGGGTTCCTTAGTCCAGCTCACGTCGACCGGTGACCCGTTCAACCACCGGCCGGAAACGGTGATGGTGTTGTTGGACCAGCGTCCGCTGGCGTTGCCGGGAAGCAGGCCGCCCTTCGGATTGAAGCCGTCGAGCGATACGCTGACGCTGCCGTCCGCGCCGACCGTTCCCGTCGCCCGGGCGAGATGCTCGCTGTAGCGGCTCTCCCACGTGCCGGACAGCGCCCCGTGCTGCACCGTCACGTTCACGGGCCAGCAGCGTCGTTCCCCGGCGCGGTTGGCACTGCACATGCGACCGGCGTAGGTGCCGTCAAAGCGGTCCGCCGATTTGTCATCGGCCGCTTCGGCCTTCGGCGCGGCCGCCACTACCACGGGGCGCGGCGAGGCGCTGGCGGGCTGTGCCGCCTTCGCCTCGGGCGGGGGCGCAGCGCTCTGCGCGGCGGTTTTCTGCGCCACTTCGGCGCTGCGCATCGCCGCGGCCGCCGCCGCGCGCTCGTCCTCGGCTTTCTTCTCGCTCGCCTCGGCCTTCTGCAGCGCCTCCTTGGCCGACTTGAGGTCGCCCTGCACCTTCGCTTCGCGCTGCGCCAACTCGGCCGCCATGCGATCCTGGTCGGCCTTGCGCTTGCTCGCCTCGGCCTGCGCCAGCGCATCCTTCGCGCTTTGCAGCTCCGCCACGAGCCGCGTCTCCTTCTGCGCCGCCTCCGCGGCCGCCTTGTCCTGGTCGGCCTTGCGCTGCGCTTCGGCATCGCGTTGCGCGTCCTCGGCGCGGCGGGTCTCCTCGGCGACGCGCAGGCCGTAATCCCGATACAGCCAATAAGCCGCGCCGCCGACCACGATCAGCCCGACGAGCGCGGCCGCCGTCGCCGCGATCGGGCCCTTGCGTATCGCCCACCAGCGCGCGCCGACCGGCGGCGGTGCACCCTCCTCGCTGATCGAAAACGTCCGCACCGGCCGGGCAATGTTCTTGAAGCTCTTCTCGCCCAGCTGCCTGATCTGCAGCGTGAGCTTGTTCTGGATCTGGTCGTAGACGCTGCCCGAAATGGTTACGCCGCCCGGCTCGGCGATCGACTGGATGCGTGCCGCGACGTTCACCCCGTCGCCGAGCAGGTCTCCACCCTGCACGATCACGTCGCCCAGGTTGATGCCGATGCGAAACCACATCCGCTGGTCTTCGGGCAGGTGTTCGTTGCGGGTGCGCAGCGCCGCCTGGATCTCGGTGGCGCAGCGCACGGCCTCCACGGCGCTGGGAAACTCCGCCAGGATGGCGTCGCCCGCGGTATTGAAGATCCGGCCGCGGTGCGCCTTGAGCAGCTCGTCGAAAACCTCGCGGTGGCCCCGCAAGGTGCGCACGGTGCGCTCCTCGTTCTCCCCCATGAGCCGGCTGTAGCCGTGCACGTCGGCCATCAGGATCGTCGCCAACCGGCGCTCGACGGGTGCTCCGTTACCCGAGTGGGGCGTATCCCTCTGCATTGTGCGAAGCTCCTGACCGCCGTCTCGCAGGCGCCTTGCGACCGACGCGCAGTGCGCGCAGATGAGGCGGATAGTCTTCTACTGCAGCAACGGCGTATCGAATGTGATGTCGGCCTTCGGCCCATCGGCCGCGGTGTCGTCGAAGGCGAGTTTTCCGGCCAGGCGGGTGGGCGTATCGGTGGTGAGCGTGAGCGCCGCGGGCGGCACGGTACCGGAATACTGGAGGCGTTGATCGTTCAGAGAAACCCAGTAGTTCAGGCGCTGGCCGGTGCCGAGGTCGACGGTCATGCCATTGCCGACGGAGCCCTGCATGCACATCACGGTCTTGCAGGCAGCGATCTTGGCGCTGATATCGGTGGCCGAGAAAATGAGATGCCGGATCGTTATCTTCGGATCAAAGTCGTCCGGACCTTTGACAAGCCACCCGAACTTGATCGTGGCCGTGGTCGGGCCACCCTTGCTCTTGTAGGTCAGGATACCGCTGGCCGTGTCGCCCGCAGCCGTTGCGTCAAGCGTGACGGCGAGCACGAGCGCGACGCCGCTGCCGGCGAACCACCCATTCGCAACCTTCATCCCGGAACCTCCCTGGTCCACGCTTTTTAATTGCGTTGGACCGAATGTCAGTGGCGTTGCGATCCGGATGCGACCGTTCGATCAGCGACCGCCCTGCCGCCGCTTGCCGCCGGGTTCATCGCTCTCCGCTCGATGCCGACGGCTGCCACAGCTCCACCTTGTTGCCGTCCGGATCGATAAACCATCCGAAGCGGCCGTATTCGTGCTCTTCGACTTCGCCTACCACTTGCGCTCCGCCGAGGTGAACCTGGCCGAGCGCGCCGTCCAGGTCGTCGACGATCAGGTTGAACATGAACTCGCGCGTCGAGGGCGTGAAGTAGTCGGTGTTGCCCGGAAAGGGGCTCCAGACGGTGAAGCTGCGCATCGGCATCGTGGCGGCGGGAAACTCGACCGACGACTTGCCGTCGCCGATCCCGAGCCACTTGCAGTACCACGCCAGGAGGCGCTCCGGGTCCGGTGACTTGAAGAACAGCCCGCCCAGGCCGAGCACTCGTGCCATGATGTCGCTTCCCCCCTACGTCAGCAATACCGCCGCGCGCACGGTGCCTGCCCGCTCGTGTCGCGCCACCAGATCGACGCGATCGCCGGGTCTGCCGCGGACCACCCATTCGATCTTGGCACGGTCGTCGGTGACATGATAGTCCGGCCAGAAGGAAATGCCGGTGTGCTTGTAGGCCTTGCCCTCGAGCTGGCCCAATTCCTCCCGTCGCCTGCCGCTGACGAGCTCGCCACCGGCGGACAGCGCGATCTCCGCGATCACCGGCCGCACCACCTTGCGCTCCAGCGCCCGCTTGCTGACGTAGCTTGGCAGCCAACCGGTATTCTGGACGACCAGGCGCACCTGCCACAGGCCTTCGCCCACGCCGATCGCGTCGATCGCGACCAGCTCGAGGCGCGGCGAGAGCAGCGCCTGCCACAGGAGCCATTGCGGAAAGCGCGCCAGTTCGCGTTCGAGGAATTGCAGCGGCGGGTTGCCGAAGGCGTGAAAGCGGTCCCAGCCGCCGATTTCGACCTTCCCCAGCTCCGGATGCGCAAACGGCTTCCAGTCGACGTGCCCGGCCCCGCCGAGCTTGTCCTCGCTCCAGCGAAAAAGCTTCAGATCGTCGGCGATGGGGTGATCGCGGAACCAGTCGATGTAGAGGTGCTTGTCGATCCCCGCCTCGCGCATCGGGCTCCAGATTTCCACCACCCAGCTGAACATGCCCAGATGGTCGTAGATCCAGTCGAACGCGCCGCCGATGACCTGCTTCGGGTGATAGCGGAATTCGTGATAGACGGAGATGTTCGGATAGCCGGTGAGCTCGGTTCCCTTGGCGCCGACGCGCTGGTAGTGCCACAGGTCCTCGGCATGCATCTCGGTGTCGGGCAGGTGATCGAACGGTCGCAGCAGCACGCCCGCCCAGGTATGAAACGCGGTGCCCCCGCAGATGTTCGGATGGCGCACGATGAACTCGGCGACCGCGCGCACCTCCGGCTCCGAGGTGGGGAATGGGCCGGCACCGAGCTGCTCGTATTCCTGTCGCCAATTGCCCGGAAAATTTCTATTGAGATCAAGCCCCTGCTTCGGCTTCTTGATTCTAAGGTTGAAGCCGTCGTAGCCCTCGAGGCGGCCTTCGGGGAGGATGCGGTAGTAGCTGCCCCCGACCTCGGTGGGCTCGCGCCGCACCATCAGCCGCGGCTCGTGCGGATGGGCCTTCCACAGTCCGTTCGCATCGGGGACGCGCATCTGCAGGATGCGCCCGTTGCCGTCGATGTCCTCCACGGTCAGGCCTTCGATGGCGTCCTCGTCGTAAGGATAGGTGCGCGTGCTGGAGCGGACGAACTTGGGCTTGTCGGCGAGCGCCCATTCCGCGCCGTCGGGATTGATGCGCGGGCAGAGGTAGAAGGTGCGCGTGTCCAGCGCTCGCGTTACCTCCGGGTCCTGGCCGTACTTGTCGAGCAGGTAGTGCAGGAAATAGATGCACGCCGCCGAGGCCGCGACCTCGGTGGAGTGGATGTTGCCGTCGACCCAGAATGCCGGCTTCTCGCCCGGTTCGCCCCGCGCGCGCTGGGTAACGGTCGCGAGCCAGATGTCCCTGCCTTCGTGGCTGCGCCCGATCGATTCGATGCTGAGAAGCTGCGGGTATTCGGTGGCCAGCGAGCGCAGCAGTTCGGTCAGCTCGGCATAGCGCAGAAAGTGATCGAAGCGGATTC
>Ga0074045_10003310_pt1 | contig 14530 bp, 11 predicted proteins | sample BogForMeECP23OM2_FD_94442 | JGI IMG/M metagenome (GOLD analysis project Ga0074045, IMG submission 94442) | Bog forest soil microbial communities from Calvert Island, British Columbia, Canada - Bog Forest MetaG ECP23OM2 | ecosystem: Environmental > Terrestrial > Soil > Wetlands ... | reverse complement strand
TGACCCGGCCCGACAGTCCCGAATCGCGTCCGTTTGGGCTTTCGAAGGCCGAGGTATTGTCGATTTCGCCTGACGGCGAGATGGCGGTTCTGCTGAACAGTCACAACATCGATCCTTATATAAATGCCGGCACGCTGGCCAGAGTGCCGCTGGGCGGCGGAGCGCCGCGGGAGGTGTTGGAGAACGTGCAGTGGGCCGACTGGTCGCCTGACGGAAACAACTTCGCCGTGGTGCGCGAGTTCGGCGGATTGAGCCGTCTGGAATATCCCATCGGGAAAGTTTTGTATCAGACCGGTGGCTGGCTCAGCCATCCGCGAGTCTCTCCCAAGGGAGACCTGGTAGCGTTCATCGAGCATCCCGTGCGCCGCGACGATGCGGGCTCGATCGCGACCGTGGACCCCTCCGGCAGGAAGAAGACTCTGTCCACGGGTTGGGAAACCGCCTGGGGGCTGGGCTGGTCTCCGAACGGAAACGAGATTTGGTTTTCCAGCACGCGGGTTGGTTACGGACGTTATCTTTCCGCTGTGACGCTGTCTGGCAAGGAGCGCCTGCTGGCTCGCGAACCGGGGACACTGACACTCCAGGACATCGCAAAGGATGGACGCGTGCTGATTACGCGCGACGTGCCGCGGGTTGGCATGGTGGGCATGACTGCGGGCAGCAACAAGGAGCGCGACCTTTCCTGGCTGGACTGGTCGGCGCCCAAGGATTTGTCGCGCGACGGGAAGAAGCTGTTATTCACTGAATCGGGCGAGGCCGGCGGAGAGAATTACTCCACATATTTGCGTGGCACCGACGGGTCGCCGGCGATCCGGCTCGGCGATGGAGCGGCCTTTTCTCTATCACCGGATGAACGATGGTCGTTGGCGGGACTGCCCAAGCCGCCGGTGCAGTTCAGTCTGCTCCCCACCGGCGCGGGAGAGTCAAGACAGCTGACGCACGACCAAATTAATCGTCTGGAAGCGCGTTGGTTTCCCGACGGCAAGCGGGTACTGTTCTCCGCCGACGAGCCCGGCAAGGGGGTGCGGCTCTACCTGCAGGAGGTCGAAGGTGGTCAACCTAAGTCCGTTACCAGCGAAGGCGTGAACGGAAGCCTCTTCACCATTTCACCCGACGGCAAGCAGGTAGCTTTCGTGGGCGCGGACCAAAAACCCGCGCTGCTCATGGTGGAGAGCGGTGAGATTCGGCCGATTCCAGCCCTCGCCGCGGGCGAAGCTCCGGTCACCTGGAGCAGCGACGGCCGCTCGCTTTTTGTTTACCGGCTCGGCGAGGTTCCTGCCACGGTCAACAAGCTCGACCTCGCGACCGGCCGCAAACAGGTATGGAAGCAGCTGGTTCCGCTGGACGTCTCCGGAGTCACCGATATCAGCTCCGTCCTCATCACTCCCGACGGCAACAATTACGTGTACGAATACGGCCGCACGCTTTCCGATTTATATCTGGTGAACGATCTCAAATAACTACCTGAAATAAACGATTTGAAATAACGACCTTAAATAAAGGGACACCCGACCATGAAAATCGCAAACGACATCACCGAACTGATTGGCCAGACTCCGCTGGTGCGGCTGAATAAAGTCACGCAGGGTTGCGTCGCCGAGGTGGTGGCGAAACTGGAGAGTCAGAACCCTGTGGGCAGCGTGAAAGACCGCATCGGCGTCAGCATGATTACCGAGGCCGAGCGCGCCGGCAAAATTCAGCCGGGCAAGACCGTGCTGATCGAACCCACGAGCGGCAATACCGGAATCGGCCTGGCCTTTGTGGCGGCGGTGAAGGGCTACAAGCTGATTCTGACCATGCCCGAAACCATGAGCCTGGAGCGCCGCGTGCTGCTGCTGGCCTTCGGCGCGGAGCTGGTTCTCACGCCGGGTCCGCGGGGAATGAAGGGCGCCATCCTCAAAGCCGAGGAGTTGCTCGCCAGTACGCCGAACGGCTACATGCTGCAGCAATTCGACAATCCGGCGAATCCCAAGATTCACTTCGAGACTACCGGCCCTGAAATTTGGAATGACACTGACGGACGCGCCGACATTCTGATTTCCGGCATTGGCACCGGCGGCACCATCACCGGCGTGTGCCAATTCATCAAGCCGAAGAAGCCGTCGTTCAAGGCCATAGCAGTTGAGCCGGCGGAGAGTCCGGTGCTCTCCGGCGGCAAGCCGGGGCCCCATAAAATTCAGGGCATTGGCGCCGGTTTTGTGCCCAGCATCCTGCGCCGCGATTACATCGACGAAGTGGTTACGGTCAGCAACGATCAGGCGATTGCCATGGCGCGGCGGCTTCCGCTGGAGGAAGGTATTTTCGTCGGCATCTCTTCCGGAGCGGCGGTGACTGCCGCGGTGCAAGTGGGGAAACGTCCGGAGAATGCGGGCAAGCTGATCGTAGTGATTCTGCCCTCGTTCGGCGAACGCTATCTGAGCTCGATTCTGTTCGACGAGCTTCGCGCCCGCGCGCAACAGATTCCTACCGTGCAGCTTCCGGCCTGAGCCGGCGCACCCGCCTGCAAACTAGCGGGATGAGGAGAACAGAGTTACGCTCATCCCGCTGGACCTGTGCTGGTTTCGTGAGTGGAAATGTCTGTGGAAATCTGCCCCGAACCTGCCAAATTTACTCAACGAGCGGGTGTATGATGATTTTCCAACAAGCCAGCCAACGGTCCAAGTGCCAACGCGCGGGGGGGTTTTCATGTCAACGGGTTTTTTGTCTTGCCTGTGCCCTCGGACCTCAGGAAAAAAAATGAGAAGCATACGGCGTTCCCTTTGGCTGGGCGCATCAGTTCTTGGGGTGCTGGGCTGGTCGGCTGGGTTGATGGCCCAGGCTGTGCCTGATAAGGGGTTGGCCGAGAAAACTCTGCCTGATGAGGCGCAGGCTCTTGCGGCCGGCGAACCTAAAGGAATACCCACCGACTGGAGCCATCACAGTCTGATCTTCTCTAGGCCCGGCACAGCAGAACAGGCCAAGCGCGTGCAACAGGATCCTCGCTACTGGCTGCAACAATATCGCCGTGGATCTGCGACGTCCCGGACTCAAGGATTTGATGTGACACCGCAGAGTGGGGTCGAATCCTCGAAACGCCAGCAGAACACGCACGGCCGCATCAAAAAAGATTGGTCCCAGGACATGGGCCCGAGCGCGACTGCCGGCGCTGGAAACTATCCTGCGAAGTTCGAATTTACAGGCCAGGTAGCCAATTGCGCCACCGCCGCCCAGCCGGACTTTGTCGTCTACGGTACGGGTGTTGCTGGTTCGCTGACCCAGGCAAGCCTGATGGCCTTCGACAATCTTTATTCCGGTTGCACAGGAACTGTGCCTCAGGTCTATTGGGCCTATAACACCGGTGGTACCGTCATGACCTCCCCTGTGTTCTCGCTCGATGGCACGCAGGTGGCGTTTGTCGAGACTAATGGCGGCTTCGGAATCCTGGTGCTGCTAAAGTGGGCACCCTCCGCCATCGAGACATTTAATAGCCCAGCGACACCTACGACCGTGAGCCCTTTGTTTTATGGGGCCTGCACCGCGCCTTGTATGACCCAAGTCCAACTCGAGGATTCCTCGTTCACTCACACTGACGACACTACCTCCTCGATATTCGTTGACTACAGCAATAACATCGGCTGGGTTGGAGGCGCCTTTGGCTGGCTGCACAAAATCAAGTCTCTCTTCTCAAGGCCGAGGGAGGTGTTTAACGGGATATTCCCCGTGCAGGTGAACAATAGCAGCCTATGGCTTGGTAGCCCGGTTCTCGACTTTGCCTCCGGGGTTGTTTTTGTTGGCGACTCGGATGGATTCTTGTATTCGGTCGACGGTACCACCGGCGCTGTGACTCAATCCGGCCAACTGGATTTCGGCGTTGGCATCGTCGACAGTCCGATGGTGGATTCGACGGCAGACTTGGTGTACGTGTTCGCATCGAGCGATGGGAGCGGCAGTTGCCCCGGTGGGGCCGACTGCGCAGCCGTTTACGAGCTCAACACGAATTTCGGTCCCGAGGATCCGGGAACAGGGGAAGTGGTTGGGACAAGCACAATTTCCGGGACAAACCCGAATCCGCTTTACGATGGCGCTTTTGACAGTGCTTACATAAATTCGGAGAGCGCTACGGGAAATCTCTACGTCTGCGGCAACACCGGCGGCGTTCCGATGCTTTACCGCGTCGCAATTAAGAACGGCACCTTCAACGCCCGGAACATCGGGCCACCTCTGTCGGGTAGCAATACACCGTGTTCCCCCTTAACCGATCTGCTCAACCCGAACGCCACTGCCGGTCCAACCGAGTGGATTTTTGCTGGGACGGAGGCCAATGGAGTCCCGTCTGGATGTGCGTCCGGGGGATGCGTGATGAATTTCAAGAACACGGCATGGCTGCCCGCCACCGCTTACTCCGTTGGCCAAGAGATTCTCGACAGCAACCTTAATATCCAAGTCGTAATCACCGCCGGTACGTCCGCAGGCACTGCGCCAGTCTGGAATTCGGCGGTGGACAAGACGACGACCGACGGCGGCGTGACTTGGCTTTGCCAAGGGACTCTTTCCACGACGACGCCCGTCGCCTGGGTTAGGAATCACGCTTACGCCAAGCGCAATCTGATCCTGGACCCTGTGAATAACTACGAGTTTGTAACCACCGCTGGCAATTCGGGCGGCACGATCCCGACATTTAGCGCCATTGCAGGCCATACGACGATCGACGGCTCAGTAACCTGGACGAATCTGGGCGCCAATGCGGTGGCCGCACTGCCTGCAGCCGGCGGCACGAGCGGCATTATCATCGACAACACAGTCGTCTCGGGAGGTCTGGCGGGGACTTCTCAGATATACTTCTCAACTCTAACCAACCAGGCTTGTACCGGCGGCACGGGCGGATGCGCGGTGCAGGCTTCGCAGTCGGCACTAAAGTAAGGAAGGAAAGTCATCTTATGTCGAAAAACGATTCAGTCAGCAGTGAACCGCGCCCCGCGGCCGCCGCAAGAAAACCTTACGAAAAACCGGGATTCCGCTTCGACCAGGTTTTCGTGACCTCCGCACTCTCCTGCGGCAAGATCACCACCACTGATGTTAACTGTCAGGGGCTCAACCAAAAAGTGTCATGAGTCACGTCCAGAGCTCTACCGCGGAGGCCGCTACCGCATTGAAATGCGAGCTGGCGACCGAAGTTCTGCGCTCGTTCGGCAGCCTGCGTTTCACCGCGACGGGTTGGAGCATGCTGCCTTCTATTTTTCCCGGCGACATGCTGGTGGTTGAGCGCATTCACTCCGAACAGGTTCGCGTGGGAGATGTAGTGCTGGTGGCGCGGGAGGGTGGGCTGTGTACCCATCGCGTGATCTCGACCGCGGGCGATGCTGCGAGTCGGCAGTGGATCACGCAAGGCGACGGCATGTCCGCGCCGGACCGGCCTGTGCTGGAGAATGAATTGTTGGGCCGGGTCGCTTATCTCATCCGGGCGGGGAAGTGCGTCGCAGTGCCTTCCGAGCTCGACGCGATCGAATCGCTGGTGGCAAAGATTGTCCGGCGATCGAGGCCAGCGGCGCGCGCGCTCGTCTATCTTCAGCAAAAGCGTCTCCATCAAAAGCATCTGCAGCAAAAGCATCTGCATCGCAGGTTAGAAACTTCAGGGGAACCGGTGCTTCCGTGCCAGGGTTAGCCGCACAAGTCGAGCGCTACAGCGTGGTGATCGGCATCGGGGGCGTGCCGGTGCGGGTGAACACCACCGACGCGGATTTTCTCGAACTGCTGGAGAAGCGCTATGCGGGCTTCGTCGGCGAGCAAACAAGAGCGGAATATGATTTCGATGTCGACCTTCGTCCGCCAGACTCGCCCGATCCCGGCGCCGATGTGAGCGTTACTCATCGCTCCGGGCGCTGGCTGCTGCAGCGGGGAGACTTTCGCGCCGAGTGGGTGCCGGCGACGCGGCGCGGCAGCATTCGCCAGACCGCGAACCCGTACTCGATCGACGCCGTGCTGCGCATCGTGCACACGCTGGTGCTGGCCCGGGAAGGCGGATTCCTGCTGCACTCCGCCAGCGCCATTCGCAACGGGAACGCTTTCCTGTTCGCCGGCGTCTCGGGCGCCGGGAAAACGACCATCTCGCGCCTCGCGCCCGCCGACGTCACGCTTCTCACCGATGAGATCTCCTACGTTCGCAAACGGGACGAAGGCTATATCGCCTACGGCACGCCCTTTACCGGCGAACTGGCGAAGCTGGGGGAGAACACGTCGGCGCCGGTAGCCGCGCTCTATCTGCTGGCGCAAGGTCCCGAGAACCGAATCGATCCCGTGGCGGAGGCCGACGCCGGGCGCGAGCTTCTCGCCAACATGCTTTTCTTTGCCGAGGATCAGGAAATGGTTCACTGCGCATTCCAGGCGGCTTGCGACTTCGTACGCAGTGTCCCGGTGCGACGGCTAACCTTCATACCGGATGCGCGGGTGTGGGAGATGATCGGATAGAGAGTTCGTTGCAGGGCAAAGATTGGCACGGTGCGGGCTATTTTCTTAACATCGCGGCGTCATCCTGAGCGTAGCCGTTTTTCAGGCGGAGCGAAGGGATCTCCCGCTTAACCGGCTGGGCGCGTAAGCCGAACTGCACCACTACAGGATTACTAATTATGAGTAAGAAACTCTATGTTGCGCGCAGTCCCCGCATCGCAGCCCGCATGCTGGGTGAAGAGATGCTGGTGATGTCCGGCCAGGGGTCGACGTTGTTTACTTTGAACCCAACCGCGACCATTCTCTGGCAGGCCGCCGACGGAGCGACGCCGCTCGATGAAATCGTCGAGCGCCGCATCTGCAGCGAGTTCGAAGTGCAGCCCGACGAAGCTTTGCAAGACGCTGAAGCCCTGGCCGAGGATTTGGCGAAGCATGGCATTCTGCTCGTCTCCGAGCAGCCGATCCCGGCGGAAACGCTCGCAAAACAGCCCGCCGCCGCACCGCGCGCGCCGCAGGAGACGCGATGAGCGCTCTGATGCAGGAGATGGGCGAGCGGGCGCTGCGCCTGGGCGTTCCCTTCAGCGCGCAAATCGACCTCACCTACCGTTGCAATGAACAGTGCGTGCACTGCTATCTCGATCACCACGATCACGGAGAGATGACCACGGCCGAGATCAAGCATCTTCTGCGGGAGATGGCGGAGGCCGGAGTTTTCATCCTCACCTTCAGCGGGGGCGAGATTTTTCTGCGCAAGGATTTCTTCGAAATTCTGGAGTGCGCCCGCGATCTTACCTTCTGCATCAAGCTCAAGACCAACGCGGTGTTGATTCGCGAAGCCCAGGCGGCGCGGCTGCGCGACCTCGGAGTGGCATCGATTCAGGTCAGCATCTATTCGCACCGGCCGGAGGTGCACGACGCGATCACCAAGGTACCGGGCTCGCTGCGCAGGTCGATCAGCGCGATCCGTTTTCTCAAGTCGCAAGGGCTGAAGGTCATTATGGCCAATGTGCTGATGACCGAGAACCTGCAGGACTATCGCGGCGTTCATGCGCTGGCCGATGAACTGGGCGCCGAATACACACTCGACCCGACGGTCACGCCGATGATGGATGGCGACCGCTCCATCCTGAACTTGAACGCGGGTGAATCCGCACTGCGGCAGCTGTTCCGCGACGAAACCTACGTGGGTGACGTCGAAGAATACTGCGCGCCGCCAAGTGCACCGGATGAGGAGAGCATGGAATCGCTGCCCTGCAGCGCCGGGCATACCGCATGCTACGTCTCCCCCTACGGAGAGTTTTATCCCTGCGTGCAATTCCCCTTGTCGTGCGGCAACGTGCGGCAGCAGCGCTTCATCGACATCTGGCGCGACTCCGTACAGTTGAAGGAAGTCCGCTCGATTCGCCTGCGGGATCTGTCCAGTTGCTCGCAGTGTGCGCACGGTTCGAGCTGCACTCGTTGCCCCGGCCTGGCGTTCCTGGAGGGAAACATGCGCGGACCCTCCACGTCCGATTGCGAAAAGTCTTTTGCCCGGACCGGCATTCCCTCCGCCAATCTGCTGGCGAAAAAGGACAAAGGCTCAGCGCCGCGACTGGTGCAGATTCAGCTCGTACCCGCGATTACCGGCAGCCGGCTCTCCGGCCTGGGCGCACCCCAAACGCTGTAGGAACGCAGCGACCACTGACTCCGGACTTCCCCAGCCTGGTGCTGATTCTGAGTTGCATCTCTCTTGCACGCCGGTTACCGCTTGTACACAGCCCGTTCGTAATGCTGGCCGGGCGGTCGATTGCGCATAGCATTTTCTGAACCGGTCCGCCGTTTGTCTTACAGCTGCCGCGGACCAAAGAGGTTTGCTATGGGCATGGCGTGCAGGCTAATTCTGTTGCTTGCGGCAGTAGTTTCTCCGTTCGCGGCAATGGTGCACGGTCAGGATGCGCCCTCTTTGGGCGACCTGGCGCGCCAGCAGCGTCAACAGAAGGAGCAATCAAAAGCCGCGCCGGGCAAGGATAACAAACCGTCGAAGGCCAAGGTCATTACCAATGAGGAGATGCCCTCGCACCCATGGACGACTCCGTCGGAGGCCAGAGCCGGGGAGGGCCGGACCTCGGAGTCTGCCTCGCAGGAGCAAGTTTCAGCGAGCGAGGCACAGCAGTCCGCCGAGCAATGGAAGTCGCAGATTCAGGCGCAAAAAAGCCAAGTTGATTCCTTGCAAAAGCAGATTGACGAACTCAACGATTCCATTCGCTTCGCTCCCGCCAACTGCGTTGCCAATTGCGTGCAGTGGAACGAGCGGCAGAGGGAAAAGCAGCAGCAGGCGGAACGCATGCAGGCGCAAGTGGAAGAGGAAAAGAAGCGCCTGGATGACATGCAGGAATCCGCGCGCAGGCGAGGTTTCGGAAGCTCGGTGTACGAGCCGTAGCTCGAAGCTACGCGACCGGATCGACCCAGGGCAGGCACCGATTTTTCGTCTTCCTTCAAAGCTCTCCCGCATGCGAAATTAGTTGCATGGCCCTCGTGGTTCGTCCCTCACGCATTCATTCGGCCGGTGTCTTCACCACCACACCCATTCGTAAAGGCGCCCGGGTGGTCGAGTACGCGGGCCCGCGCATCACCCCGGAAGAAGCCGACCGGTTGTACGACGGCGCTCCCCGCACCTACCTCTATGGTCTGGAAGACGGTAAGACCGTCATCGATGGCGAAGGGCTGGGGGCATACTTGAACCATTCCTGCGATCCCAATTGCGAGATCGATGAAATCAAGAAGCGGGTTTGGATCTTTGCGATCCGAGACATCTCTGCCGGGGAAGAACTGCTCTGGGATTACAACCTCTATGACGATGAGGACCCCGCCCCCTGCCACTGCGGGTCGAGCAAATGCCGTGGCACCATGTACTCGCGCGAATGGATGGCCAAGCTGCGCCGCAAAGCCGCTCGGAATGGGAAGCGGTTGAAAGCGCCGAAGAAAACCTAGCCGTGACTCCAGAAAATGTTCTACCCCTCAACTGGCTCAGGCGCCGGTCCCTTTCCACGTTCCCGCCAGCCCTCAATAATCAGATACAGCACCGGGATGAAGAACAGATTCAGCACGGTCGACATGATCATCCCGCCGAAGACCGTTGTTCCCACGGAATGGCGGCCGTTTTCACCCGCTCCGGTGGCGAGCACCAGCGGCACTACGCCTAAAATGAAGGCCAGTGAAGTCATCAGAATCGGGCGCAGTCGAATGGTCGCCGACTGCATTGCTGCATCCACCAGCGGCAGGCCGCGCTGCCGTAGCTGCTCCGCAAATTCCACGATCAGAATCGCGTTCTTGCTTGACAGTCCTACCAACATCACCAGGCCGACCTGGCAGAAAACGTCATTTTGCAATCCACGAATCCATTGCGCTCCCAGGGCGCCCAGCAACGCCATGGGCACGGCCAGCAGCACGATAAAAGGCAGAACGAAGCTTTCATACAGCGCCGACAGCGTGAGATACACCACCAGTGTGCCTAGTCCAAAAAGAATCAATGAGGTTCCCCCGGCCTGTAATTCTTCCAGCGACAGCCCTGTCCAACTGTAGGTAAAGCCCTGCGGCATTTTCTTGGCTAACTCGTCCATCGCGGCAATCGCCTGACCCGAACTGTATCCGGGTGCAGCTGAGCCATCGATTTCCGCCGAGCGAAACAAGTTGTAATGGCTGATCACCTGCGGGGTTGTGGTTTGAGCAATGCTGATCAGGTTATCCAGGGGCACCATCGCGCCGCTATCGGAGCGCACATAGAACTGCTTCATGTCCTGCGCTTCGGAGCGGAACTGCTTATCCGCCTGTACGTAAACGCGATAGGAGCGGTTGCTGAAATCGAAGTCGTTTACGTAGGCAGAGCCCATGTAGACGCCCAGAGTATCCGTAATCTGAGACAGTGGAACGTGCAGGCTCTTAGCTTTCTCGCGGTCGATGGTTACCAGATATTGCGGATCGCTGGCCGTAAATGGAGTGTAGAGCCCGACGAGATCCTTGCGCGTGCCGGCCTCCCGGATGATTTCATGCGTTGCGCCTGAAAGTTCTTCCAGTTTGTGCGCGGTCTGATCCTGCACCACGAACTGAAACCCACCGAACTGCCCGAGCCCGTTGATGGGTGGGGGGAGCGTGGCAAACACGATTGCGCCTGAAACCGAAAACAGCCGCGGACGCACCCGGTTGAGAATGGCAGTTGCGGTGTGCTCCTCGCCCTTGCGCTGTGCATAAGGCCTCAGCGGAACGAAGATAATTCCCTGGTTTGACGCGCTGCCTGAAAAACTGAAGCCCGCAACCGAAAATGTTCCTTCTGCCTCCGAGACATCGCTCAACAAATCCGACACCTGCTTGCCGATGGCTTTCGTATATTCGAGCGAAGCCCCTGACGGCGCTTGGATCACGATGATGAAATATCCCTGGTCTTCGTCAGGAACGAAGCCCTTGGGCACATGTTGTAGCACCAGATAAGTTGCACCCAGGCCGGCGAAGAACAGCACCGCCATCGCCAGCTTGTATTTCAGCACGTGGTGCAGCAGGGTTTGGTAGGCGCGGGTGAGCGCCAAGATGCCCTCGTCAAACTTTCGCAGCCACCACCACTTTTGCCCGTGGCCGCCGCGCAGAAAAATCGCCGCCAGTGCCGGAGCCAGAGTGAGCGCGTTAAAGGCGGAGATGGCAATGGAAAACGCAATGGTCAATGCAAATTGGCGAAACAGAATGCCGGTCGTTCCGGGAAAGAACGCAACCGGCACAAATACCGCAACCAGCACCAGCGAGGTGGCAATGACGGCGCTGGTAATCTCGCCCGTGGCTTCCGACGCGGCTTTGCGCGAGTCGCGCTCGCCCGCGGCGATATGGCGCTCAATGTTTTCAATGACGACGATGGCATCATCAACCACCAGTCCGGTGGCCAGGGTAATGCCAAACAGCGTGAGAGTGTTAATCGAAAAGCCGAGTAATTTCACAAAGACGAAAGTGCCGATGAGCGAGACCGGAGTGGCGATAAAGTGAATCATGGTCGTCCTCCAGTCGCCGAGGAAGATGAAGATAACCAGAATGACCAGCAGGATCGCCGAACCTACGGTGAAAACCACGTCGCGGATCGATTCACCTACCGCGTCGGTGGTATCGAACGCCAGCTTGTAGTGCATTCCCGGCGGAAAGCTCTTGGAGAGCCGGTCCAGTTCGGCGATTGCGCGCCTGTCCACATCGAGGGCGTTCGCCGTAGAAAGCTGGGTGACCCCAAGGCCCACGGCATCGTGTCCGTCGAATTGCAGATCGTTGCTATAGTCTTCCGCACCCAACTCGGCCCGGCCCACATCTCTTAGTCGAACCAGGGTTCCATCGGCGTTGGTCTTGAGAATGATGTTGTCGAACTGGCTGGCTTCGCTCAACCGTCCCACGGCCCGCACGCTGATCTGGTACTGCTGTCCTTCTTTAGCGGGCTGTTGCCCCACCTGCCCAGCTGCAATTTCCACGTTCTGCTCGGCCAGCGCATTCACCACATCGGTCGCGGTCAGTGCGCGCCCCGCCAGCTTGCCGGGGTCCAGCCACAAGCGCATGGAATATTTCCGTTCGCCGAAAATGAGCACGTCGGCGACGCCCGGAATACGTTTCAGCGAATCCTTGACATAGATATCAAGATAGTTGCTCATGAACAGCGTGGAATACCTGCCGTTGTCGGCGGTGACGGCCGCGCCGAAGACGAAGTTCTGCGAAGTCTTCGCGGTGGTGATCCCCACGGCCTTCACAGCAGCGGGCAGCCTGCCTTGCGCCGTGTTAACGCGGTTCTGGATGTCGACGGTCGCCAGGTCGGGGTCGCGGTTCAGATCGAAGGTTGCGGTGATGCTGCTCGATCCGTCGTTGCCGCTGGTTGAGCTGATGTACTTCATCCCCTCTGCTCCGTTGATCTGCTGCTCCAGGGGAATGGTCACCGCACTCTCCACCGTTTGAGCGCTGGCGCCGGTGTAGAAGCTGGAGACGCCAACCTGCGGCGGCGCCAGATTCGGAAACTGCGAGATCGGCAGCGTGGGAATTACAGCCGCACCTGCAAGAACAATCAGCAGCGCGCAGACCGTAGCGAACACCGGACGGCGAATGAAGAAGTCAACGAACATAGAAGATCGGCTTTCGGGCCTCGGCCGTCGGGCTTCGGCTCGACCGTTGCTGACTGCTTGTTATGTGAAACCCTGCGACTCGGGCCGAAAGCCCGCATTTCAGCTTTGCGGAATTACCGGCGCCCCATCTTGCAGAAATTGCGTCCCGGAAACGATCACTTTGTCGCCTGGCTTTAGGCCTCCCTGCACCTCGTAATCGTTCCCCACGGTCTGCCCAATTTGCAGCGGTTTCTGCCGGGCAACGTATCCCCCGCCATTCTGGGGCTCGGCCACGAATGCAAAGTACTGGCCGGCCAGACGCGACACGGCAAGAATAGGAACCTCTGGATTCTGGTGGGTGCCCCATATAATGCGGGCGCGAATGAATTGCGAGTGCCGCAGCGCGTCGTTGCTGTTGGGGATCAGCGCCTTCACCAGCACGGTTTGCGTGGTGCTGTCCACCTGCGGTGAGATGAAGCTGACACGACTGTCGGCCAGTACCTTGCCCTCGCTATCCACAACCTGCACCGGGAGGTTCATTTTGAGCTGCTTGGAGCGCTCGATCGGCACGTAAGCGTAGACTTCCAGACTTCCAGGTTTATCGACGGTGGTGAGTTGCGTGGTGTTCGTAACCCGGTCGCCCACGCGCACCGGAACGTCTCCCACAATCCCGCCCCAGGGCGCGACCACCCCGTAGTAATGCAGCTGCACTTCCTGCTCCCTAACCTGCGCGTCGAGGGAATCCATCTGAGCCTGGGCGGCGTCTATTGCCGATTTCGCCTGATCGAGATCCTGCTTGCTCACCACGCCTGCTGAAAAAAGTCCCCGGGCTCGCTCATACTGCTGCTTCGCATAACTCAGGTTCGCCTCTTGTGCTGCGCGGGCGTTTTCCTGGCTCTTGACTGTGGCTTGCTGCTTGAGCGGATCGATCTCCATGAGTGCAGCCCCAGCGCTAACCGCTTCGCCGGAATGCACAAAAATCTTTGTGACCTGGCCTTCGACCTGCGGCATGATGACCGCCGAATCACGCGACTTCAGAGTAGCCACGTATTCGCTGGCATCTGAAACCGGTATGGCCCGCGCCTCCTGCACCTTCACCGGCATTCCGCCCGGACCCTCGGCCTGAGCATTCTGCGGAGCACTTCCGGAACAAGCAATCGTCGCTCCGCTGGCCACAAGGGCCAACCCTAAGATGACCTGCGCCAAATACTTCGGAGAACTCATGGGAATGAATTTTATCGCTTAAAGGCAGCTGCGTGGGCGAAGAATAATAATCCCTTAAGTTCAGCCTCGCAGGCCCAGAGCTGTCTACCCGAGCTTGTTTAGACGGAAACACCGCACAAACGTTATCTGCCCAGTGGTAAAGAAATACAGAAGATCTGGATCCGTTGTTTCCACTGAGCGGCACAGCCCTGCGCTTTCAACATCTCATTCTGCTACATTGTTGCGCTATGGTGCAGGCTCCAGCTAAACCGAGACGCAGCTTCGCCAGCGACAACAACGCGGGCGTTCACCCCGAGATTCTCGAAGCGATTGCCCGTGCCAACCAGGGGCACGTGGTTGCCTACGGAGACGACGCTTATACCCGTTCGTCGGTGGAGAAGTTTGAAGAGCATTTCGGACCTGGCATCGCCGTCTTTTTTACCTTCAACGGAACTGGCGCCAATGTTCTGAGTCTGCAGGCGCTAACCCGGTCCTTTCATTCGATTCTGTGCAGTGACTATGCCCACATCTACACCGACGAATGTGGCGCGCCGGAGAAGCACACGGGCTGCAAACTGCTCCCTCTGCCTCAGAAAGACGGCAAGATCAGCCTGGACTCCGTCCGCCACGCCTACCACGGTATCGGTGACGAACATCATTCGCAGCCCCGCGTCATCTCGATCACGCAATCCACGGAGATGGGAACCGTTTACCAGCCGAAAGAAATTCTCGCCTTGGCTGGTTTCGCGCACGAACACAAAATGCTTTTGCACATGGATGGAGCGCGCATCGCCAACGCCGCCGCATCGCTCGGC
>Ga0074045_10003309_pt1 | contig 14531 bp, 10 predicted proteins | sample BogForMeECP23OM2_FD_94442 | JGI IMG/M metagenome (GOLD analysis project Ga0074045, IMG submission 94442) | Bog forest soil microbial communities from Calvert Island, British Columbia, Canada - Bog Forest MetaG ECP23OM2 | ecosystem: Environmental > Terrestrial > Soil > Wetlands ... | reverse complement strand
GCTACAACTGAAGCGAATTGAAACGCTTTGAATCGCTCTTGCTGGTGCCGGGAGAGGGAATCGAACCCTCACTCTGTTGCCAGAACTGGATTTTGAGTCCAGCGCGTCTACCAATTCCGCCACCCCGGCAGGTGGAATCGCGGGTAGCGGCGGCGAACCGGACGTTGCCCGCGCGAGATGGAGACGGCATTATCGCGGAAAGGGCCCAGCGCGACAAACGCGGCGCTGGTGCCGACCCCTGCGATGTCCGGCCATCGGCTCGATCAACTTTCCGCTTTCGACTACGACCTGCCGCCCGAGCTGATCGCGCAGACACCGGCGGCTTCGCGCACGGCCGCCCGCCTGCTGCATGTCGCCGGAGCACACCTTGTCGACCGGCTGTTCTCGGACTTACCCGGGCTGCTCGCTCCGGGCGACCTGCTGGTCTTTAACGACACCAAGGTCATTCGCTCGCGCCTTCGCGGCCACAAGCCGAGCGGGGGCAAGGTGGAGCTGCTGCTCGAACGCATCGTCGCGCCTGCCGAGGCTTGGATGCAGCTCGCTGCCAGCCACCCACCACGTCCAGGAGGCAGCATCCTGCTCGAAGGCGGCGCGCGCGCCACCGTGCTCGAGCGCGACGGCCGGTTCTTTCGCCTGCGTCTCGATGCCGACGTACCGTTCGACGCCTATTTCGAGCGTTACGGCGAGGTGCCACTGCCACCGTACATCGCCCGTTCCCCACAGCTATCCGACAGCGAGCGCTATCAAACGGTCTATGCGCGTCATTCTGGTGCGGTGGCTGCGCCAACCGCGGGCCTGCATTTCGACCAGGCACTCCTCGATCAGCTGGGCAACCGGGGTGTCGCATCGGCGACCATCACGCTGCACATTGGCGCGGGTACGTTTCAGCCGGTGGCGGTCGAAGATCTGAAAGAGCACCGCATGCACCGCGAGCGCTTTACGGTGCCGGAGGCGACGGTCGTCGCGGTCGATCGTGCGCGGGCGGCCGAACGCTCGATCATCGCGGTCGGCACCACGGCTCTGCGCGCCCTGGAATCGGCCGCGACCGGCGGACGGCTGCGCGCCGTCACCGACGAGACCGACCTGTTTGTCCGGCCCGGCTTTCCCTTCCGCGTCGTCGACCGGCTGCTGACCAACTTTCATCTGCCAAAATCGACGTTGCTAATGCTGGTGTCGGCCTTCGCCGGCTTCGACACCATCCGCGCCGCCTACGCCCACGCGATCGGCGAACGCTATCGCTTCTTCAGCTACGGCGACGCGATGCTCCTCGAGCGCGGCAGCCCCGGCCCCGGCGAGTGATCCTCGCCCCGCTGCTACAATCGAGCAATGCAATTCGAAGTCATGGCGCGCTGCGGCGCCGCGCGGCGCGGACGGCTCACGCTCGCCCACGGCACGGTCGAGACGCCGGTTTTCATGCCGGTCGGCACGTATGGCACCGTCAAGGCGATGGCGCCGAACGAGCTCGAGACGCTCGGCGCCCGGATCGTGCTGGGCAACACCTTCCACCTTTGGCTGCGCCCCGGACTCGAGGTCGTCTCCGCGCATGGCGGCCTGCACCGCTTCATGGCCTGGCCGCACCCGATTCTCACCGATTCGGGAGGCTTCCAGGTGTTCAGCCTGGGCCCCTTGCGCAAGGTGTTCGAGGAGGGCGTCGCGTTCGCCTCACCGGTCGATGGCGACCGCCTGCGGCTGACACCGGAACTGTCGCTGCAGATCCAGCGCACCTTCGACGCCGACATCGCCATGGTGTTCGACGAATGCACGCCCTACCCTGCGTCGCGCGAGGAAGCCGCGGCGTCGATGCAGCTGTCGATGCGCTGGGCGGCGCGGTCGAAGACGGCCCACGGTGACAACCGCAATGCCCTGTTCGGGATCGTGCAAGGCGGCATGTTCGAGGACCTGCGCGAGGCATCGCTGGGCGAGCTGCTGCGCATCGGCTTCGACGGCTACGCGATCGGCGGCCTGTCGGTAGGCGAGCCGAAGGAGGAAATGCGTCGCATCGAGGCCTGCATCGCGCCGCTCCTTCCCGCCGACCGGCCGCGATACCTGATGGGGGTCGGGACACCGGAAGATATCGTCGAGGCGGTGCGGAACGGGATCGACATGTTCGACTGCGTGCTGCCGACCCGCAACGCCCGTAACGGCTGGCTGTTCACACGCCACGGCGACATCAAGATCCGCAATGCCCGCCACCGTACCGACCCGGGACCGCTCGACGCGAGCTGCTCGTGCTACGCCTGCCGCAATTTCAGCCGCGCCTATCTGCACCACCTGCAGCGTGCCAACGAGATCCTGGGCGCACGGATGAACACGCTGCATAACCTGCACTACTACCTGACGCTCCTGGCGGAGCTTCGGCAGGCGATCGCCGCCGACGCCCTGCCGGCCTATGTGCAGGCGTTCCGGAACGACCGCGAGCACGTGGTAGAATAACCGGCTTTCCGCATCGTCCCCGTCCGCGGAAGTGGCCCGATGCGCCACCCAGGCTGCGCGGTCGACCGCAAGGAGGAATCCGTGTTCATCAGCTCTGCCTACGCCCAGGCATCAGGCTCCTCGCCCGGCGGCGACATCATGACGTTTCTGCCCATGATCGTCATCGTCGTCGTCTTTTATTTCCTCCTGATCCGTCCGCAGCAGAAGCGCGCGAAAGAAACCAAGGCCATGCTCGAGGCGCTGCAGAAGGGCGACGAGGTCGTCACCGCCGGCGGGATCGTCGGCAAGATTTCCAAGCTCTCGGATTCCTATGCCGACGTCGAAATCGCGTCCAATGTCCAGGTCACCGTGCAAAGAAGCGCGATCTCACTGGTGCTACCCAAGGGAACGCTGAAGAGCCTCTGATTTCCGCCGCGTTCGGCAAGCAGCCATGAATCGCTATCCACTCTGGAAGTACGTCCTTATCGCCGTCGCGCTTGTGATAGGCATCGTCTACACGCTGCCGAACTTCTTTCCAGAGGTTCCCGCCGTGCAGGTGTCGACGAGCAAGTCGAACATCAAGATCGACACCTCGACCCTGCAGAGCGTGGAAACCGCGCTCAAGGCCGCCAACATTGCCTATCGAGGAGAGATGGTCGATGCGACCGGCGTCAAGGTCCGTTTCGCCGACCCGGACACGCAGCTTAAGGCCAAGGACACGATCCAGGCGGCGTTGAATCCCGATCCGAACAACCCCAATTACATCGTCGCATTGAACCTCCTGTCGAGCTCGCCCACGTGGCTGGCCAAGATCGGCGCGCTGCCGATGTACCTCGGGCTCGATTTGCGCGGCGGCGTCCACTTCCTGCTGCAGGTTGACATGCAGGCAGCGCTCGAAAAATCCGCCGACCGCTACCTCACCGACATCCGCTCGTTGCTGCGCGAGAAGAAGGTCCTCTACTCGGGCATCGCCCGCGAAGGCCAGACGGTCGCCATTCGTTTCCGCGATCCGGCCGAGCGCGTTCGGGCGAACGAGGAGATCACCAACGCATTTCCCGATCTGCAGCTGCGCGACGTCGAGGGAGGCAGCGAAACCAGGCTCGTCGCCAGCCTGAAGCCGGAGGCGCAGAAACGGATCCAGGAAGGCGCGGTGCAACAGAACATCACCATCCTGCGCAACCGCGTCAACGAGCTCGGCGTTGCCGAGCCCATTGTGCAGCAGCAGGGCGCCGACCGGGTCGTCGTGCAGCTGCCGGGGGTGCAGGACACGGCGCGAGCGAAGGACATCCTCGGCCGCACCGCGACGCTGGAGATCCGGATGGTCGACGAGGATCCGACCGCGCAGCAGCAGGCGCTAGCCGGCCAGGTGCCGCTGGGCGACGATCTGCTCACCGACCGCAACGGAGCGCCGGTGCTGGTCAAGAGGCAGGTGGTCCTCACCGGGGACCGCATCAACGACGCGCAGCCGGGATTCGACCAGCGCACCAACGAGCCCGCGGTTCACGTCAACCTCGACGGCAGCGGCGCGCGCATCTTCAAGGAGATCACGCGCGACAACGTCGGCAAGCGCATGGCGATACTCCTGGTCGAGAAGGGCAAGTCCGAGGTGATAACCGCCCCGGTCATCCGCGAGGAGATCGGGGGCGGAAAGGTCCAGATCAGCGGCCGGATGAGCACGCGCGAGGCGAACGACATCTCGCTGCTCATGCGCGCAGGCGCGCTCGCGGCGCCGATGGAGATCGTCGAAGAGCGTACCGTCGGACCGTCGCTGGGCAAGGAGAACATCGACAAGGGATTCGATTCGGTGCTCTACGGCTTTATCGTGCTGGCGGTCTTCATCTGCGCCTATTACCAGCTCATGGGCGTCATCTCGACGATTTCCCTGGCGGTGAACCTGTTGCTGCTCATAGCCATCCTGTCCATGCTGCAGGCCACGTTGACGCTGCCAGGCATTGCCGCGGTGGCGCTCACGCTCGGCATGGCGATCGACGCCAACGTTCTGATCAACGAGCGCATCCGAGAGGAGCTGCGCTGGGGTGATACGCCGCACGCGGCGATCCAGGCCGGTTATGAGCGCGCATGGAACACCATTCTGGACTCCAATGTGACCACGCTCATCGCCGGGCTCGCGCTGCTGATATTCGGCACCGGGCCGGTTCGCGGCTTCGCGGTCGTGCACTGCCTCGGCATCATGACCTCGATGTTCAGCGCGGTATTCGTCTCGCGCGGCATGGTGGCGATCGTCTACGGCGGGCGCAAAAAGCTCGAAAAGATATCGATCGGCCAGGTATGGAAGCCGGCGACCTGACCGCTCCGGTACACCTCGCCCGGCCGGCACAAGACTAGAGAGACACGATGGAATTCTTCAGGCTCAAGCGCGTCATTCCGTTCATGAAGCACGCGCTGGTGTTCAACGTGATCTCGCTGGTCACCTTCGTGCTGGCGGTGATCTTCCTCGCCACCAGGGGCCTCAACCTCGGGGTTGATTTCCGCGGCGGAACCCTGATCGAGATCGCGTACAGCCAGCCGGCGGATCTCGGGCACGTGCGCGCAGTCATCGACAAGATGAACCTCGGTGAGTTCGCGGTACAGAGCTTCGGCAGCTCCAACAGTGCGCTCGTCCGGCTGCCGCTGAAGGAAGGCCTGTCGACGGCACAACTCTCTGACCGCGTGATGACGGCGCTCAAGGCCGACGACCCCGGCGTTACCCAGCAGCGGGTCGAATTCGTCGGCCCGCAGGTGGGCAAGGAGCTCTACGAGAACGGCGCGCTCGCCCTGCTTCTGGTGTGCATCGGCATCGTGGCTTACCTGGCGCTACGCTTCGAATGGCGGTTCGCGGTGTCAGCCATCGTTGCCAACCTGCACGATGTCGTGATCATTCTCGGCTGCTTCGCCCTGTTCCAGTGGGAATTCTCGTTGCCGGTCCTGGCCGCGGTGCTCGCAGTCCTCGGCTATTCGGTCAACGAGTCGGTGGTGATCGCCGATCGGATACGGGAGAACTTTCGCAAGATGCGCAAGGCGACCGTGCCCGAAATCATCAACAGCGCGATCACCAGCACGCTGTCCCGGACGATCATTACCCACGGCTGCACCCTGATGATGGTGCTGTCGATCCTGTTCTTCGGCGGCGAGACCCTGCACTACTTCGCGGCAGCGCTGGCCATCGGCATCTGCTTCGGCATTTACTCCTCGGCGCTGGTGATGGCTTCCCTGGTGATGTGGCTCGGCGTGTCGCGCGAGGATCTGGTCAAGCCGGAAAGAACGGGCGCAGGAAGCGCCGAGAAGATCCTGCCCTGACTGCGCAGCCAGGGCCACGCTCGATTGCTCGATGGATCGTAGCAGAGGCTGTTGCCGCAGCCGGAAATCGAGTCGGTCCCCTTGCTGACCACGCTGATCTACTCGCTGTTCGCGCTCGATCGGACGCTGGCTGATCTCGCGGCGCAGCATGCGGCGCTGATGTTCGCGGCGCTGTTCGTCGTCATATTCGCCGAGACGGGGCTCGTCGTCTTCCCGCTGCTGCCCGGCGATTCGCTGCTGTTCGTCTCCGGCACGGTGGTCGCCTCCTCGGGCATCGATATTCACCTGCTGGTGATAACCCTGTTCGTGGCCGCGGTGCTTGGCGATTCACTCAACTACAGCGTCGGCCGCTTCATCGGCCCGAAGGCGTTCAACCGGCCGCAGGAGACCCGGCTCGCCCGCTGGCTGAAGCCCGAGTACCTGAAGCAGACGCACCGCTTCTACGAGAAGTATGGCGGGTTCACGATCATCATCGGCCGCTTCGTGCCGGTCGTGCGCACTTTCGCCCCGTTCCTTGCCGGCGTCGGGGCGATGACCTACCGCAAATTCCTGTTCTACAACCTGATCGGGGCGGCCGCCTGGGTCGCGTCGCTTGCCTACGCCGGCTACCTGTTCGGCAACATTCCCTGGGTCAAGGACAATCTCGCCTGGATCGTAGTCGGCATCGTGCTGGTCTCCCTGCTGCCGATGGCCGCTCAGTTCCGAAGGGAACGCCGCGCCCGGGCCGCCCGCAGGAAGGACGAGGCCCGGCGCTAGATGCGGCTGGCGAGTCCGGCGGCCTCGCCGATGTAGGTCGCTGGTGTCAGCGCCTTGAGGCGCGCCTTGGCATCCGCCGGAATTGCCAGCGCGTCGATGAACTCATGCAGCGACAGACGGGTGATCCCCCTCTGGCCATGGGTCAACGCCTTGAGCTGCTCATAGGGCTCCGGCACGCCGTAGCGCCGCATCACCGTCTGAATCGCCTCGGCGAGGACTTCCCAGTTCGAGTCGAGGTCGGTGGCCATGCGCTGGGGATCAGCCTCCAGCCGGGCGAGCCCCTGGCGGCAGGACATGCTCCCAAGCAGCGCGTAGCCGAAAGCCACCCCGACATTGCGCAGCACAGTCGAGTCGCTGAGGTCGCGTTGCCAGCGCGATATCGGAAGCTTGTCCGCAAGGTGTCGCAGCAACGCGTTGGCGAGGCCCAGATTGCCCTCCGAATTCTCGAAATCAATCGGGTTGACCTTGTGCGGCATCGTGCTCGAGCCCACTTCGCCTTGCTTCGTCTTCTGGCGGAAGTACCCCAGCGAAACGTAACCCCAGAGGTCACGGTCGAGATCGATCACGATGGTATTGATCCGCGCCAGCGCGTCGAACAGCGCGGCAAGGCCGTCATGCGGCTCGATCTGCGTGGTATAGGCGCTGAAGTCGAGGCCCAGCGCCGTCACCACCCGGCGCGCGAGGCCTTCCCAGTCGACATCCGGGTAGGCGACGCGGTGCGCGTTGTAGTTGCCCACCGCGCCGTTGATCTTGCCGGGAAGCGGTGCCTGCGCGAACGCCGGCAGCGCGCCCTCGAGTCGCGCGACGACGTTGGCGATTTCCTTGCCCAGCGTCGTGGGCGTCGCCGGCTGGCCATGCGTGCGTCCGAGCATCGGCAGCGCAGCGTGCGTGTGCGCCAGCGCCCGCAGCTCGGCGATCAGCGCATTGAGTTCGGGAACGAGGATTTCGCGTCGCGCTCCGCCAAGCATCAATCCGTAGGCGAGGTTGTTGATGTCCTCCGAAGTGCAGGCGAAATGGACGAACTCGCTCGCGCGCGCGAGTTCCGGAACGCCGGCGAAGCGCTCCTTCAGCCAGTATTCGATCGCCTTGACGTCGTGGTTGGTCGTCTCCTCGATCGCCTTGACCCGCTCGGCGTCGGCGACGGTGAACGCGGCGAGGGCGTCGGCCAGCAGCGCGCGCGTCGCCGCCGAGAATGGCGCAACTTCGGCGACTGCGGGTTCGTCGGCGAGCGCCTGCAGCCACGCAAGCTCGACCTGCACGCGGTATCGGATCAGGCCGTACTCGCTGAAGTACGGCGCCAGGGAGGCGACCTTGCGCCGATACCGCCCGTCGAGAGGGCTAAGAGCGGTGAGCACGGCAAGCGAGACGGGCGCGTCGGCTTTCGGCATGATGGTGCGCGCAGGGCGAGGGCAGTTTAGCACAGGCACACTCGCGCGTTCCGCCGCGCGCCGCGGCGTGGCGCTCAAGGCGCGTACGCCGCGACGATGGGCCGGCGACGCTGCATTCGCCGGACCGGTGAAGTCGCCGGCCGCCGATTCCCGCCTACAGAACCTGCTTGAGCTGGTCCAGGATCGCGGGATTTTCCAGGGTCGACACGTCCTGCGTGATCGCTTCGCCCTTGGCGATCGAACGCAGCAGCCGGCGCATGATCTTGCCCGAGCGCGTCTTGGGCAGGTTGTCGCCGAAACGGATGTCCTTCGGCTTGGCGATCGGGCCGATCTCCTTGCCGACCCAGTCGCGCAGCTGCTTGGCGATCTTGTCCGCATCCGCGCCGTTCGGCCGCGACTGCTTCAATACGACGAAGGCGCAGATCGCTTCACCGGTGAGATCGTCGGGACGGCCGACCACCGCGGCTTCGGCAACGAGCGCGTTGGCCACGAGCGCCGACTCGACCTCCATGGTCCCCAGCCGGTGGCCGGAGACGTTGAGCACGTCGTCGATGCGGCCCATGATGGTGAAGTATCCGGTCTCCTTGTCCCGGACCGAGCCGTCGCCGGCCAGATAGAGCGTGCCGCCGAGCTCCTCCGGGTAATACGACTTGCGGTAGCGCTCCGGGTCACCCCAGATGGTGCGGATCATCGCCGGCCACGGACGCTTGATGACCAGGATGCCGCCGTGACCGTTGGCCACGTCATGGCCCGTCTCATCGACGATCGCGGCCATGATGCCGGGGAGCGCGAGCGTGCACGACCCCGGCACCGTCGCTGTCGAACCGGGCAAAGGCGAGATCATGTGGCCGCCGGTTTCGGTTTGCCACCAGGTATCGACGATCGGGCAGCGCTCGCCGCCCACGTTGCGGTAGTACCACATCCAGGCCTCCGGATTGATCGGCTCGCCGACGGTCCCCAGCAGGCGCAGGCTGGAAAGATCGTATTTCGGCGGCGCGGTCTCCGGATGCGTATCCGAAGCCTTGATCAGCGAGCGAATCGCCGTCGGCGCGGTATAGAAGACGCTGACCTTGTGCTTGGCGATCGTCTTCCAGAAGCGCCCCGAGTCCGGATAGGTCGGAATGCCCTCGAATACGATCTCGGTCGCACCAACCGCCAGCGGCCCGTAGGTGATGTAGGTGTGGCCCGTCACCCAGCCGATGTCGGCGGTACACCAGAAGACGTCCGCGGGCTTGATGTCGAACACCCAGCGCATCGTCAGAATGGCCCACAGCAGGTACCCGCCGGTGGAATGCTGCACGCCCTTGGGTTTGCCGGTGGAGCCGGACGTGTAGAGAATGAACAACGGGTGTTCCGCGCTCACCCAGACCGGCGCGCAGGTGTCCGCCTGGTTCGCCATCAGATCGTGCAGCCAGATGTCGCGGCCGGGCTTCATCGTGACCGGGTTGCCCGTCCGCCGGTAGACGACCACAGTCTTGACCGCATCGCAACCTTCCATGCCCATGGCTTCGTCGACGATCGCCTTGATCGGCAGCGCCTTGCCGCCACGCATCTGCTCGTCTGCGGTGATGATCGCCACGGCGCCGGCATCGATGATGCGCTCGTGCAGCGACTTCGCCGAGAAACCGCCAAACACCACCGAGTGCGTGGCGCCGATGCGCGCGCAGGCCTGCATCGCCGCCACGCCCTCGATCGACATCGGGATGTAGATGATCACGCGGTCGCCCTTGCCGATGCCGCGCGACTTGAGACCGTTCGCCAGCCGGCAGACGCGGTGGTAGAGATCCTGATAGGTGACCCGGGTCACGGTGCCGTCGTCAGCCTCGAACAGGATCGCGATCTTGTTCGCGTTGCCGTGTTGCAGGTTGCGTTCGAGGCAGTTGTAGGAGGCGTTGAGTTCGCCGTCTTCGAACCATTTGTAGAACGGCGCCTGCGACTCGTCGAGGACGCGGCTGAAAGGCTTCTGCCACGACAGCTCCTCGCGGGCGAGCTTGGCCCAGAACCCCGGATAGTCGGCTGCGGCGGCCGCGTTGAGGCGGTCGAATTCCGCGGCATCGACGTTGGCCTGCGCCACGAACGCCCGCGGGGGGGCGAACAGGCGGCTTTCGTGCGAGACGCTCTCGATTGTGGACATGCTGGAAGTCTCCTGGGATGTGTCGCGGCAAACACGCAGCTGCTTCTGGGGTCCAGTCTAACGACAGTGGCCCAGTCGGCGCAACCGGTGCCGGCCGTGCTCATCGGGCGAGCCGTCGCCAGGGCCATCCCGACCACGGAACGGCAAGGTGCTAGAATTTGTCCCTGCCCCACTGCCCCTTTGCCTACTAGGGCCCGGTATCCGGCGGCCAGCGCCCGTCTCCGTGCCGCCCACTCCTCTCGGAGGCGCCATGACCGCTATCAAGCAGGACCACCTCATCCAGAGCGTCGCCGACGCGCTGCAGTATATTTCCTATTACCACCCGCTCGACTACATCGAGGCGCTGGGCCAGGCCTACGAGGCCGAGCAGTCGCCGGCGGCCAAGGACGCGATCGCGCAGATCCTCACCAACTCGCGCATGTGCGCGGAGGGACACCGCCCCATCTGCCAGGATACGGGCATCGTCGTCGTCTTTATCCGTGTGGGCATGGATGTGCGCTGGGTCGATGCGACACTGTCGGTCACCGACATGGTCAACGAGGGCGTGCGGCGCGCCTACCTCGACCCGGACAACAAGCTGCGGGCCTCGATCCTGCGCGACCCTGCCGGCAAGCGGACCAACACCAACGACAACACCCCGGCAGTGGTGCATTTCGAGCTCGTCCCCGGGGACAGCGTCGAGGTGAGGCTCGCGGCCAAGGGTGGCGGGTCGGAGAACAAGTCCAAATTCTCGATGCTCAACCCGTCCGATTCCATCGTCGACTGGGTGCTGAAGACGGTCCCGACGATGGGCGCCGGCTGGTGTCCGCCGGGCATGCTCGGCATCGGCATCGGCGGCAGCGCGGAAAAAGCGATGGTGCTCGCCAAGGAGGCGCTGATGGAGCCCATCGACATGCACGAGCTCAAGGCGCGCGCGGCGCGCGGCGAGTCGATGAGCCGGATTGAGGAGCTGCGCCTCGAGCTCTACGACAAGGTCAATGCGCTGGGCATCGGCGCCCAGGGGCTCGGCGGGCTGTCCACGGTGCTCGACGTCAAGATTCTCGACTACCCGACGCACGCGGCGAGCCTGCCGGTGGCCATGATCCCCAACTGCGCGGCGACGCGGCATGCGCACTTCACGCTCGACGGATCCGGCGCGGCTAAGCTCGATCCGCCGGACTTGGCGCGCTGGCCGCGCGTGCAATGGGCGCCTTCGCCGCAGGCGCGCCGGGTGGCGCTCGACACGCTCACGCCGGCCGAAGTCGCATCATGGAAACCCGGCGAGCGCCTGTTGCTCAACGGCCGCTTGCTGACCGGTCGCGACGCGGCGCATAAGCGCATACAGGAGATGCTCTCGAAGGGTGAGCCATTGCCGGTTTCGTTCAAGAATCGCATCATCTACTACGTCGGCCCGGTCGATCCGGTGCGCGACGAGGTGGTCGGTCCGGCCGGCCCGACCACTTCCACGCGGATGGACAAGTTCACCGCCATGATGCTCGGGGAAACCGGCCTGCTCGCCATGGTCGGCAAAGCGGAACGGGGGCCGACGGCGATCGAGGCCATCCGCAAGTACCGCGCCGCGTACCTGATGGCGGTCGGCGGCGCGGCGTACCTCGTGTCGAAGGCAATCCGCGCCGCCCGCGTCGTGGCCTTTGCCGACCTTGGCATGGAGGCGATCTACGAGTTCGAGGTCAACGACATGCCCGTGACGGTCGCCGTCGATGCCGGAGGCACATCGGTGCATCAGACCGGCCCGCGCGAGTGGCAGCAGAAGATCGGCAAGATTCCGGTCGCCACGGTCTAGCGACGCTGCCGCCCGACGATGGCCAAATCGTATTCACCCCTCGGCGGCGACACCATCTCGCCGCTCAATGCGCCGCCGGTGCGCCTGGGGCTGCAGACCAAACTCAATCTGCTCGCCATTGGCCTGATCGTCGCCACCGCCCTGGGCGTGGCCGCGTTTCTCATCGGCCAGCAGATTCACGACGAGACGACCCGTTTGCGAAGCCAGGGGCTCGCCCTGGCGGCAATGCTGGCGCAGGTCGCCGATGAAGCCCTGAGCTCGGCCGACATGTCCAATGTCGTCGCCATGCTCGACGGCCTGTCCTCGGATCGAGACATCGCCTATGTGGCCGTCCTCGATGCCCAGCGGCGGCCCCTGATCACGCGCAGCTACAGCGGCGACGCGCTGCCGGAGCTGCCCGACGCCGCCGGGAAGAGCAGTCTGGAACCGGCCATCGCCAACGGGCGGCAGGTGGACGTCTCTGTTCCGGTCTTTCCGCCGCGGCGGCTTAGCGTTGGCGGAACGGCGGCACGGCCGGTCATCGGCTACGTCGAGGTGGCGATGAGCTTCGACCGGTCGTGGACTCGCCTGCGGGCGAACCTGATCGGGGCGCTCACGGTGGTCGCCATGCTCCTGATCGTCGCGGTCGTAGCGACCCTGTTCCTGACCCGGCGACTGGTCGCGCCCATGCGCCAGCTGATGCGCGCCGCGCGGGCCGTCGGTGGCGGCAAGCTCGATGTTTACGTCCCGGCGAAGTCGAGCGACGAGCTGGGCTTGCTCACCCACACGTTCAACCACATGACGCAGCGTCTTGCCGAGTCGCAGGCCGAGGTCGCGACCTATCAGCGCACGCTCGAGGACAAGGTCACCCAGCGAACCAAGGAGCTCGAGATCGCCACCGCGCAGGCCTACAAGCTGGCCCAGCACGACATCCTCACCGGCCTGCCCAACCGCGCCCTGCTCAACCAGCGTCTCAAGCAGATCGTCGCCCAGGCGGCGCGCGACGGCCATCAGGTCGCGTGCCTTTTCCTCGATTTCGATCATTTCAAGCGCATCAACGACACCCTCGGTCACGATGCCGGCGACCAGTTGCTGCAGGCGGTCGCGCAGCGATTGACCAGCGCCGTGCGCGAGTCCGACACCGTGGCGCGACTCGGCGGCGACGAGTTCGTGCTGATCCTGCCGGGCCTCGATCCGGTACACGCCGCCTTCGAGGTCATGACCGTGCTCACCCGGGTGCGCGAGTCGTTTCTGGCACCCTTCCGGCTCGCCGATCAGACGCCCACCCTGACCTGCTCGATCGGGGTGTCGGTCTACCCGGTCGACGCCACCGATCCCAATGGGCTGATCAAGCAGTCTGACACGGCGATGTACGCCGCGAAGGAAGCCGGGCGCAACGCCTACCGCTTCTACACCGCGGACATGAACGTCCGCGTACAGGCGCGCCTGCAGCTCGAGACCGACATGCGGCGCGGGATGATGGACGATGAGTTCTTCCTTGTCTATCAGCCGCAGATCGACATGGATTCCGGCCGGGCGCTCGGCGTGGAGGCGCTGCTGCGCTGGCGCGATCCGGAGCGCGGCGTGATCGGCCCTGCCGAGTTCATCCCCATCGCCGAGGAATCGGGGATGATCCAGGCTCTTGGCGCGCGGGCGCTGCGCGACGCCTGCCGGCAGCTCATCGCCTGGCATCGCCAGAACATGATGCTGCGCTTGTCAGTGAACCTTTCGGTGCAGCAATTGCAGCAGGACAACTGGCTGTCGGTGGTCGAGGACGCGCTGCGTGCGAGCGGCTTGCCGGCCCGCTACCTGGACCTGGAAATCACCGAAAGCGTGATCATCACCCACCCCGAACGGGCCGTGGCAACGCTGGAGAAACTCAAACAGATGGGCGTCTCGATCACCGTCGACGATTTTGGCATCGGCTATTCGAGCCTGTCGTACCTGGCGCGACTGCCCATCCAGGGCATCAAGATCGATCAGCGCTTCGTGCACGGTCTCGAGCAGAACCGCAACGACGAGACGATCACCCAGCTGATCATCGCCGCCTCGCACAGCATGGGCCTGCGCGTCATCGCCGAAGGCGTCGAGACGATCGCCCAGTTCGAATTCCTCAAGAAGCATGGCTGCGAGGAAGCGCAGGGCTATCTGATCTCGCGCCCGCTCGAAGCGCCCGAATTGCGCTCCTGGTGGGTGATGCAGGAAGAAGAGAATCGCATCGTCGGCCGCCAGCCCGACATGTGGCGGGCACAGGCGAAGTAGCAGTCAGACTTCCAGGTCCTGTCGCGTGTCGACGTCGCGCAGGATCCCCGCATCCTCGCTATCGATCAGAGTGACCGGGTAGCGCAGAAGTACCGCCCGGGCACCCTCATCGCCGGAAAGCGCGACCAGGTCGGGGTATCGATCGGCAGCGAATCCCACCGGGTGCCCCCGACTGCCCTGCCGGCCCGGCGCCGCGATGGATGCGCCGGCGCGCAGGGCGTCGACCACGCGGGCCGCCGTGGCCGGCTGCACCCACGGCATGTCGGCCAGGCCGATCAACCAGCCCGCTGCGACCGGGGCGGCGCGTATCCCCCAAGCGAGGCTCGCCCCCATGCCCTGCTCCGCGCCCGGGCACACCGAGACGCGCGCCCCGCGTGCCGCCAGCGCAGCCGCAAGCACCGTGTCCTGCGCCCGCACCACCGCAACGACGGCGTCGACCGCTGGCGCAAGGTGCTCCAGTGCGGCCACGCCGACCGGCGTGCCGTCGGGCAGCGCGGCGAGCAGCTTCTCGCCCCCGAAG